>RRZT010074817.1_pt1 | contig 37971 bp, 39 predicted proteins | sample 2165551 | NCBI WGS metagenome assembly RRZT01 (sample SAMN10456910, study PRJNA506462) | wastewater metagenome | biome: wastewater; feature: sludge; material: wastewater sludge; isolation source: wastewater sludge with Escherichia coli K12::gfp cells carrying plasmid... | place: USA: Moscow, Idaho...
ATAAATCATATCTTTTGCAACCGAAGCTGAAAGATTTAGATTAGGTGTTTTTAATACCGAAATATCTTTATTATTAGTATCATTTTTGGGGTCTACTCCGCATCCAACTAAGCTTATTGATAGTAAAATATTAAAAAAATATAAACCAAAACGCTTTATCATCTTTCCTCCTTAATAGAAAAATAACATGCAACGAAAATTATAAATTTTTATTGAAATTTTTTATTGAATTTTTTTAGAATTAATTATTATCTGGTTTAAGCCCTTCACATTGTTTTCTATTCGGGTCTAATTCATTATAAAAAAACCGAAAACATGATTCCCTAGAAATTAATATTCCTGTATTCAAATTATCTGGCGTTTCGTTAAAAACAAATGTAATATTTGTTTTTATATCTGGTAATCCACGCAGATTTTGAACTGCTGTATCAGAAATATTTAAATATTTAATTTTATCAAAACCCATTGCTGGAAGTTCAATTAAACCAGAAGGTTTTTTGAAAAGTCCCCAATCCTCCCTACATCCATTGCCGTGCAAGTCTAAATATTCCAAGTTATTTAATACTGCTATACCTTGAACATTCTTATCGAAATTATTAATCATTTCACAATCTCCGCCAATAAACCCCCAGCGGTTTCTATCTACAAATTTTTTCAGTTTTTGATTTGATTTATCACCAACTTTAAAAAAATAATCATTCAAAACCTTATCTGTTATTGGAGTCGAATTAGGATTATCTCTATCCACAGAAACATTTAATGCTTCTAAATTTGTTAAACTAGATAAATATCCCGTATCAGCATCCGTAAATTTTCTTAGTGGATTTTCTGAAATATCAAGATCCTTTATTTGTGTTACATTATTTAATGGAAGCAACGTTTTTAGATTCATATTTCTTAATACAACTGTATTTAATTTAGCTAGAGCTTTAATTTCTGATAAATTTTGTATTGGATTAGCAGATACATCAAGAGAAATCAAATCAGGTTTTGTATCAATTATCGTTCTTAAACTAGTTAACAAATTATCTCGAATTGATAACCTATCAAGCTTCGGTAACATCCCTAGTATTTTTTTTGCACTTGAATCATTGATATTCAACCTATTTAAAGATACATCTTTTAAAATTTTGAATTCTTTGAAAAGATTGTAATCACCAATACTAGAATTGCTAATTTCAAACGTCTGGATATAATCTTTTGCACCTTCTAAGAAATTAAAATTTTCTAAACTTAAATTTGTTATTGAAACTTTTCTAGTTGATTTAATCTGACTTACAATTTCACGAATCTTTGAATCATCAGGGTATAGCTGACCTGAAAATTTCAAATAATTTGGATCTTTATTATACATATAAGCTTGCATTGTGAGATTAAATCTTACTCTAAGCTTGTTTAATGATGTATCTATAACTCCTGTTTTTATATTTCTTGCACTTAAATTTAGATTTAAATTACATGTTAAAGGTTTTATAAAGTTTGGAAGATTTATATTGATTTGAGGACTATTCTTTGAATATGAAAATATATTTTTACATTCTTGATCTGAATTATCAATTATATCTATCTTAACATCTATATCATAATTAGAGTTTACTTGAACAGGAATTCCTGAATATAAATCTAGTTTGTCTTCACTATTCTCAAGACCTAATCCTCCAAGATTTGTGGCCTTATAAAAGTTATTCTCACTCACATTTTTTTTGTATAAAGTCAGAGTTTCTTCTAACTTTGGTAATATAGTTTGAGGAGGAACAGTCGTATTTGTGCTTTCGCTTGCGGAATCGTTGTTATTTATTCCTTCTTTTTTACCACAGCTTGATATAATAAAAACTGTACTTAATAAAGTAAATCTAAATACATCTTTCAAATATAGAGACATTTTTATCCTTTCATGTATTACAGAAACACATAATTAAATAATACCTAATCCAATAAATGATAGCAAGAAACCATGTTTTATCTGCATCAATATGCTCCTCCAAAAAAATATTTGTGATAACTAACGAAACAAAATTGAATAATAAAAATAAAAATAACAAAACAATATAAAATTTATTATTTTGTTACAAATATCTTCATTTTCTAATAGAAAATAAAAATACAGACCAAAAATTAAACGCAAATTTCTGCTTCGATTTCAGCATAACAGCTTACTGAGCATAGTCTTTACTTCGGGGTCCATCATTCCCGTTCACGGGTGATCATTGGAGCAGCCTTATTTTGATCTAAAAAAGCACTTATAAGAAAGTTACAAAATTAATAAATCACAAACACGTACTTTTAATTATATTTTTAACATGATACGTTTTAGTACGCAAGCTTTGGTCGTAAATTTATAAAATTTATGATAAAAATTTTTTGTTTTGACAGGAGGTACTATGATAAATGAGAATAATATTAGTATATATCCATATATTAACGGTAGAGGTGTAAATTTAGACGCTGATGGCAAGTTAGTGCTAAATCCCAATAAAATATCTTCATTAGAAGAACGGTTTATTGACACAAAAATTATCGATTTCTGGAAAAATTCAACTTCAGATTTTACAAGAGTATCTATTGTTATAACAGATATGAACTATCCTATGTATGTGAAAACAGTTAGTCTTAGTTGTGATGATATAAGTTGTATAAGTTTTTGGAGACAAGGCCTAATCATTTATGATGTATTTCCTTTTCTTGAAAGAACTGTATTAATAAATAACGGATATATCAGATATAAAGATTACATTCATTTCAACATAAAAGATAATAAAACAATTTTAAACTCTGAAAGAGTCTCCAAAAATAAAAATGCTCAAATGATATTAAATACTATAGATATGAGAAAAATATACAAAGAAAAATACTTTTTAGGTGTAACAGATGGAATAATAGAATATGAAAATATTGATAATTTTTTTATTTCCTATAGATTTTATCACAACAAAAATCCCTTAGTAGAATTAAAACAACATAACCTCGATTTCGTTAATAATTTTAAAATATTTTCTAGAAAAATAGCAATTGATAGAATTAATTCTTTACACCCTATGGAGTTTAAATGCGAAAATCTACTAACGCTAAAATACTGCGAACCGAAAATATTGAACAACTAGAAATATTTAACTTTAATAGAAGATTAAGATTTGTTCGTGAATCACTTGGAATATCACGTTACGAAGTAGAGCGTGTTACAAAAATTGATGAAGCCACTCTTAGAAAAATTGAAAATAATTCAAATGATTATGTCCCTTCTGATATTCTTATTAAATTGTATTCTAACTTTGAACAATTTAAGCAATACGTAGACCCTATGTGGCTCGTTTATAATAGAGGGGATCCACCTGATTTTATTAACAAAATAAGTTTTAAATTCTCGGATGAAAGCTCATCTAGTAAATTAAAAGACAATGCTGAATTAGAGGAAAAAAACATCATATTTGAAGTATTAAACTGGCAACAATTATATGAAAACTCAATTTATTTAAAATCTTTTAAAGATTTTTTTATTCCAAATTTTAAAAAGAATGATTATATTTGTGGATTATTTTTTGATAAAAATCAGTTAATAAAATTAAAACCAATCGACGTTTTAATTTCTACAAATTCTAACTCAGGACTAGAACCCTATCATTTTCTGAAATTTCATAATGATGAAGGAATATTCATACAATCAAATGAATTCAATGAAATTGATACTAAAGTAATAAAATTAGATGAAATTGATCGAATAGCTAAAATAGTTTTACATAGAAAATCAATTTATAAATAAAAGAAGAGGTTTAATATGAAGATTGCTGTAATAGTTTCTATGAGCTTTGAGGTTGATTTATTCAAAGAAATTGAAAATTTTAAAGGACATGAAATAAAGATCTTTAGTACTGGAATTGACCGAACTCATAATGTATCTCGATTTGGCCTTGTTCCGGCTGCTCAAACTTGCGAAAAAATATGCAATACATTTTATCCAAACTTAATTGTTTCAGTTGGAACTTGTGGGGGAACAAACAAATTAAACATAGGCGATGTTGTCATTGCAAAAAATTGCTCATACTTTGACCGTATATTAGCAGATGAGTTTCAAAATTATGGCTTTGGCAAATTTCCCTGCTTTTATAAAGAAAATTTTACAGAATTAGGATTCAAGATTTGTAATATTGCGTCGTCAAATTCATTTATTGTAGATGATTTACAAGAAGAATATTTCAATAAAACGGAAGCTTTTGCAAAAGATATGGAATCAGCAGCAATTGCCGACGTTGCTTTTCATAATAATGTAAATTGTATCATTATTCGCGGTGTTGTTTCAAGCATAGAAGAAAAAGTCGCAACAAAAGCTATGGAAAATTATAGACCAGTTATATTAAAAGTTAAAGAAAAATTAATCAGTTTATTAGAAGAATTTTAATAATATAAATTTTTCTAATTATTTACAATATTATCTTTGTAACTTTAACTAATTAAGTTCTGAATACAAATAGAATTAATTTAAATAAATTTGTCGCTTTTTATTTTCAGTATTTTTTGCAAAAAAAGAGCCTCTGTGCTAGAATAAAATTGCTTACACTTTAAAACTAACACGGAGGTTATTTTATGATAGAAAATCAAACTCAAGAAGTCAAGAAACAAAAGATTGAACAAAGTGATGAAGATTTTAAAAAAGCTTTTAAAATCTGCCAAACAATTTTTTATAATGAAATTTATTACAACAATAAATTTAATGCAATTGTCTACAATTCAATTGAAAATACAGTTCGTGTAGTTGTTGATAAATATGGCATAGAAGCTATTTTATATCTTGAATATTTAGCAACCGATAAATATTCAAGATACTATGGAAAGCAAGCATTTCATCCGAGTGATTTTATAGATATTATTGAATCAAGTTCTTCTGAAATTGAAAAATTTAAATTTAATTTAAAGAAAAAAAACGACCAGAGAACATTAGATATAAAGAAGATAGAAGAGGATAAAATTTCTTCTTCACCTTTATTTTCTTTAATTCCTGAAATGTTTGATGAAACTAAAAGAGCTATACCGAACGTCTTTTTAAGATCAGCTCTTTTTGGAGTAATTAAACCAGGGAGAAGAAATTTTGTAAAAAATCAAAAGATTCAATCAATGAGTCAATATTCAGTATATTATACTGGTGAACAGCTTGATCAAAACGATTTGGAAGCGTGGGACAGCGTCACATATCTAGCAAAAAATAATGGTAGCACTGATTTTTTAAATACAAGTATGTATGAAATTTGCAAATTCATGGGTTACTCAAAAGATAAAAAAAACAGAGAAGCAATAAGATCAAGAATAAAAAGACTAAAAGCTGGTGCGGTTGAAATTAATTATGACAAAAAATTTTACTTTGGTAGCTTAATTGATGATTTTTCTTTTGATGAATCAAATGGAAAAGTAATTATCCGTTTCAATAAAAAACTTTTATCTTTGTTTGAAAGTGGAGACTACACATTGATAAATAAAAAAATTAAAGATAAATTGGGTGAAAATCAATTAGCTTCTTGGCTATTTCATTTTTACGAAACACATAAAAATTCAATTCCTTTTAAATTAGATTACTTAAAAAAATTATCACAATGTGATTCTACACCAAAAGAGTTTAAAAGAATGTTGAAAAATTCATTGCAAAAAATAAAAGATGCTTATGAATTTAATGGTTTCTCTCTTCAATATGAAATAAATGATGATGTTCTACGTGTCTCAAATTATTCAATAATTCCACAATAGATTATAAATTTTATTTATTGGGTGGGGAGCACACACCATTTGGGTGGGGAGCACACACCATTTGGGTGGGGAGCACACACCATATTGGGTGGGGAGCACACACCATTTGGGTGGGGAGCACACACCATTTGGGTGGGGAGCACACACCATATTGGGTGGGGAGCACACACCATATTGGGTGGGGAGCACACACCATATTGGGTGGGGAGCACACACCGTATTAGTCATATTGTTTAGTAAAATCAATATAATACAGAATCCCTAATCCTTTCTTAATCCTTTTTTAATCCTTAATTTTAATCTTTCTTTTAAAAGACCAAAAAAAAATTAAAAAATTTATTTGCCAAAAATAAAAGCAAAGTAACTAAGAAAGATAAAAGGGCATAAAATGATTTGAAGCTGCTTTAAGGAAATTTTTTTAATCCAATGACGTTAGCACTGAGCACTTTAAGTTTTAGGCTCAAATTCACTAAAGAAACACGTCCTAATGTTAAAAATTTTTCACGCATTGATAAAGTTATTTTTAATTTGAATTTGTATTGAGCATCCAATCAGGGAAAAAGTTTTTCCCTGATTGGAAACAACGAGCCAGTGGCGAGGCGTTATAGAAGCCAAGCGGCGTTTGAGCTTTTTTACAGTGGTAGTTTCGAAGAAGTTAGTATAGAGTGGAAGAAATTATAAAAGTTTTATTTATAAAAAAAGGATTTACGACTTCTTTAGTACACATTTGATACACACTCTGTCACACGTTTAGTACACGCTGAGTACACGTTTGTCACACATTGCCCATAATAAAATCATGCACTTATATGTTTGGCCTTTTGGCCGATACACATGTGTGACACACGTTTAGTACACGCTTTTCTTAGTACACATTTATATTAAAATTTTAAAAATATCCTTTAAAATTGACATTTATTTAAATACACAATAAATTTTAACTTTAAAAACATTTCAACACACACGGAAGTAAAAATGGAAAAAATCAGAGATAATAAAAACAATAAAGCTTTTGGTATGTTTCTTTGCCGAAAAAAAATTGAGTGTGGTTATGCAATAGCCACATTACTGATCGAAAAGTTTGCATTTGCAAAAAAACCTAGTGACTGGCAGGCAATATTCATAGAGGATTTAAAAACGAAAGGAATTTTACCTTCAAACAAATATAATTCATATGCACATTGGCGAGACGAAATGATCAAAAATCGCTTGTTAGTTTGTATGGCAACAAAAGAAGAAATTGCGGATAATTTACCCAATCATAAAGCTTCTATGTTCAAATTTACAGCTAGAATACAAAAATATATTGAAAATGCAATTAAAGAAAATTTACCGCACAAAGTTGAAGAAATTGACGATAGAATGAGTAAATTAGAAGAAAAAGTAATCACGTTGGAAGAAAATCAGGAACATATGATTGAATTTTTGCTCGAAGCATTTCCGCCAGATACACCAAAAAGAAGAGAACTTTTACTAGCAAATATAAAAAATAAAGATGTTTGTAAAAAATTATTAAAAGAAAATAAAATGGAAATGGATAAAAATAATGAGGCTTATTATAATTAAAAAGGATTCAAATGAGTGAACATATAGATTTAATAAAAGAACTAGATATTTTAAATATTATAAAAGTAGTAGATTATGAAGGATACAATGAGATAAGAATATTTTATTATGGAAAGGAAGATAAAATAATAAATTTTAATAATGCGAAAGATTTTAAAAATTTCAAACTGAAGCTAGAAAATATTTTAAGCAATGTTAACTTATGTAATTAATTTTAAATCCAATCTACCTAATTTTAAACCATTCGATTATAAATACATAATATTATTATTAAAAATAATAATATGTTAGTTACAGGTTACAAACATGTTACAAAGTTTTTTGTAAAGTTAAACAGTTCAAAAAAATGTCGTTAAGTTTTTTTTAACACGTTTGCAAAGTGTTTTAAAAATGTTACTATCATGTAACAGGTTACAAACGTGTTACTATAAATTATATAAATTGTTTGTAAGTTGTTTTTGGATTTTTATAACATGTTTCAAAATTGTTTTTAACATGTTTTTAACATTACATGGAGGTTATATGTCTAGAATTGTCTCTGTTGACTCAGGCTCATCATTTCTGAAAATTATAGCTGGAAATCATAAACTTTCAGTTCAAACAAATGTTTTACAGGCTGCAGAATCATCTGTAGTGTCGTATGACGACGAAATAATTGTAAATGATAAAAAATATTACGTCGGAGAAACCGCAAAAAACGCAACTAATAAATTGGTAGAAGATCCAGCAATAGAAGCAGGATTTCACGGAAGTGAAAAACAATTTGTACAAATGTGTTACGCATTTCAACAAATGGGAGTAATGGGAGAGCATGATTTATTAGTAGTATCGTTGCCATATTCAGATTGTAAAGATGAAAAATTGAAAACAAAATTAAAAGAAAGGAATTTATTTAAATGGAAATCTTACTTAAAAAATGAGTGGATAGATAAATTTGCTTCATTTAAAGAGGTCAAAATTTATCCACAAGGAATAGGCGCTCTAAGAATATTTACTCAAGGATTATCTGAAAAACCTAAATCAGTTTGTCTTATTGATATTGGATCATGTACGAGCGACATTGTAACTGTACAACTAGATAGAAGGACAAATGATTATACTTATAATGCTCATGCTTCAAAAAGTTTGCGTGAAATATCTGTAAGCGATTTTATGCGAAAATGGTCAAGAGAAATTAAGCAAGCCCCTGGAATGAAAGATCGTAAATTTTCTTACTTTGAATTATCCGAAATGGCAAAATATAATGACTTTAATATTAATGTACTTTCTCAACCTAAATTCAATTCTCAACCGTTATTTGAAGACACTAAGCGCTGGTTCACGCAAGCAATTTATAAACATGCTAAGGAAACACTGGGTGATTTATGGGATGGTGTTGAGCAAGTGATATTGACATCAGGTGGCGCATATTTAATTGACGAAACAATATGGGAATGCGCAGGACGGACAATAAAATTAGATGAGTGGTCCAATGTTAAGGGACAATATATCGCATTTGGTGGTGAATTAATAAATGAAATTAAGTCAAATACAAAATCAAATGAGGTATCAATATGAGTGTTGAAAGAACACAGCGAGTTTTTAATTTTTCATTAAATTCTAAGATAAATTCAGAATTAAAGATGTGGGAATCTCTTCAAAAACTTCCAAAAGGTTATGGAAAAAAACTTTTTCAAAATCTTTTGGAAGAAAAATTTGGAAAACCTAGTAGTCCAGATTTTGAAATTAATATGCTTAAATATCTGGATCTAGATTCAAATATAGAAAAAAAAATAGAACCTAAAGTAAAAATTGATTTTATAGAACAAAAAAATGTTAGAAGTGAAATCAAATTACAATCTGAAAATACACAAAATACTAAAGACGCTCTTGAGATGTAAATTAAGAACGTCTTTAAGGAGCGTATAATATGAGATGTATTGAAATGGATTTATTTCGATGGACTGCTATTATTAAAGAAGATAATGGCAGACAAATTAAATATTACATTGAATTTAAAGAAGGATTTTATTGTTTATATGTTCAGAGAAAGAAAGGTAAAACATCAAAATGGAGTAAAGCAAAAGTGATCGAAAAATCTGTTAAAAAGATTATTATAGATTTAAATGGAAATTCGGAGGTTGGACTTAAGAGCTTGATCGTCGCTTAAAATGAGCAGGCTTAAAGTCCGAATTCAATTTATCATGATTTTGATTTTTTGTATATTTAATGTTACACATAAATTATATTAAGAGGTTAGGCATGAATTTTGATAACAATGATTCTTTAGATTTAGGAAATAGTATGACAAATGTGTCTTTAGTTACAATGCTCCTAAGTGATAACGACAACAATTCATATAATAATAAAAATCATGTATCAAATAAAAATTTTAATACAGATTTAGAAACTGAAAAAAACAATATATTTTATAATTATTTTGAAACAATATTTAAAATAATTAATATCAGTGTGCTAATTTATTTATGTGCATATGTAGTTCGTACTTTTTTTAATACTAATAATCCAATTGAGTTTGCACTAAAAATTTTTTCAGCATTAGGATATACTTTCGTTTATATGTTAATTGTATTTGCTGGATTATTTGTTTTGACTATCATTGCTACTATATTATTTGAAATATTTAAAGATAATTAAAAGACCAAATAGGAGTGGAATAAATATGCTTTCAAACGAAGATAAAATATTTTTATTAGATGTAAAGAAAAAATCTAAAATATCTAGAGTAAACAGTAACATTATGATGTTATTGATTTCAATTCTTCTTCTGATTCCATCTTCAATAGCATTATATTCAATTGAATATAATAATGATTCAATTTTACTCTGTATTTCTCTTTTAGCTATGATTTTGCTTTGTTTAAGAAATATATTTACTTCATTTAAAGCTATAAATTCTATTCGTAATGAAATTGAAGTTCTATAAAAAAACATCGTTAATCCGGGTCGCGCACCTATTGAATTCAAATTATAATGCAAAGTTATTCATATTTATCAAGCATAACTCAACAAAACAACTTTTTTTTAATTGCCTGAGTATCAATTTATGGTCTAGCCTAAAAATAACACAGTTAAAACAATATGTTAAGGTTAAAAACAAAGTAATATTTACGGTTATGGTGCGCAATATAAACGGGCAACGCTCCTCCGCCGCTGGGCGGTAAAATAATTTTGTTAAAATGGACATTTTATCTCAAATATTCTTACTGTTCTGCTATTATTTTAATCGTATAGGCTTGTTTTACTCTTGTGGCTACTAAAGGCGTAAGGCTAATTATAAATTTTTTTTATATCTATATTTTTATTTTATTCAAATATTATTGGAGAAGAAATACAATAACTAAAAGTTTTTACCAACTTCTTTCCCCGTCAATTTCTACAGCACTAGATTCACTAAAACAGTTCTTTAAATCCGCTGTTTCCCAAATCTCCTGCAATAATTCTTCCATAGTTTCATCAAGATCTTTTTCAGATTTATAGGGTACTCTTAAAATAAAGGTTCGCTCATTTTGTATTTTATAGTCAAAACTTCTTAAAACATATGTTTGAATTTCCTTTAAAACTTTTCCTCTCATTCTGACAAATTTACTATTATTTTCAATTGATAAATTAAGCTCAATTTCGGCAACTTTAGAAATATTTTTTTGCTTTGATTTCTTATATTCTTCAATCTTTTTTTGCTCTTTTTGTTGCTTCAATTTTTGAGCTGCAAAGGCTTTTTCTCTTTTTTGTTCATCAATTTTTTTCTTTTGTTCTTGCGCTTTTTTAGACTTCTCAAGGAAAATTTTAAATTCATTTGTATTCTCATAAGGAACTACATCACGTTTAAACCAAAAATGTGCTGGTGCATAATATTTATCATAAACAACAAAGTTAGGCGTTCCTAAAAACTTTTTAATTGCGCCCGTGTTCCATCCTCTTTCTTCTAAGAGTTCCTGTTTTTCAAAAACATGCTTGCGAATCCGCCAATATTCATCATCACTGCCATCACAAAAATCCCAGTTGTGATGCAATCTGATATTTTTCTCATGGGAGTATTCTTCATAAACCCCGTTTTCTGTCATTCTATATTCAGCATCTGCTTCAACTTCTCTATCAAATTCATCCAATGGTTCATCATCCGTAATTTCAGCATAATGAGTTTTTTCTTGAATTAGTGCAGGTAAATCTTTAATTTCATCTATATTTAATCTCTCTTTAAATATCTCATTTTCATATTTAGTATTATTTTTTTTAGGCCTTCCCTCTTTTATTTGTGATGGTCCCAAAATTTTATAAATTGTTCCTCGACCAAGCTTTAGCTCTGACATTATTTTTGAGTGGGGATAGCCCTCGCTTTGAAGCTCTTTTGCTTTTGCAATGAGCTTGTCGTTTATCTTCTTAGGACGGCCCACAATGATTCCATTTTTCTTTGCGTTGGCTACCCCTGCTTTCACCCTCTCCCCAATCAGATCTCGCTCTAAATTTGCAAATACGGCTATTAATTGAGCCATCGCTCGGCCATGTGAAGTAGAAAAATCTATTGTTTCATTAAAACTGATGAAACTTACTCCAAGTTCTTGCAATTCGTAGAGCGAATTTATGATGTCCCTTGAGCTTCTTCCCCATCGGTCAATTTTCCAAACCAAAATCCCATCAAATTTTCTTTGCCGAGCTTCTTTTAAAAGCTCGGAATACTTTGGCCGTCTTGCTGAAACTCCTGATTTTACCTCTTCAAAGACTCTCACTACATTCCATTTGCGAAGTCTTGCGTATTCTCGAAGGTCGTTTATTTGCATTGAATTGGATTGATGGTCTTTGGTACTCACTCTTGCATAGATGGCGATCTTCATATTTTGACCCCTAAAAAACTGTCAAATAACGTTCGTGTAAACATCATAAAAATGTCTTTATTTTGCAAGGGTCTGATCAGGATGGTTGAAACTGTCAACAACCTATAGTTTTCTGACAGTTAATCAACTCTTTACATGACTATTTAGTCATGCTATTATTATCATGTATATTATGATGTGCTAAAGTAGTTTCATGGAGTGCCGATGACAATACCAGAACTTGATCGCAATGGAGAATTACCACCAGGCGAACACATTGCAGATTTGGAAGAAATTTCGATTCGATTTGGGAGGTCTAATTCTCGGAGAGAGGCTTTGATGGCAGGATTGAGTACAGCAATTGAAAACTTTAAAGAGGCTGGTGTTAAACGAATTTGGATTGATGGCAGCTTTGTTACTTCAAAATTTGAGCCTAACGATATTGATGGCTGCTGGCGTTACGATGAAAATGTTAATTTAAATGCTCTAGACCCTGTTTTTTTACAAAAATCTCGCTTTCCCATGAAAGCCAAATATGGATTAGAGTTCTTTCCTGCCGCTTTTACAGAGGGTTCCACTGGTTTACCATTTCCAAGATTTTTTCAACTTAATAGAGATGGTGATCCCAAAGGCATATTAGTTGTTAACTTAGGAGAAAATAATTAATGATTACTAGCCAAAAACAGCTTTTAGCTGCAAAAGAAAAAGTTAAAATGTTAAAAGAATCACTTGTCACTGAGCAAGAAAAAAGTGTACCAGAAGTTTTAAAGCTTGCTACAATTGGACAAATTGAAGAACTCATTTCTGAAATTGAATCTGAAATAAATGAATACGAGCTTTTGAAAAGCAATAAGTCAACTGAAATACAAATATTTTCCTTAGAAGACTTGATGAATGCTCCTATTAAATACCGTATTGCAAAAGGTATGACAATTGAAGATTTTGCTCGAAAAGTTCATATTCATTCAAGACAAATAGCTCGTTATGAACACGATCATTATCATAATGCAACTACTGATACTCTTTTAAAAATATTAGTTTGTCTTGATGTTAAAATTTCAGGGATGGTTAAGTTATAAAATATAATAACTTTTAATTACAATATAAACTTATTTCTTCATAAAATGTTTTTTCAAATTTAATATTAAAATAATAATTTCTAAAACAAAAAAACTAGTTAATATCATTCTAAATATATTAATAATATTTTTATTGTTCAAATAAATAGACTGATAATATTCAATATTATCATTTTTTATTATTTTAATTATATTTTTATTTATATCTTTATCACTTATACTTATCCAAAAACATAATATAGAAAGTGAAAGTAAGAGAATTAATATACAAGAAAAGTTATAGAATAATTTAGGCACAATTTCAGAAGTTTTTCTAGAAATATCTTCAGAAAGACTAAGTTTTGTCTCAGATGTACTATTTTTAGATCGTGACTCTAAAATTTTTATATTATCTATAGTTCCAAGAAGCAAATTATTATAATAGTAAATATCTAAGAATTGAAAACATTTCCAAAATAAGTAAATAAAAAAAAGAGCGATAGATAATAAAAGATAACTAGGCTCAATAAATTTTGAAATTACAGCCGAAACTATTGAAGTAGTCCCTACTAAAGCAATAATACTTTTAGTTCGAAAATCTAAAATTAATCCATTAAAATGCTTTGCAGTTTCTTGAGCAACTTTCCAAGACTCAAAATTTGAATCTTCCATATTAATTCATCCTTAACACTATTTTGATAAAAATTGTAATTAAGTATCGGTATCTAATTCATCTATTTGAAAATAGTTATCTCAATTTTTAAACAGTTAATTGACTGCTAAAAATCTCAGATCTTTTCTCTTCGAAAGAATAAAATTTAGTAGAAACATTCATAATAATAAAATTATATAGTGAAAAAAATTACCATGATACTTGACAAACCGACGTAACGACGGTATAAATATTTTATGAGGGTTTTAAGGTTGAAATCCTCTATGGCAATTAAGCCAAAATAGGAGATTTTGAAATGACAACAGCATCAACTTCCAGCGAGCTTTTTGAGAGAGTAGAAGAATTTTTAGGCTCAGAAGCTTCTAAAAATGATGTTGATAATGCTATAAAAGTTTTAAAAGAAAAGGGATTTAATTTTGGGGACAACATCAATGATTTTTGGCCTGATAATATGCTCGACTTAATTATTAAAATGTAAAAAACCCCCATGCTAATGGGGGCTAACTAACGGGCAATTGCTGCTGTGAACAGCATTGCAACTTTAAAACGATTTTAAATTTAATGCAATTAAAAAGGATTTTAAAATGGATAAAATGACATTTTCAATTATAAACAGCAATCACGAATGGGAAAAAATTTCTTTTGAGCAATTAATAATAACCGACAAAGTTGATGATTTTCAAAAAATTGATTCGATATTTGACGCTATATTTTTTCATGAACTTAGCGATTACAAATATCTTGAATCTAACAAAGAGAATGAATATATCAACAATTATTTATCACAAAATGATTTTTATTTCATAGAAAAATTGAAGCCCCTATTGCAACTACAATTTAATTTATTAATGTCAATTTATCCAATTTATGAAAGATATAATCCAAATAATAATGATCTACTAAATTTATTTGACAGAATAAATTTAGTAATTGAAAGCCCTAGCAATATTAATCTAGCAAATATTTATGAATATAATAAATCAAAAATTTATGATATTGCAAATATTTACAGTGATGATGAAATAAATAATTTACCAAATGATCAATATGATAAAGCAATTTTTAGCAGGTGTATTTTATTGAGATTTACTAGTGCATTAATAAATCTAGTTGGTATTATTCAAATGGTTCATAAATTTAATACAAATACTCATAGAATTATTTCGCATTTTTCTCATGATACTATATATTCACAGAGAACAATTGATAATGATGATCTCTTATTAATTAAAGCACCCAATCAATTAAATATCTGTTATAATTTTTTAAAAGATAATTACTCAAAAAATTTATAAATTATTGCTAAATTAATTAAATAGGACGTATTTAAAAATGAATAATTTTTCAAAAAGCCTTATTAAATTTTTTAATGATGATTTTAAAATACTTTCATTGAAAAAATTTGATATTATAAAAGATTCAGAACATCAATTAATATTTAGTTATGATAAAGATTATTTATTGCGAAAATTAGTAGCATATTCTAGAATATATGATGAAAATAAAAACAAAATAGTTGAATTACTAGAAACTGAATATAATTATGATCTTTATTATAAAATGCTAAAAAATTATGAATCTTTCTTTAATTCAGATTCTAAAATATACAAATTTAATAATGATTTTATAAATGATTATATGAATTATGATTTAAATTTTGATTCCTTAATAAACAATAATACAATTTCATTTAATAGCGATAGTATTTGGATATATGTTGAAAATGTTTTTGAATCTTTAAATAAGAAAGAAAAATACAATTTAATAAATATTTCAAAAATGAAAATTCACGAAACCAAAAAAGGTGTATATTCATGTGCTATTGATATAGCTTTTAGAAATATTAACAATGGTATTTATTTTTGTACTTCGAGATATTGTTTCCATGATTTTAATTTAATTGATATTTATAAATATATTTCAAAAGAACAAGATGACAATATAAGCAATGAATATTTTGAACATATAGATTTAATGATAAAAAATGTTATTAAATTAATGTTGTATATACAAAGTTCTAATGTGGATCTAAGAGAAATAACACCAGAAATACCACTTCAAAATACAAGAAAGGAGAGAGATAGGACTTTAACAAATAACAATAAAAATGATTCATTAATCCCATACTACAATGTAGGATATGGATGGAATAAATTACCCATTTATACACAAGAACAATGGTCTGTAAGAGGGCATTTTAGGCTTCAGCCATGTGGGCAAAATAGGGAAAATCATAAAATTATTTTTATAGAGCCACAGGTAAGAAAAAGAAAATTAATAAATAATGAGGCTAATTTTTAATATTATAAAAAAGGATTAAAAAAATGGATATACCTAGTTTAGTAAAACTAATCCGTAAAAATTCAGGTCTAACGCAGGTAAATGCGGCTAAATTAATAGGCGTAACACCGAGAACATGGGAACGATGGGAAGCTGGCACAATGAATCCAACGCTAGCATTTTTGGAGCTTTTTTGTATGAAAACAGGTCAAGATTTTAATAAAATTAATAACGAAAAAAAATCATCAAATTAAGGAAGCAATCTTCTTTCAATTTCACGATCAATTATTTTTTTAGTTTCTTCAAGCCTATCTATATTTGCAGAAACAATTTGAAGTTTTCACATTTTATGAACTATACTTGTAACGGCGCAAATTCATCGGAGCATGGACTACATTACAATTAGCGAATCTCATATACTGCTTGCTCAGCACTAAATGCTTTATGAATATTATTACCACGTAATTCAAATACAGCTTGCTCAGCGCTACCAGCTTTAAATATATAATTTCCTCGTATTTCATATTCGGCTTGTTCAGCGCTACCAGCTTTGAATATATAATTCCCTCGAATGTCAAATATTGCTTGATTTGCGCTCCTGAAAGCGTAAATTTTTTTATTATTATATCTTTTGTCATCCATTTTTCACCAATATTTCAAATATTTATATTTAACAAATTAACCCATCCTTCACAATCCAAACGTTTGTCTAATTGATATTATTCATCTACAAAATCATCAAAATTTCGAATCATAAAAACTGGACATAAAAAATTTAGCTGATCTAGATCGAATATTTGTTCTTCTTTTTTTTCTAAAGATTCAATAACAAATTTATTTTTTGAATGATCTATTTGCATCAACTTTCCAATAGCTATAACTTTAGGTATAATAATGTCTTCTTTTTTAAAATCAAAAATACAAGCTTTATTTATATATTTCTCATAATTATTATATTTTTTAATCCCAAATAAATAGCTAATAGGAGAAAAATCAACCCCAGATGTCACAATCTCATGATTATTAAGTGAGATATAATAAAGGTCAGGATATATCGTTTTGAGTTTTTTTATTGATTTATCAAACCTTAAATTTAGTTCGTGCTCCTTTTCCAAGGAATCCATAATAAAAAATTTTTTTGGTAATTGATTCAGATTTTCATTCATAATTTTCATTTCTCCTTATTGAGCAGTAAAACAAAACTATTTTCAAAACATAATATGATTAAATATTTTTGTAATACTTAAATCGCAAAATTTAAAATAAGCATTACTAATTTGCAAATGAACTAAGCATGATCTGAATAGATCGGGTTGTAAGCACCTTTACAGAGATAGGACAAGGATAGAAATCTTTTTGACTTGGCTCTGTCTGTCAAATAGCAGTAATATGCTATAAAAATAGTCAGACAATGTTTGTCAAACGAAAGGAAGCCTATGACAGTCAATCAAGAATGGCTCACTGTCTCGCAAGCAGCTAAACATGTTTCACGTTCTCGGCAGACAATTGATGCATTGGCTAGAGCGGGGAAAATTGAGTCTAAGAACTTGGGAGAAAAGGAACTCTTACATGTTTACGTTCCTAGTTTGCTAAAGTTCTATGCTGACAAGCATATGACAAGCGATAATAAGCAAACAGACAGTAAGCTAGACAGTAAATATGACACTCAAATTGAAATAGTGTCTGTCAAAGCAGAAGCCAAGCGACTATCAGATTTACTGTCAATAAATGAAAAACTTTTGTCAGAAAGTAAACACGAAATAAGACTGCTTCAAAATGATCTTACAAAAGAAAGAAACAGAAATGAGAATTTGCAAGAAGAATTACTAAAATTAACCAAAGAATTGCATGGAGCATTAACAGGCGAAAAAGGACTTATAAATTGGGACAAATTCAATATTCTTGGTAAGAAAAAAAAGTGAAATAATCCTAGTCAAATATTGTTAGAAGAAGAAATCAAGCTAAAAACCCCCTTAAAACAATTTATAAAAGTTATTCTTTACTTTAAAGTATATCTCTTGTTTTTTTGATAAAATTTAAAAATATATACTCTTAGCAATTTGAACTAAAAAGTCTATGAATGGTAAGCTTTATATCTTTATTTTTGTATTGAAACATTTTATCTTAATTTTTTGATTTATCTTTGATTGAAGGTATAACTAATGTTTTTTTATTTCATGAAAATTGAACAGGCTTTTAATAATTTTACCGAACGTATTTCAAAATTCTCCTATGATTTAGAGTTAAATAATAAAATTAAAAAGCAAATTCAAATCTCAATTAAAAGCAAAAAACTCGAACGACTTTTGAATGATCCAGCTTTGAGCAAGGAAAAAAGAGATTCATATCGTCAAAAAATAGAAGAAATTTATTTAGAATCATTAAGAGAATTTAGAAAACATAATGTTGGTTCTATTGTATCTCAAGAAGAAATAGAAAAAGATGAGCTTAGGAAACTCAAATATTTTGGGCATAGACTAAAAACAAGAACTAGAGGAAAATTTCTAAGATTTTATAAGAAGGAAGTGAAGCAAAAAAAAATTTCCAAGATACTTTACTTTAACATAAAACGAAATATTCCAATAAAGCATAAATCTAACTAAATATTTTCAAATATAACTATCCGAATAATCTTTAGATAGTTTTCTTAGCATTTTTCCAGAATAAAATGTTGTAGTTAAATTATTGATAATTCTCTGTTCCGTTGGCAAATCTGCATTATAAATTTTATTATAAGCTAACACTAGAACTAATCGTATAGTATTTCTTTGTTTTCCAATAATACTACATAATTCTTTAGTAGAATAGAATTTATCATCAGCAATGGCATTGAAATTATGTAAATCTAATAGCCAATCAGGTGGTGGTCTTCCTTTTCCTCTATTTTTTTTAGAAATTGGCACCATATTTTTTTCCATATTATTTCGTATCCTCTTACCACAGTGTATTACCAACAAATCCTATAAATTCATTTTTTTGCTGTTCTTTTGTTAACTTAAAATGACAAGCAGAGCAAAGAGTTTGCATTCCATTAAGTCCACAGCCACCACCTCCATGACGAACAGGAATAATATGATCCGCATCCCATAATGATAAATTACGACTCAAAAAACCCTTAATTCTTCCAATTGGAATTGAGTATGAACTTAGAAATTCGGCAACACTATACTCATCACTTTCTTTTAGAAGCAAAACGGCTTCATATTTTAAATATTCACAATCAAGGCCGCATTTACAGCAAATTCCTAAATCCCTTTTGAAAACATTTTCACGCATATAATCTATATTTGATCTTAGTTTATGTTCGTGTACACAGTTATTTGAGCAAAATGTCCTACGACGTTTTGGAACTTCTTTTCCGCACCATCGGCATAAAAAATTTTCCGTTCCAGGTTCAATTTTTCCCCTAAGTGGTTCTCGCAGTTTTTTATTTATCGCTCGACATTTTTTCACTCAGATAACCATTAAAATTTATGGGTTTTCAAGTAAATTATTTTCAACTTCTTCAATTTTAGAGTTATTTTTTAACTTCCACTCTACAAATTGTTGATCCTTATTTAAAGTCGTAATTAGCGCATCGATCACAGAGTCTTCAGAAATACTCTTAAGCCCACTCGTTTCATTCTTATATTGAGCATACAATTTTAATGTTGAATCTGATTCCTTCATTAAAGTAATTTTTTTTGTTACTGGTTCATATACTTTAATATCCAAAAAAGGTTTTACTTTTTTAGATTCAGCGCCAGCTCTCTTTTCTTTTGACATTTTTTTACCCCTAAATTAATCGACCCTAGTATACACACTACCTGTGTTTTGAAACTAATTTTCTTTTTTTACTTTAAAGAATGAAACTTTGAAGTAAAAAAAATCACAAAATGATTTAATCTCATTATGCTGTCACTTGATTATAAAATCAAGTGGCAGAATTTAAATATTTTTCTGCTAGTCCCCATAGCCCTTTGTTGATCTTCAAATTTGCATCAATAGAGTTTACAGCTCGAACCGTATTTCTATCTAGTTCACCGTCAGGCTTTTTTGAATAGTAACGAATTCCACCACGGATCAAATTTTCTTGTATTGTATTAAAAGTTGTAAAAAGATCATTGGGACGATCATATGATCTTTTAGGCTCAAGCAAACGAGCAGGCGAAAAATCAGGAGCTTCTTTTGCATCCCAACGAAGTTGAAAAGCTTCTTCAGCAAACTCAAATTTTTGGCTTTGATTTAATTCAATCAATTTCATTTCAGACGTTTTTGTCATCGCTTTAGTAGTAGAGTCAAGTACATCAAAAACAGCGTCAATGATATCCCCTTCACTCGCTCCCATGTGTCGAATGTTGTAATTTGCACAAGAGCCATCCGATACCACCAAGCCATTAGTACATACTAATCTAAAAATGCCCCCCATAAATCTAAATGAGGAAAGCCCATCATGAGAGGTTGAAAGTATTATTTCAGGAATTAAGCCGCCAAGCTGTGGGAAAAAAGTTTTATCTGATCCATATCTAAATTTTATGAGATGTTTCGTTGTTAGCGCTTTTTCTGTGCTACGAGATCCAGACTGATAAGCTGAAAAAGGTAAAAAATTATTTTGAGCTAAAATTTTTATAATATTTTCTGTAGATATAAATGAATATTTTTCCGACAAACTAGCTTTTGCGTTTGAAGCAAATGCAGCAGGACAGCAAAGTTTTAATTGTTCATTGTTAAGAGCTTTGTCATTATAATTTCTTAATTCTTTCATTTTTAAATTCCTTTTCATTTGTAAATTATTATTTATACAATCACGTGACTATAAAATGGTTAAAAAATTTTCTAAAAACACATTTCTTCATATTCACTTTTAGTCATCCCTTGGTAGTTCTCGATTTCAATTTCTTCATCATTCAATTGATCATCTGTTTTCCCGAAATGATTTTTTAATTTTGAATAGAGAAGACATAAAAATTCGTTTTCATCAAATTTATCTCCGTAGGTATTTTGATAATCAAGATCATCAAATTGAACTTGTTTTTCAAATTCCGATAGAGACTCAAAATAAATATTAACATCTCTTTCAACTTCTTCTATTGAGAAATTTTTAATCATAAGATCACCTCTGAAAATTAAGACAAATTAATTTTGGATATTCAAATTATTTTAAATATCCCAACAAATCGGATTTTACAGTTTTCTCACCACTAACTAGTTCTTTGACTTCACTTGCTGAATAATTCATAACTGCTATGGAACATCTTCCATTTGCAGAAAATTTAATGCAATGATCATTAATTTGAGCTAAAATTTTTTTATCAGAAGCATCAATTCTTTCTTTTCCAATTTGGATGACATCGTAATTTTTACATTCAAATTCAAAATCTTTTTCAGTTTTTACATATTCCCCTTGAGAGCATCTTAAAAAACTTTTTTCTACATAAAAATGATTTGTAATATCAAAATATGAAAATAAAATTGTAACCGCAATGAATCCTACAAACGCAAATACAATAGTATATAATTCCCAAAACTCTTTAGTAAATAAACTTTTCATATTCAGACCTCCTTATTAATGTTCTATAATTAATATATCGTCAGGTGATTATAAAATCAAGAGGTAACGTCAATTATTTTAAAACTTTCATAATCTTCTTTGTCAAAATTTTGAGTTATAATCCCATCAATAAACATAGATCCAAATTCAAATGGTAAAAAATTTTTTTGCCATATTATTTTTTTTAAATTCATTAAAGCGTGCTCTTCAAAATCATCTCCAAATAAAACATTGCAATCCTCGATCTTAAAAAACCCATAATTTTTATTCATATGAACATCTTTAAGATCAACTTCTAACTGAATTAAAAATTTTACAATTGCACTAGTCAATTCAAGAAATTGATCTTGCGGTATGTTTTCAACTATGAGCGAAAAAATAATTGAATAACGCATGATATAATCTCCAATCAAAAATAGAGTTAAAAAAGTTAACAAGAACGGCGCAGACAAATTTCGTGACTTCAAAAATAGAGTTACGCCGAGACAAAGAAACAGGAAAACCGAACAAGGCAAGCTTCGCAGGCTTTGGCCTGCTCGCTATCCACACACTACGCCACTTCGTGGCAGACGTTTGTAATTAACTTATTATTGATAAATATAGATATCTTATGTTTGAAAATTTGACGGCACCAATGACGGCATTAAGTGAAAAATGCCGTCAAAATTTGTAATAACATACTAATTTATATATATTATTTATGACGGCACTGTGACGGCATATTTGACGGCAAATACACTTTTTGAAAAAAAGTGACGGCAAATTATATATTTTATATTAAATATATTCTTATTTTATAAGAACATTTCAATGCCGTCATAACTATTAATTGTTTAAGGAGAAATATAATGAAAAAAATAACTATAAGACTCGATGAAAAACATTATCAACATCTAAAATTTCTAACTGAATCAACTCAAAAAAGTATTAATGCAGTAGTTGAAAGTTTAATCGAAGATGATAAAAATAAGTATGAAGCAGCACAAAGAAAAATAGAATTTGAACTTTCTGAACTAAAAAAAATGATTCATGAAACAAACAAGAACGTAGTAACAGGTCTCCTTATCAATCGAGAAATTTTTAAAGAATCTGCAAAATGTGGGTTTCTTGCCAAGGCAAATATTGGAGAAGATCAGGACTTGATAAATGAAATGAATGGCTATGTTTCAGAAAAAGATAAAGCTGCAATTAAAATTTTAAAGGGAGCTGAACTACAATGAAAGAAAACTATGGACGGAAAATTTTCGGAATAAAAGCTAATAACTGGTTTCAAAGTTTAATCTACTACTGTTTATTTTCGTTTATAGGTGCAATTTCTCTAACCTGTATTTTTATTCAATTACATTTCAAATATGGTCTAATTACGTATCTAGAATTAATTCGACAGAAATTATATCTTTATTTTAGAGTTGAATATTTACCAAATGCAATTCACCATTCTAAAATGAAGCCTACTAATGAAGACATCATTTTTTATGATAAAATAAACCAATACTGGGAAATCTTGCAAGAAACTACAAAAATGTATCAGGCTATTTTTATAGTTTCTTTTTTAGTTTGCATGTTTATTTGTTACAAATTTTTCAAAAGTTATGGAGAAAAGGAACAAGAAAAAAAATATGAGAGATCAGATGAGTTAAGACTTGTAAGCAATGAAGAACTTATAAAAGAAATCAAAAATGAAGTGAAAGAAAAAAATAATAATACACATTTTACACCTTATGATTTATATTTTGGAATAAATAAAATCAGAGTTCCTTATAACCTTCTGTCTACACATTTAGGATTAGGTGGGGCAAGTCAATCTGGAAAAACAAATGTAATGCATGAGATGTTAATCCAAGATCGTGAATTAAAAAGCAAATGCTTGATAGTAGATCCAAGAGGACAGTTTTACAAAAAGCACGGCCGAAAAGGAGATACTATTCTTTCTCTTTTTGATGTTAGACAAGCAAAATGGGATTTTTGGTCTGAAAATATTGCCTTTAAATTTCTTGCTGATGCCCTTGTTGAAGTAAAAGAATCAAGTAACAATAACAAATTTTTTGATAAATCTGGTCGTGAAGTTCTTTCTGCTGTACTTCGTCATACAAAATCAATGGACGAACTTTGGGAAGTTGTAAACTACGATATGAAAAGTTTACATGATTTTTTATTCGACAAAAATGAACTCTCAAAGCAACTTTTAAGCGAAGGAGCAGGAGCACAAAGTGCGGGCGTCATCGCAACATCAATTCTAAATATGGGGTTTTTAAAATTCATGAATCACCATGTTTACGAACGAGAAAAATCTGTAAATGTACTAGAAAAAAGTTTTTCACTTACGGAATGGGTTAGCAACGATAATGATGAATCATGGGTTTTTATTGTAGATGACATACGCAATTTGCCCGAAGCGCAACCACTTCACCGCTTGTGGTTTGATATCGTAACAAGCTCTGGCTTCGATAGAAAAATGAGTAAACCAAACTTAAAACAAATTAATTTGTATTGTGATGAGATAACCACCGTAGGAAATTTACCAAGTCTTCCAAGTGTATTAGATAAAGGCAGAAATTTTAAATTAAGACTCATTATCGGATTTCAAGCCTACTCCCAGCTAGAATTAATTTATGGAAAAGATGCCGCAGTAAATATTTTCCAAGGTCTTCAAAATGTATTTTGTTTTACTTCTAATAATGAAACTGAAGCTACATTATTTGCCGCAAGAATGGGGAAGTCAATCATTGTTGAAGCAGATCAAAGCCTAGGACTAGGAGATAAAAATGGAAATGCTAGCATTAGTTATCGTACAAGAGAAATTCAAAACGTCACCGCTTCACAAATTCAGGCATTAAAAGATAATAATTGTTTCGCAAAAATTTCAAGAGTTAATCCTACTAAGATTGAATTTAAGTTTCATGATTTACCAGATCTGAACCCCGATTCAATTTCGATTGTACCAACGACTACAAGGTTTGATGGTGTAAAAACCAAACAATACGAATCAGATGAAATGAAAAAAGAACGAGAACAATCAATTCAATCTGACAAGCCAAATACTAAAATTACAGAGATGAATCAGTATGTAAAATTATTGGTTGAAGAAGCTGTTTTACTATTATCTGAAAATGCAGATTCAAATAAAATTGAGGAACTTGGTAAAAAAATACTTGATAAGTTTGGAGCTTCGCAAGGAATTAAAGCAAAGGTAGGACAAAATATTTATTCGATTTCAGTCCACAAGCAATCTAAAACAATTTATATTAATACTAGTGAACTTGAATATTCTATTCCATTTCCAAAAGTAAAAATCAGCACAATTGAAACAGTTGATGAAGCAAATACAAACGCACCAAAAAGTCAAAACTCTTCCGAAACTCAAGATCAAAGAGGAAATTTTGAAAGTGATGATGCAAAAGAAATAGAAAAACCAAAAGGACAGTTTAAGTCCATTCCAATCAATTTAAAAAAATCATTAATCGAAAAAGAAACAGCACCAAAGAACGAAATGGGTCTTTAAATTATTAAATTAAGGAGGATTTGCTATGTTATCTGTGAGTAATGTTTCATTAAGTAAGGGCCGCTCATACTACGAAAAAGAAAATTATTATTCAAAAGAATCTGCTAAAGAACACTCACAATGGCATGGCAAGCTTGCTTCAGAACTTGGGTTAACAGGACAAGTTGATTTTAAAACATTTGATAATTTACTTTTTGGTCTTGATAAAAATGGTAATTCAATATCTACAAATTCAGTTGACTCCAAGCTTTACAGAGAAGCTGAAATTACAAAAAAAGAACGTGGAAATCTCGAATTTTCCATTTCTAAAATATGTGAAAAGCATCCGTTCAAAGAATCTGAATATAAAAAAATTAATGAAATTATTAAATTTCATACTAGACACAACAAAAAAATAACCGCAGGTAGCAAAAAAACCTGTCTATCCCAAATAAATAATATAATAAAAAAAACGAAACTAAGCCCATTACAAAAAGAAGAAGCCAAAGAAGATTTTAAAACTATACTTTCTTCAGTAACTCGACCAAAAGAACGGAGAGCTGGCTACGATCTGACTTTTAGTGCTCCTAAATCTGTTTCGGTAATGGGTCTTGTAGGCAAGGATAATGACCTTATTAAAGCTCATAGAGAGGCTGTATTTGATGTCCTGAACTATATAGAAGCGAAATACGCAAACACAAGGACAGGAGATAATTTAAAACGTGAAATTGAAAACACGAAAAAGCTTCTCATCGCACAATTCGAGCACAATACTTCTCGTGAAAATGATCCTCAATTACATACACATTGTGTTGTATTAAATTTAATTCAACGCATGGATGGAGAATGGAGATCATTGCATGCGGATGATTTTAGGAATCATTCGAAACTATTTGGAACCATCTACCAGAACCAGCTTGCAAAACGAGTCTATGAACTTGGATACGATATTGCTCCTGACAAAGACAGCACATTTAAAATAAGCAATGTCCCTAATGAATTGTGTGAAAAGTTTTCAAAAAGAAGAAAACAACTCATTGAACTTGGAGTTAAAGATCAAAAATCCGCTAGAGATCTTGTTTATCAAGACAGAGCTAAAAAATCAGAAAATATTAGCGCAGAAGAACAACTAAAAAAATGGATTAAAGAAACAAATGAAGTTGGTACGGATTTATCAAAAATCAAAGGAGAGATAAGGAAAACCCAAGAGATTGGAGTCATTAAAATCAATGAAATGATTCAAGACGCTTTTTCAGAAGCTTCAAAAATGAAGATGGCTTTTAAATATGAAGAAGCCTTTCAAATTTTTGCAAAATATAGCCAAGGTAAAATTGATTTAATGAAAGCAACCGAAGCTTTTGAAGCACAAGTTAGCCAAAAACTAATTAAGCTCCAAAACGGAATGTATATTACAAAAGAAGCTTTAGAATTAGAGCAAAAAACAATACTAAACTTAGAAAATCAAAAATCCGTTAAAAGCATTTTAAATCTTGAATCTGGAGCACTTGATAATCTCATTAAAGAAAAAGCTGCATTTTCTAGCGAAAAGAAAAATGAAATCATTAATGAAGTATATGCAAAAACGAAACATTTATCACCAGAAGCAAGCCTACATATTTCAGAAATCATGAAACATTTCATTCATGAAGATAAGAGATTAACATTTCAAGAAAATGAAAATATAAAGTCATATCTTTCAGAGGCATTAAAAGAATTAAAAATTTCAAAATCTGAAAAGAAAGAATTAAAAGCCAATTTAAATTTATTAATTGATAAAGCTACAGAACTCACAGAAGGGCAAAAAGAAGCAATTAAACAAACACTTTCTACCACTGATAAGCACATTATTTGGTTAGGAGCAGCAGGGGCAGGAAAAACTTTTTCGCTTTCTACAGTGGTAGAACAAGCAAAAATTGCAGGATATCAAGTCGAGGGTTTCGCTCAAAATAAAAAAGCTGCCGATATTTTAGCTAATGAAACAAAAATGGAAGTAAACACAATTGCAAGTTTACTTCTAAAAGAAAGTGAACAGTCACAAAGTCAAAATGAAAAAATATGGATTATTGATGAAGCTGGGATGGTCGGCACAAAGCTAGGTCATGATTTTGTGGAACGTGCTAAAAGTGAAAATGCAAGATTAATTATAGTGGGAGATAACCGTCAATTATCCTCCCCAACAGCGGGGCATTTTTTAAAGCTTACAACAAATCATACCAATCTTAAACGTGTAGAGTTAAACAAATCGCTTAGACAAAAAGACGAAAACCTTGCAAAAGGTGTTGAGATATTAAATAGAATGCTTTTTGATAAGCTTGCAAAACAAAATTATAAATCTACAGGAAAAGCAGTTATTAATGAAGCAATGGGATATTTTAAAAACTCAATTAAAGAATTTAAAACGGAAGAAGCTAGGGTTATAAATCTCGTAAAAGAATATTTGTCTATGAGCCCATCTGAACGAGAAAAAACTTTAATTGTAGCAAGAACTCACAGATCAATTGGTGAAATTACAAATCAAATTAGAGAAAACTTGAAACACGAAGGATTTCTCAAAAATGAAATCAACACAAATACCTTTACAGCAGTAGACTTAAGTGGCAGCAAAGGCAAATATGCGTCTAACTATGAAGTTGGAAATATTATGATATTTGATGCAGATAACAAAATATATTTTGAGAATAAAACATTAAATGTCATTAAAAATGAAGAGTACAAAATTATTCAAACAGACTTTATGAATAATATTGTTACGATTCAAGACAAAAATGGGACTCTTTTTAGTTTGAATCCAGCCAAATTTAAATACGATAAACCACCAAAATCAAAAGAATTTAGTATTATTCCTGTTTATAAAAAATCAGAAATTAAAATTTGTGAAAATGATAAACTTGCATGGAGTAAAAACGATTGGAAAACGAGCAGAATTAACAAGAAAGAGTTTAAAGTTTTAAGCATTGATCAGACAAATCACAAAATGGAAATTATTTATCAAAATGGAAAAACAGAAAACATAGATCTAAAATCAATGAATTTTCTCCAACACAATTGGGCAGTAACTTACAATGCAGCTCAAGGGGACACAAAGAAAAATGTATTAGGAATTATAGATGGAATCAGTTCAATTGAAGACATTTATACTGTATTTACAAGACCTACTCACAATTTAAAAGTTTTTATAGAATCAGAAGCAAAATTAAAAGCGGCTATGGAAGTCAGCCGCTCTAAAAAAACAGCTATGGAATTAGTAAACAGCCAAAAAGAAGAATATTTAATTACAAAAAGCAATAAAATGGATTTTTACGATAAATATCAGAGAGTCGTTTCCGTTGATAAAGATAAACTTTTTCTTTCATTTGCTGCACCAAGCGATATTTCATCTCTGCTTTTTTCTCATGAACATTTAAAAGAAAACATTTTATCAGCACATAATAAAGCGATAGATCAAACTCTAAATAAATTTAATCAATTGATTGGAAATGAATATTTATATAATTCAAAGACGAATGAAGTTTTATTTGATCAAAATAATTTTTCAAATATCCCATATTTGCACACAAATATTGAAGTTACTAGATTAAAAAACCAAATGGATAAAAGTATTAATCATTATGCTTTCATGGAAAACCAAGGAATATTAAAAAATATTTACCAAAGTCATCTTGCTGAAAATCTAAATAATATCGGAATCTCATGCTTTAATGAGAATGGGATTCTCCGTGCCCAAGACAGAAATGATCATATTCATTCTGTATTCTCAGAAGATTTTGAAAAAAATATAAAGGCACTAGAAGAAAAATTTAAGGCTAAGGGATTTGATAAGTTTTCATCAGCTTATGAAATTGAAAAGACTTCAAAGCAATATATAGATAATAATATTAGAAAATTAAATCTAGATAAAATATCAAAAGAGAATATAAATAGTTATGAAAAGCAATATCAAAAATTAGGGCATGATGAAATTATAAAGAATACAATTCATTCTTTATCTAAAGATTTACAAGTATTTAATGAAGTTAAATTATTTGAAACATTGTTAAACGAATCAAAAGGACATATTTCTACTGAAGAAATTAATGTTATACATGCTCAAATATTAACAAATCCTAATTTAAGAATGGTTGACTATGATAAATTTGGAAAAATGGTTTTTGCTCACAATGATTTAAAACATGATGAAGCAAAAATTTTAATGCACTCAGCTACAAGAAATGAAGATAAAAACTATTCTTTAAGCTTTGAAAGAGTAATGAGAAGAGCTGAAAATAAGAAGTTTTCACAAGAACAAGTGGCAGCACTTGCTCATTGCACAATAGATCAAGGAAATGTTAAATTTTTATCAGGATTAAATGATAAAGAGGCAAAAAATGTTTTTATAGAAACAACAAATCTTTATAAAAATAATGGATATAAGGTTCTTAATGTATATGCAGGAAATCAATCTCACACCGAAACAGTTTTAGATGGCAATAGAGATCTTCACCTTGGATTTTTATTAAATAAAATAGCAGATAAAAAGATTTCACTAGATAATAATACCGTAATAATTTTAAAAGATATTGGAAACAATATAACTCAAAATGCTTCTATTTTGTTTGATCTTGCTAAAGAGAATGGTTCAAAAGTTATTTTCCATGCAAATGAAGTTGATTTTAAAAGTGGTGAAAACAAGGTTTATTTAAAAAATCTAAAAAGTTTAGCAGGTATTAACTTAAAACAGAGATACACAGGTATACAAAAACAAAAAGAATTTTATTTAAAGCAAGAACAAAATAAAAAACAATCATTTACAAATAGCTTGTCTTCAGAAAAAATTTCAACAAATATAAAAGAGATTCCTAAAGAAGAAATCAAGAAGCATCATAATATAATGAATGATATAAAATCTTATTACTCTAATAATTTATTTTTAGAGCAAGGAAAAGAAGCCCTTGAATATCTCACAAAGAGAGGATTTACTCACGAACAAATTAAAGAATTTGGCTTTGGATTATCCTTTACAAAAGGAATTGAAGACTATGCAAATACAAAAGGTTATTCAAAAAAAGATTTAATATCCTTATCGCTTGTTAGTGAAAAAATAGATGGTACAAGTTATGATTTTTACAGAAATAGGATCATGATTCCAATCCATGATGAAAATGGACAATGCCTTGGATTTGGTGGACGTATCTATCGCAAATACGAGATTGATAAACAAGTCAGTAAATATATCAATCCTAAAAATAATTTATTATTTGATAAAAAATCTACCTTATTTGGTCTTGATTCCGCAAAAGAACATATTCAAAGTTCGGGTAAAGTATACGTGGTAGAAGGTTATATGGATGCTATTGCTATGCAAAAAGCAGGTATTAAAAATGTTGTCGCAGTCATGGGAACAGCTCTTACAAAAGAAAATATTGATCAACTTTCTAAAAATTCAAAAGAAGTTATCTTATTATTTGATAATGATAAAGCTGGATATAATGCGGCTAAATTAAGTTATCTACAAGCCGTTCAATCAAATCTTTTATTATCCTATACAAAACTTTCAACTGAAAAAGACCCTGACGAATTTATTCGTAAATATGGCAATGAAGCATTTAAAAAAGAAATAGAATCAAATAAAATTCCGTTAGAATATTTTGTCAATACTCAATATAAAAATGAAAATATAAAAGCAGATTATGGGCAAGTTTTACAATGGAGAAGAGAAGTATTACCTTCTATTTTAAATATTTCTGACCCTATCAAAAGAAACTTAGAATTAAAAAGCGCATCTATTTCATTAAATCAACCTATAACACTTATGCTTGAAGAAAAACATTACAAATATATTCCAGAGGCATTTTTAAACCCTGAAGAGATTGAAAAAAGAAGGGAATATTTTAATCAAGTAAATAAAAATAAAACACAAAAAATTGAATTTAAACCGTTTGATAATACCCTAAAATCTAAACTTCAAACAAAAAAAATATTTCATGATAATGAGTTAAATAAAGGCATTCATTTTGAAATGAAAAATAAAGGTTTAGATTTTAATAATAAAAGCTTAAAATTAGATTTTATAAATGAAAACAAAAGCCTTATAAGTAATATCAAAGAAATAATTGAATTAAATGAAATGATGATTCATGAAAAACTTTCAAATACAAATAGCACCAAAGAAAACAACATAAAAATATACAAATTTATAGAAAAAGAATACAAAAATGCTTCCCCTCAAGAAATCTCAGAGAAATTAATGAATGAGCAACTAGAGAAACAAAAAGAACAAAAACATGCAAATGAATTCATAAATCCTTATTTTCATTCTGAAAAACTTTTAAATGAAATTAAAGCAGGAGCTATAAAAGAAGAAGTTGAAATGATTCATAAGCAATATAATAATCAAAATATTTTAAATTTTCTTGCTTTTAAATATGCATCCGAGAAAATAAACAATGTTACTGAGCTAAATACTCTCAACAATTATGATAATAAAGTACCTACAAATGACATTAATATAGATAATTTTAGAGACTATTTACAATCTTATAGACTTCAAAAAGCTGTTTTATATCAAGAAGAGTTAAAAAATCATGTCAGGAAAACGATTCAAAACGATCTAGAAAAAGATTCTGACAAGTCCTATAAATTAAATAAACTAAATATGAATGAAAGAGAGTTCTTAATCAATAAAGTATTTCCAGATCAAATTGATAGGAACATGAGTTTAAAAGAGAATGTTGAAACAGTTGACAAAAAGTTTAATGAAATTATGAACAATAAGGAAAATACTTTAGAGTCATTTAATATAAATTTAAATGAGTTAGATAAAAACAAACAAGAGTTAATAAGAAATGAAACAATTGAAATTAGTAAGTTTTCTTTAGAAAAATCAATGGAGCAATATCATTTAAAACAAAATTTAAAGAGTTTTGAAGAATCAATTCATCAAGACATTCATTCTAAAGTAAAGAATAAAGAACTTAGCAATAATGTTTTTTTAGAAGTCAGAAAAACCTTGATTAAAGAATCAAAATTTATGAATACCGAAGAAATAAATCCTGAAAAAGCATATTTACAAATGGCTAAAAAAGAAAATATTCCGAAATATAAAGATATCATTGAGGATATAAATATTTCAAAGATTGAATCCAGAATTGAGCAAGAAAACAAATTGAAAAACACGAAACCATTAGAATATAAACAAGAAACCTCTAATTTAAAAAGCGAATTTTTAAATAAAATTCAAAATGAAGATTCTCTTCAAATCAAAAGTGAAAAAGAAAGAGATTTTTTTGTGAATTCTTTAGCCCAAAAAGCTGGAATAAAGTTTCAATATCCATCAAATGAACATACTAAAAATAGCATTCAAAGAGATACTACATTCGCAAATGTTAAAATGAATAATGAATTTAATAACCATTTTAGTAACAACACGATGGCCATTAGAAATGATGAACAAAAATCTAAAGGAAAAGTGATATTAAAAACACAAGAAAAAACAAAAGGGCAAGAGATATCTAAATAATTTAATTGAGATAAGGAATAATTATGCAAGCTACATCAGAGCAAGTAAAAGTCCTTGAATTTACGAAAAACTCCCAAGATGATTTTAAAATCTCTGCATTTGCAGGAGCAGGCAAAACCTCGACATTAAGAATGCTTGCAACAGAACTAAATAAATTAAGTTTTCTTTATCTTGCATTTAATAAAGATATAAAAAAAGAAGCGGAAGAAAGTTTTAGCAAAAATGTTTATTGCACAACTTACCATGCTTTAGCTAGAAGAGCTATGCAAATTGATAATTCAAACTACAAAAATAAACTTAATTTAAAATTAAAAACATCTGAAATAGTAAAAATATTAAAAATTGATCAACAGGATTTTTGTAACCCTTATTCTGTTTTGCCTATTATTAGAAAGACTCTTGCGAATTTTAAGATATCAAGTTCGTTTGATTTTCATGAATCTCACATTGATTTAGAATCCATAATTGAGTTAACAGGAGTACCTACAGAACAATCAAGAATAGCAACATTTGTATATAAAATGGCTAAAAAATATTGGCAATTCGAAACAAATATCGAAAAAGCGTTTCCGATGGATCACGATACATATTTAAAAATGTGGCATTTAGCGGACCCACAAATTGATGTTGATGCGATATTTTTTGATGAAGCACAAGATGCCAATCCTGTTATTTTAGACATTGTTAGAATGCAAAATTGCAGGAAAATATTTGTTGGTGATACACACCAAAAAATTTATTCTTGGAGAGGTGCAGTAAACGCTATGGAATCCCTTAAGATTCCTGAATTGTCTCTAACGCAAAGTTTTCGTTTTGGAGTTAATATAGCTAAATTTGCAAATATTATTTTAAAGAAGAAAGGGGAGAAAAGGGAACTACTTGGATTTGATAAAATCCAATCTAAATTAGGAAGTATTGATGAGACAAAAAAATTTACTCACCTTTGCAGAACTAATGCGGAATTAGTCATGCAAGCTATATTTTACGCTAGTCAAAATAAGAAAATTTATCTGATGGGAACTGAAGCTGAGTTATTTAATCGCTGTAAACAGGCTTATTTATTGTTTGCAAATAAAAAAGATTTACTGCCTATCAATTGTGAGTTTAAAACATACAAAAGCTGGAATGATTTTGTTGCTATTGCAAAAGGAAATCGTGAAAATAACATCTTAGTTAAAGTGGTTCTAAAGTTCCAAGAGCAATTGCCTCAACGGATTGATGAGATTAAAAAATATTTGGCCAATGAAAAAGATGCTAATGTTATTCTCTGTTCCGCCCACAAGAGCAAAGGTTTACAATGGGAACAAGTTAGGATTGGCAGTGATTTTAGTTTTAAGATAGAAGAAGAGCAAAACCTCTTTTATGTAGCTAGTACAAGAGCAATAGAAGTTTTGGATATATCAAATTGTGAAAATATTCTCAAAGAAATTATTTAAACCACTTGGTAAGGATCTAGACTAGAAAGGCTCACCACTTAGATTAAGCAATTAAAATCATAGATATAATTATAGAAGTATATAAAAGGCATTTTTAGAGAGGTTTTAGGAGTTTTTGACTTGGAGTTCAAGGAAATACGAAACCATATATGCTTAAAAGTTAATCAATTATTTTAATAAAAATATTCAATTCTGAATACCACAACAAAAGCCTCCAATAAGAAAACATCAAATCAAATTTTTAAAGAGCGTTTAACATATTAATATTATTATAAATTAAATATTGGTTTTAAAATTTAATAAATCCCATTCTAAAAAAAAAGTACTTTTTTTATAGTCTGTCAATTTTAAACAGACCGCTGATTTTAAATTTTTTTGTAAGTCTTTTTCTTAGAAATGAGTTCTAAGATTTGATTATAAATAATAGAAAGGAATCTATAGAAATGAAGAACAATAATGAAGATAAAAAACTCAGTATAAGCAATCTTAATCATCTTAATAATCTTTATATCTTATATATAAATGGTGATTTTAATTTAAATTCAAAAAGTGAAAAAAAAGGTTTGCTTGAGAATATAAAAAGGATTTTAAAGACATTTTTATTTAAAAAAATGAAAGATCTTTTTCTTAAAAGCGTCGGTAAATAGCTATCTGGGTGAGTAAACTAAGGATGCAATTCCATTGGCTTACTCACGCCACCTAAAACAAATAAAACTTGAAAATCTAAAAATTATTTTTCAAACAAAGTTTGATTTCTAAATTAATATAAGAAATAAAGCTAATATTATTGCAAATTAATTGGAATAATTTTTAATTCAAAAGCTGTTAAGTTTGTACATAATACATAACTAGCAACAGCATGTAAATTAAGCTTCTCATCTTCATCAATTATATTTGAAAGTTTAACTCCATTATATCTCATAAATTTTTCGACTATTAGTTTTTCCAGATTAGATCTAGCTATAATAAAATCATTTTCTAGTCTAAATCCATCAAATTCAAATTCATCAAATTTATTTGCAAACTTTTCTGATATTTTATAAAAATGTTCAGGATATTTATCTATTTCTAACTTAAAATTAGCTCCGCCCATTTCTTTAATTTTATTTTTTTCACATTTTATAATTATTTTCTTTAAATTATTATAAAAATTAATTTGATTTTTAAAAGGAATTTCACCTTCTCTAAAAGTGGGTATTAGTTCGTATAATCCTTCAATAGAATGCAAAGCCGACATAGAATATTGAATAATTTTTAATCGACTTTCATTAATGGTTTTTAAATGATCTAAAGATTTAAGACTTTTATAATAAGTTGTTTCAAATTTTTTACCTATAATTTTTTCAAATTCTTCAATTGATAAAGTCTCTTTCCATTCTGGATTCAATATATGTGATATATTTTCTTTATTTATGTCAGTAACAGACGTAAAACGTCTTAATGTAACCTCTGTCTTTAAAATAGGATCAACAACTTCATATAATGTTAGATTATCAGAGGATACACCGTTTTCATAACAAAATTTTTGAACAAAATATTCAACCATATTGGAAATACCATAACTATCAAACCTAGAGACTACAACCACAACTTTATTCTCTAAATAGTATGTTCTAAAAAGAGCTTTTGATTCATATTCCTCACCTCTTTTCAAAGTAATAATATTTTCTCTAATGCTCCCTATTTTATTTATTTCTGGATCTAGAAAAATTGGATTTTCTTGTCTTGGTAGTAAGTAATCTAAAAATTTCATAATAACCTCTTTGTAAGTATCAACACGTTAACTTATAAACTGATACTAGAAATTAAAATGTCAATATATTATTCTGTTTTTTTTAAGTTTTATTAATATCTTGTAAAAAAATTTTTCTAGCTGTCATTTTCTAAATATGATAAATCATGAGTAAATTTTAAATAGTCTTCAATTTATAAATTAATTGCCAAAAATACATACTTCATTTATAAAGAATCACAGTTATTCTTTTTTAATAAAAATGTGAGTAAAATTATGGACAATGAAAATATAAATGAAGCTATAAAATCTGCTAAAGAGTTACTCTATGAAATGGAAATCGGAGAATTACCAGTTGAAAGATATCTTATGAAAGCAAAGCGGGTTGCTAGATTAATTGGTGATTCTGATGCACAAGTTTGGCTGAATTATGAGTTAATTGGATATCCTGCGAGTTATATTTTTTCTGGATTAGGTAAATGCGAGAAATATGCATTAATGGGAAATAGATTACAACAATCTAACAATAATTATTATCGAAATAGCTTACCAGAATTTGAATCTATGGTTTATACTGCAAAAATTTCGATTGATTCAATCTCAAAATATGATTATAGCATTCCAATTATAAAAGACTTTATTGTTGCAGCAGCAACACAAAAAGTTATGGGTGAGCAATTGTTAATAATAGAAAAAACTAAATATAAATATACTGAATATGTAAAAATATTTTCTTCTATAAAATCTTCAATTCATAGCTATATTACTGATGTTTTAATTTCACTAAAATTAGGAAATATATCTGAAAGTATTTTTAACGAGTCAAGAAATTTAGTAGATGAATTTGTTAGGTGTTATTGTCCAAAAGCAGCAGAGCAATTGGTTTCAATAAGTGAAAGAATTTTTGAAGGGAATGTTGAGTCTTACTCTCAAGCTCTTACAAGTTGCAGAAGATTACTTCTTTCTATTGCAGATATTATTTTTCCAGCTAGTGATGAAGACTATATTGATAAAAAAGGTAAGAAAAGAAAAGTAGGTATTGAAAACTATAAAAACAGAATATTAGCGTTTTTTGAAAATTCAAAAAGTACAAGCTCTATCAATATTTTTGCAAGTGAATTAGAATATTTAGCAGCTCGATTAGATGCAGTATATGAAAAAAGCTGTAAAGGAGTTCATGATGATATTGACAAAAGAGAGGCAAAATTAACAATAATCTCAACTTACATTATAATATCAGAAATTGCACATGAATATAAATTTCAAAAAAATTAATTTGATTTGCAAAAATTCCCTAGATTTTATAGTAAAGCTAAACTTATTCTTTATTATCAGCGATTTTAAACTAGAAATGCTTTAAGGGCTATTTAAGCGTGATTTTAAAAGATTATGATTCTAGAATGCCCTAAACTAAAAAAATTGCATCAGTCTTTTTGGGTAAAATCAGGGCGAGGGGTATTTCTCAATAAATTATACGCTCCGAATATAAGGCGAATACCCCAAGAAATGATTATTGCTAGAATGAGAAGTAAAATCGTAAACAACACAGCGGCAAAAAGAACTAACTCTATATGATTTATGACATAGAAACTAATATAAACCATATGTTTATTAAACTTGTCAAAATTAATTGATATTTGACCATTAAATACATAGCTGTCAAGCAATAATAGTATCGAACTAATTGCTAAACTAAATAATACTATACTAAAAAATATAACTATAAATTTAACGAGTTCTCTAATAACTTCTTTAAAAGTGATAGATTCGTTATTATTCATAAATAGAACTCCTTTTTATAAATAACAAATGATATTAAAATTAAAAAATAGAATAAACTGAAAATACCATTTCTACAGGAATCATACTCCTTAATTTATTTTTAACTTTTTTCCACTATAACTATAAAAACCCCTTTAATAAATATCAAAGGAGTAATTTATAACAATATTTAATAATGTTTTCTTAGAAATTTAGTTAATAGTAAAGAAATGAAAAAACATAATAAAAGTTTTGGCATTGAATTTAGCAATGCAATAAGATCTAATTTTGGCAAGAAATTTGGGTTATTATAATGATTTACTACTATATAAAAAATACACAGAGAAGAAACTCCTATAAATATATATAATAAAACTTCTAATATTTCTAATGATATATGAAATATTGAGCTTATAAA
>RRZT010424859.1_pt1 | contig 37944 bp, 33 predicted proteins | sample 2165551 | NCBI WGS metagenome assembly RRZT01 (sample SAMN10456910, study PRJNA506462) | wastewater metagenome | biome: wastewater; feature: sludge; material: wastewater sludge; isolation source: wastewater sludge with Escherichia coli K12::gfp cells carrying plasmid... | place: USA: Moscow, Idaho...
GCCGTCGAGGAAGAACACGCGGATGCCGCGGTCGACGATTTCGCGCTGCCGCAGGGCCGGAATGCTGGCCCACACGGCGTCCGGATCGTTGCCGCTGGCTTGCAGGATGAACACGCCGCCGGGCTTGAGGCCGTCCAGCGGGTTGGAGTGGCTGAACACGTTGGGGTCGGGCGACATCACCACGTCAACGTAGCGGTATTCGCAGTTGAGGCGGATCGGTTCGGGAGCGGCCGCCAGATAGTAGGTGGTCGGCTGGCCCTTTTTCTCCGAGCCGTATTTCGGGTTGGCGCGGATTTCCCAGTCCAGCAGCTCGAACAGCGTCATGGCAAGGTTCTTGCCGGTGGTGATGGCACCCCAGCCGCCGATCGAGTGCATGCGGATGGTGAGCGCGTCCTGCGGCATCAGGTCGGGATTGACCGAGCCCTTGACCGCCAGTTCGCGCACCTGCGGATAGGCTTGCAGCAGGCTGTCGTTGCTGGCTTCTTCGATCGGCGACTGCGGATCGCTGACAAAGTCGATGCCCAGATAGAAAAAGCGGTGCTGGCTGCCTTCGGGCAGCATGTTTTCTATGGCACCGATCAGACATTCCGGTTGCAGGTCGCGCGAGCCGAGGCCGTAGACGCCGGAGTACAGGTCCGGTGCCTCGGTGGCGGCGATGGCGGCGTAGCCGGGGTAGGGCAGCGACTTGCCGCGCTGGGTGCGGCCGTTCTCGAGGCATTTGCCGAGCGTGGCGCGCACTTCGCGCATCAGCGGCAGGTCTTCGGCCAGCGGCTGGTCGGTGCGTTCCAGCACGGCTACGCCCTTGCGGCCCTTGATGACTTCACCGAGCAGGTCGCCGGCAAACGGCCGGTACAGGGTGATGCCGACCACGCCCACCCGCAGCTTGCGCTCGGCCCGCAGCCAGTCGGCCACGGCCTGGGCTTCGACGATCATCGAGCCCATGCCGACGATCAGGTAGTCGGCGTCGTCGCAGCGGTACCGCGAAATGCGTTCGTAGTGGCGGCCGGTCAGCTTGCCGTATTCATGCATGGCCTGGTCGGCCAGTCCGGCGACGTGGGCGTAGAAGTACGGGCGCTGTGCAGCCATGGTCTGCATGAAAGCGTCCTGGTTCTGCACGCCGCCCGACATCAGCGGCAGGTCAACGTCCCACAGGGCCGGCACGCGGCGGCGGGTGGGGCCGAACAGCAGGCGCTGGGCCGGGGTCGGGCTGTCGATCAGGTCTTCCGGGCGGCCGAGGTATTCAGCAATCAGCTCGCGCTCGGGCTTGCGGATCGGTTCCAGCAGGTGGGTGGTCAGGAAGCCGTCCTGCGCCACCACGGCCGGTGTCAGGGCCAGCTCGGCGGTGCGGCGGCCGATCAGGTTGAGGTCGGCGGCTTCCTGGGCATTGGTGGCAAACAGCTGGAAAAAGCCGGTGTCGTCGACGCAGTGGAAGTCGTCGTGGGCGCAGTGCACGTTGAGCGAGGCGTGGGTGATGGCGCGGCAGCCCATGTTGAGCACGTAGGGCAGGCGCTTGCCGGCGGCGGCGTACAGCGACTCGTGCATGAAGGCGATGCCCTGCGACGACGAGAAGTTGGTGGCGCGCAGGCCGGTCATCGACAGGCCGGCGGTGACGGCGGCGGCGGCGTGTTCGGATTCCGGCTCGACAAAGATCAGCGGCCGGTCGGACACGTTGACGTGACCGTTGGCGGCCTGCTCGGCCCAGTATTCGCCCATCTGCGTCGACGGCGTGATCGGGTAGGCGCCGGCCGCATCGGAAGCCTCGCGCTCGCACAGGATCACGGCGGTATTGCCGTCAACTGCCATGCGCTCGCCAGGATATCGGTAGCGGGTTTCTTCAGCCGCCTTTTTGCCATTGATGCCAAACATGATGAAACCTCTCGGATTGGGTGATTGGATATGGAGCTTCGGTCCGGAGCCGGCCTGTGGGCTGCTCCGGACCGGAATACGGATCAGGCGGCGCGGGCCGGATCGACCGGCAGGGCTTCGCGGCGACGGATCGGGCAGGCGGCGGTGCCGCGTTCGGCCATCGTGGGTGTGGCCAGCCAGACAATGGCGCCGGTCGGACAACGGCTGATGGCGTCGCGGCGGGCCTGGCGCTGGTCGGCGGCAATGACGGCCAGCCCGTCTTCCAGCCGGATCAGGCCCGGTGCGGCATCGGCCACGCAGCGCCCGCAGGCGGTGCAGGCGACTTCGCAGACGTCGGTGGCGGTGTTGCTGGAAATGCGGTTGCGGCAGGCGACCCACAGGCGGTGGTCCAGCGGCTCGAGGGTGATCAGGGCGCGCGGACAGGCGTCGACACAGTCGCCGCAGGCGGTGCAGCGCTCGGGGTCGATGACCGGCAGGCCGTGGGCATCAAGGCTGATGGCATCAAAGCGGCAACGCAGCTTGCAGTCTCCGAGCCCCAGGCAGCCCCAGCTACAGGCCTTGTTGCCGCCGGACACCATTTGTGCGGCGCGACAACTGGGCAAACCCTCGTAATGGGCGCGCTGGCGGGCGACGTGGCTGCCGCCGGCACAGGCCAGCCGGGCGACCTTGCGCACGCGGGTGCCGATGGCGGTGCCCAGCAGGGCGGCGATGCGTGTCAGTGCGTCAGTGGTGGCGGCATTGCAGCTGGTGATGTCGGCGCGGCCGGCCAGCAGCTCGCGGGCGAACTGGCCGCAGCCGGGTACGCCGCAGCCGCCGCAGTTGGCTTGCGGCAGCAGGTCGCCGATGGCTTCGAGCCGCGGGTCTTCTTCAACGCTGAGCCAGCGGTTGGCCAGTGCCAGCAGGGCGGCAAGCGTGCCGCACAGGATGGCCATGGCCAGTGCGGCGGTACTGATGTGGGACAGGATTTCCATGGTCGTAATCGTCGTCTGGCCAGTCGGCCGAGCGGGGGTGAGCCGGTCGGAATGTCAAGATTTACGACGTAAGACTGCGAGGGGAGACCTGTCCCGGTCAAGCAGTTGCTTGGCTAAATTGGACTGCTTTTTGATGATTTGCAGAATAGCGGATAACTATGACGCAATTTCGATAAATTCTTATTTTCTGAGGTTCATTTATGACTTTATCGAGCGCTTTTGCTGATAAAAATCCGAACCTTTACGTCCGCAATGCAACATGCTTGATCAATCGCATAAATGACCATGGAATTTCGTTAAAAACAAAAGAGCCGGACTATTGTCCGGCCCTATCGGTTTGTGACTGCTGATGTTCAGATCACCAGGTACGACGAGTGTGTCAGGCTGCTTCGGAATGTGGCAAGAAATTCGCCACGTTCCTGGTCGGCCAGATCGGCGGCAGCAATCTTGTCGTGATAGCGGCGCATCAGTTCTTCCGGTTGCAGGTGCACGTAGCGCAGCATGTCTTCGATGGTGTCGTGTTCTTCCACCCCGCTCCAGGTCACACGGCCCTGGTCATCCACGTAAACGTTGACGCTGTCGGTGTCACCAAAGAGGTTGTGCATGTCACCCAGGATTTCCTGGTAGGCGCCGACCAGGAACACGCCCAGCAGGTATTCCTGGCCCGGCATCACGTCATGCACGGCCATAGTCGATTCGATCGACTGCTGGTCGACGTACTGCGTGACCTTGCCGTCCGAATCGCAGGTCAGGTCCTGCAACACGGCACGGCGCACCGGTTGTTCGTCGAGGCGGTGGATCGGGGCGATCGGCAGCAGCTGGTCGATGGCCCAGGTATCCGGCAGTGACTGGAAGACCGAGAAGTTGCAGAAATACTTGTCGGCCAGCTTGTCACCCAGTTCGTCGAACACCTGCCGGTGACTGCGCTGCAAGGTGTTGAGCGCACCATGGATGCGCCGGCACAGGGCGGCATAGCACTGCTCGGCGAATGCCTTGTCACGCAGGCTGACCCGGCCGTCGGTGTAAAGGTCGGACACGGTGGCTACGTACTGGCCGGCACGGAAATAGGTTTCGGTGGCGGTGACGATGTCGGTGCTGGTCGCCAGCTCGTAGAGCTTGTGGATGGCGGTGGGCAGCTCGTCCGGATCGCCCAGGGCGTCGAATTCGGCCTGCGACGGTGCCGCATCGTTGGTTTTCTCGACGTCGGTGACGTTCATGATCAGCACCGCATGGTGAGCGGTCAGGGCCCGGCCGGATTCGCTCATGACATGCGGGCAGGTCAGGCCGTGCTCGTCGCAGAACTCGCGGGTCATCGACACGATGGTTTCGGCGTATTCGCCGATGGTGTAGTTGACCGAACTGTCGTTGCGCGAGTGGGTGCCGTCGTAGTCCACGCCGAGGCCGCCGCCGACGTCGAGGTGATCCAGCGGCAGGCCGAGGCGGCACAGCTCGCCGAAGTAGCGCAGCGCCTCGCGGAAACCGGCCCGGTAGTCGCTGATGTTGGTGATCTGCGAACCCATGTGGAAATGCAGCAGGCGCACGGCGTCCTGCATGCCGGCATCGATGAACTGGCGGCTGACCGACAGCAGCTGGGCGGCCGACAGGCCGAACTTGCCCTTTTCGCCGCCTGAATCGGCCCACTTGCCGGCGACGTGCGACGTCAGGCGTACGCGCAGGCCGACATTGGGCATGATGCCGAGCCGGCGGGCTTCGTCGATGACGTACTGCACTTCGGCTTCTTTCTCGATCACGATGAAGATTTCGTGGCCGAGCTTCTGGCCGATCAGTGCCAGCCGGATGAATTCGCGGTCCTTGTAGCCGTTGCAGGTGATCTTGCAGCCCGGGCGCGCCAGTGCCAGCACGGCCATCAGCTCCGGCTTGGAGCCGGCCTCCAGGCCGATGGGCAGGCTGGTGTCGGCAATGATGGCCTTGATGACGGCTTCTTGCTGGTTGACCTTGACCGGATACAGCAGGGTGTAGCCTTGCGGGTATTCCCAGGCCTCGCGGGCAGCGTCAAAACCTTCGATGATGCGGCGGGCGCGCTGTTGCAGGATGTCGGGGAAACGCACCAGCAAGGGCAGTTCCAGTCCGCTGGCTGCCAGTTTGCGCGTGAGTGCGTAAAGGTCGATCTCCGATCCGTGGCGGCCTTTCGGGCGTACCACCACATTGCCGTTGTCGCCGGCGTCGAAGAAATGACCACCCCAGTGCCGGATACCGTAGAGGTTCCGGCTGTCATTGACAGTCCAAGCCATGAACGTTGTCCTTTAAAGCTCGTGCAGGTTGTCGTGGCTGCACAAAGTTAAAAAACCCCGTCCTCCGTTTCACGGCTTGCGGCCGAATAGCGCCTAGAGAGTCTCAAGCGGCTGTTGCCGCCTGTCGGGAACGCGGTGGACTGTCGGGCCACCGTGTCCTCCCAGAATCGCGTGAGCCGCGACTCTTTTGTTGCGGGGACGTTCGGAAAGCCGCGCATTCTAGCAACATTGTTTTTCCGTCGCGGTAAAAATTTGCCCTTGCTGCGACACACGCAAACCGGCATGCCAATGGTCTTGGTGGCCGGGGGGTGTTCGTGGCCGGCAAGTGGATGATTCACAAACTGAAACCGGAGCCGCAACCTGCCGGTTTTTGCATGGCGGCCGGCAGGGGGAAAACGACAAAAGGCATCACCTTCCGGTGATGCCCTGGCTTCAGCAAGCGGCTGTTCAGCCGGCAGCTACCGGCTCGATCAGGATTTCCACCCGGCGGTTAAGCTGGCGCCCGGCTTCGCTGGCATTGCTGGCCCGAGGCTGGCTGGCTCCCATGCCGTAGGCCGACAGGCGCTGCGGGTGGACGTTGCGGGACAGCAGGGCATTTTGCACGGCGGCCGCACGGTTTTGCGACAGCGGGACATTGATGCGGTCGTTGCCGGTCGAATCAGTATGGCCAGTGATGTCGAGCGTGGTCTTGCCGTACTGGTTGACGATGCGCGAAATGGTGTTGATGGTCGGCATGAAACCCGGCTTGAGGCTGGCCGAATTGGTATCAAACGCCGTCTGGCTGGTCATGGTCACTAGGATCGAATTGTCCGCACGCTTGACCACGAAAATCTGTCCGTCGCGGATCTGGGTCGCCAGCTGGCGCTGGAAATCACGGGCCTGGCGGTCCATGTACTGACCAATGCCGGCACCGGCCAGCCCGCCACCGATGGCGCCGATCAGTGCGCCTTTCGAGCGGTCTTTCTTGCTCGACACGGCCGCGCCGATGGCCGCACCGCCGAGGGTGCCGAGGATGGCGCCGATTTCGGTGTTGTTAAGGTCCCGCTTTTGCCCCAAATCGTTGGTGGCACAACCACTGACAGCCAGTGCAACGGCACAGGCAGCAACCAGCGAGGTCTTGAACTGCATAGATGATTCCTTTTGATACGACACAAAGGCACGTCCCGGAACGACCGGGACGTGCGGACAACAGGGCAGACGGGATGTCAGGCGAACAGGTGTGCCAGCGCCGCGCCGGGATCGGCTTCTCGCATGAAGGCTTCACCGACCAGGAAGCTGTTGACGCCGGCTTTGCGCATGCGGATGACGTCGTCAGGCGTGCTGATGCCCGATTCGGTGATGGCCATGCGCCCTTCGGCCTGGATGACCGGCAGAAGGGACAGCGTGGTGTCAAGGCTGACGTCAAAGGTGCGGAGATTGCGGTTGTTGACGCCGATCAGCGGCGAAACCAGCCGCAGGGCGCGATCCAGTTCGGCGGCGTCGTGGGTTTCCACCAGCACGGCCATGCCGAGCTCGCGGGCGATGGCTTCAAAGTCGGCCAGCCGGGCGTCATCCAGTGCCGCCACGATCAGCAGGATGCAGTCCGCTCCCATGGCGCGCGCTTCGAATACCTGGTATTCGTCCACCAGGAAATCCTTGCGCAGGACCGGCAGGTCGCAGGCATCGCGGGCCGCTACCAGATAATCGGCCGCTCCCTGGAAATACCGGACATCCGTGAGGACCGACAGGCAGGCTGCACCATGGCCGGCGTAGCTTTCGGCAATGGCGGCCGGCTGGAAATCCGGGCGGATGATGCCCTTGGACGGACTGGCTTTCTTGATTTCGGCGATCACGCCAGCCCGTCCGGCCGACTGGCAGCGGGTCAGGGCACCGGCAAAATCACGGATGTCGCGACGGGTTTCGGCATCATTGCGCAGGCTGGCCAGCGGACGGGCCTTGCGGGCGGCGGCCACTTCTTCGGTTTTGGTGGCGAGGATTTTTTCGAGTATGTCGGACATGGTGGCGGCAACGGGGCGGTTCAGTGCGGATCGGGGCGGGAATGCGCGGCAAAAAACGCCAGAAGCCGCGCAGGCAACCAGTCGATGTTACCCGGAAAGGGGCCGCTGATGAAACCGACATGGCCGCCGCCATCCGGAAACTCCCGCGTGACCTGGCGGCTGACTTCCTGCTGGCAGGGCAGGGCCTGCTGGGGCAGGAAAGGATCATTGCGGGCGTTGAGCAGCAGGGTCGGACAGGCAATGTCGCGCAGCCAGGGTTTGCAGCTGGCACGGGTCCAGTAATCGCGGGCACCGGCAAATCCGTGCAGGGGCGCCGTGACGGTATCGTCGAATTCGCTGAAAGTCCGGCTGGCTTCCATGCGGTCGCGGTCGAACAGGCCCGGATGGCGAGCAAGGGTGGCCCGGCTGGCGGCCTTGAGTGTCTTGAGGAACATGCCGGTGTAGATCAGCCGTGACAGTCCGCGGTCGAGGTTTTCGCTGGCTGCCACCATGTCGACCGGAACGCTGATGCCGGCGGCGGCTTTGACCACGGCCCGGTCACCAGCCTCGCCAAGGTGCTTGAGCAGCATGTTGCCGCCCAGGCTGACTCCGGCGGCGTACAGGGTCCGGTAGCGGCCGGCCAGCGTCTCGAGAATCCAGGCCACCTCGGCCGAGTCACCGGCGTGGTAGGCGCGCGGCAGAGGGTTGTTCATGCCGCCACAGCCGCGAAAATGCGGTACGACGCCATGCCAGCCGCACTGCCGGAGGGCCTGCATCAGGGCGATGGCGTAATGGCTGTGGCTGGAGCCTTCCAGTCCGTGAAACAGCACCACCAGTGGTGCATCCGGCTGCGGAGCATCGATGAAATCCAGCGCGATGATGCCGCCGTCCGGCGTCGGCCAGCACTCCCGCCGGTAGGCGGGAGGAGTCCGGCGGAACAGGAGTGCCGGCCAGATGGTCTGGCTGTGCCCTTCGGGCAGCCAGCGCGGCGGACGGTAGGCAGAGGGTGCGGGCATGACGGGATCAGGCCACCGGGCGCTGTGCGCTTTTCGGGCGGAAAGCCCGCACGATGTCGTCGCGGGTTTCGAGGTAAGGGCCGCCGATCAGGTCGATGCAATAGGGTACGGCGGCAAAGATGCCGGGGACGGCTGCGCGTTCGGCCGAGGCCTTGAGTCCGGTCAGCGTTTCGGCAATCGCCTTGGGCTGGCCCGGCAGGTTGAGGATCAGGCAGCGGCCGCGGATGACGCCGACCTGGCGTGACAGGATGGCTGTCGGCACGAAAGCGAGGCTGATCTGGCGCATCTGCTCGCCAAAGCCCGGCATCAGCCGGTCGGCCACCGCGAGGGTGGCGTCCGGTGTGACATCGCGCGGTGCCGGGCCGGTGCCGCCGGTGGTCAGCACCAGGTCGCAGCCCGTGTCGTCGACCAGCCCGGTCAGCGTGGCCTCGATCAGTGGCTGTTCGTCGGGAATCAGCCGTTCAACGAACTCGACCGGGTTGAGAAGGGCGGAGGACAGCCATTCGCGCAGGGCCGGCAGGCCACGGTCTTCGTATGTGCCCTGGCTGGCACGATCGCTGACCGACACGATGCCGATCCGGACCGGATCATGCTTGCTGGTCATCTTCCGGCTCCTGCTTGTAGTTGACCAGCGGCGGTTCGGGGTACAGGGATTTCAGGAACTGGAACAGCTCGCGATAGGCCTTGAGCGGTTTTTGCTCGGTCTGTTCCTTGCGGGCGTTGCGGATCAGGGTCCGCAGTTGCTGGACATCGCAGCCCGGATTGGCGGCGACCAGTACCGGCAACACGCTGTCGTCGCTCAACAGCCGGTCACGCTGGCGCTCGAGGCTGTGCAGCCAGGCGCTGTGCCGGTCGTTTTCACCGCGCAGGGCGGCAAGCTGGGCCTGGATCGGCTCCGGATCGACGCTGCGCATGATCCTGCCGATGTACTGTCGCTGGCGACGGATGGCACCGTGGGCGGTCAGGCGCTTGCATTCGAGCACGGCTGCACGCAGGTCGTCGGGCAGGGTGAGTTTTTTCAGGGTGTCTTTGGACAGTTCGGTCAGCTCTTGGCCCATGTCCTGCAGGGCATCCATGTCGCGCTTGCGCTGCGATTTGGAGGGCAGGTCGTCAAAATCGTCTGGGGTCGTCTGGGTATTCATCTGGGCGCGGGCTCCGTGGCGCTAAAACGGCAACGCCGGCAGGGCCGGCGGGTAATGAAACGGATTCTAGCAGAGCGGGCTGCTTTACGGGCTGACCCGGCATTCCAGTCCCAGCTCGTCGCGCACGCGGGCGGCCAGCGTCTTGAGCCACAGGGGCTCGGCCGGACTGAGGCGGCCAGCCTCCGGCTGCTGTGACGGCCGGGCGACGGTGTACAGCAGTACACCTTTCAGCAGCGGGGAGAGTGGCTGTACGAGCTCCAGCCAGGCGGCGATTTCGTGTTCGGGCGGGTAGGCGCCATCAAGCCGGAAAAAGCAGCTTTGCAACCAGGTCGGACACAGCGTGGCCGCCCGTGCCAGGTCGCGCTGGACGAGGGCGGGCGGGCGCCGGCTGTCGTTGACTGCGCGCATGCCGGCAGTGCTGCCGCGATCGAGCTTGAACCAGACTTCACCGCCCAGCAGGGCCAGCTTTTCCAGCGCCAGCCGGGTGGAGCTGCGGCCAAGCTGGCTGCCGTTGGTGATCAGCACGGTCTTGACGCTGGTTCCCAGGCTGAATTGCTGGCGCGCGCGGCCGATCAGGTCGATGACATCGGGCAGGTGCGGGCTGAGGGTGGGTTCGCCGTCACCGGACAGCGAGATGTCCTTGAGGATGCGTTGTTCAGGGTCGGCGATGCGGTCGTTCAGGAGGTTGCCGCGCAGGATCTGGGCGAGCAGCTGGACGAGCTCGGCCTCGAGTGTCAGCAGGGGGATGTCGGGAGCCTGTGACCGCACCAGACCGGGCACCTGGCAGTAAATGCAGCGCCAGTTGCAGGCCTGGTTGGGGTTGAGGTTGATCCCGACCGAGACACCGCCTGCCCGGCGCGACAGCACGGGATAGACGTATTGGAAGCCGGCAGAATTGCGGCTGTGGTCGTGGGGGGTAAGGGGCGTCGAAGTCATCACGTGCGCAAGAATAACGGCAAACCGCCGCATGGGCGGCGGTTTTGTGACCGGCGTGAACCGGAGGGCCGGACTGCCGGCCAGTACGGCTGAAGGATCAGCGGGATTCTTCGTCCCGGTAACGCAGGAGCATGACCGGTACGTCGGACTTGCGCAGCACGCCTTCGGCCACGCTGCCCATGATCAGGTTCATGAACTCGCCCCAGCCGTGCGTGCCCATGACGATCAGGTCGGCATCCCACTTGTCGGCGTCTTCCACCAGCACTTCGGCGATCTTGTCGCCCCAGCTTTCCAGAAGGGCGGTTTCGCATGTGACGCCCTGTTCGCCCAGCCACTCGATGGCGCCCTTGAGGACGTTTTCGCCGGCTTCCTTGATGTTTTTCTGCAACTCGGTTGCGTCGAGAAACTCGGCTCCACCCCAGCCATACTGTGCCAGATCAATGACATGCACCACTTTCAGGACGGCATCGCTGCCTTTGAGAAACCGCACGGCCTCGTCAAGGGCGCGTTTGGAGGTGCTGCTGTCATCGATCGGGACATAGAGGCGTTTGTACATGATGGCCTTCTCCTCGTGTATCTGTGGATTCGGACCCAGTGTAACCACACGTAACACTGGGTCAGGTTGATTTAGCGCAGATGAATGAATACACTGCGCCGCAATTCGACCCGGCTGGTTTGCCTATGCCTCGCCTGACTATAGAACTTCCCGGTCACCGGGATTTCACCACGCGCGTGACCGTCGCCATCGGCGACATCAACTATGGTGGTCATCTGGGAAACGATGCCGTGCTCCGGCTGGCGCAGGAAGCGCGCATACGTTTTCTGGCGACCTTCAATGCCAGCGAGCTGGACGTCGAAGGGCGGGGCATCATCATGGCCGATGCGGCCGTAATGTACCGAGCCGAAGCCTTTCATGGCAATGAACTTGACATCCATGTTGCCGTGGCCGACCTCAACCGGTCCGGCTGCGATTTTCTCTATCAATTGATCCGCGTATCGGACGGACGGGAAATAGCCCGCGTCAAGACCGGCATCGTCTTTTTCGATTACGCGGCCCGCAAGGTGGCACGCGTGCCCGAAGGGTTTGCCCACCGCTTTGCCTCTGCCGGAATCCAAACCGATGAAAACCTATCTGCCCAATAGCCCGGAGGCCGCAGCCAGCATCCTGTCGATGTTCCTGCTTGGCAACGGAGATGCCTACGATGACGAACTGGACGCATTCGACCGTTTGCGGGTGTATCCCCTGCTCGGGCTGACACGCAAGGCATTTATCGAGGTCTTCAAGACCTATTGCGACAATATCAGTGACGAAGCCGACGAGAGCGGCCATATCCGCCTGATTGACCGCGAGCGGGCCGAGCGGCTGTTTGCAAACGTGACCGACCGCAAAAAACGCATCGTGATCAGCGCCCTGGCTCTGGACCTGTGCAAGGCTGACCAGCAGATCCAGGAGGGTGAAATGGCCCTGCTCAAGCACATGCTGGCCTGCTGGGGGCTGACGCTGGCCGACATCGAGTCCGAGTTCGTCCGCCCCTGATCGTTCTTCCCCGGTTTTTCCGACCCGCCGGCCTGCCGTCCGCGGGTCTTTTTGCGAGCTGTCGTCATGTCCCAACCCCGTTTTACCGGCACCCGTGATTACATCGCCGACGAAGACCTGCTGACCGCAGTCAATGCCGCCATTACGCTGGAGCGGCCTCTGCTGATCAAGGGTGAGCCGGGAACCGGCAAGACCCGCCTGGCCGAGGAAGTTGCGCAGGCCCTTGGCCGCGAACTGATCGTCTGGCCGGTAAAATCCACCACCAAGGCCCAGCACGGTCTGTATGAATACGATGCGGTGTCCCGTCTGCGCGATGCCCAGCTCGGCGAGCCACGCGCCAGTGACATCGGGTCCTACATCGTGCGCGGACGCCTGTGGGAGGCCTTCGAGGCCGCCACCGCTCCCGTGCTGCTGATCGATGAAATCGACAAGGCCGACATCGAGTTTCCCAACGACCTCTTGCGTGAACTCGACCAGATGGAGTTTTTCGTGCACGAGACCAAAACCCTGGTCAAGGCACGGCAGCGGCCAATCATCATCATTACGTCCAACAACGAAAAAGAACTGCCGGACGCCTTCTTGCGGCGCTGCTTTTTCCACTACATCCGTTTCCCCGACCGGGCAACGCTGGCGCAGATCGTCAATGCACACTATCCGGACCTGCGTGAAACCCTGCTGGCCGAAGCGCTGGAAGTGTTCCTCGGCCTGCGCGAAGCACCTAGCCTGCGCAAGAAACCGTCCACCTCCGAGCTTCTGGACTGGATGCGCCTGCTGGATGCGGCCGGCATTGCGCCCGAAACCCTGTCTGTCAGTGCCCGCCAGGGAGAATTGCCGCCGTTTGCCGGTGCCTTGCTGAAAAACGAGCAGGACCTCGGCCTCGTGGCCCGTGTACTGGCCATGGTGCGTCGCTGAACGCCAGAACCTTTTCTTCTGCCGGTTGTCCATTGAGCAGGCCGCAACGACACCGTTGCTGCTTTCCGCCCATCGCACGGCAAGGGGTGGGCGGACGGGATCGCTACACTCAGCTTGTACAGCAGCCATGTTGTGCAGGCCGGAGGTGGCATGGGCATGAACGATCGGGAAGTTGACCTGTTGCTGGTGGAGCGCGCCCGCGCAGGCGATGCACGGGCATTCGATCTCCTGGTGATCAAGTACCGGCGCAAGCTGGCACGGCTGCTGGCGCGTATCGTGCGCGACCCCGGCATGGCAGAAGACGTCCTGCAGGAAACTTTCATCAAGGCATTCAGGGCCTTGCCGCAGTTTCGTGGCGACAGTGCGTTTTATACCTGGCTGTACCGCATCGGTATCAACACCGCCAGAAACCAGCTGGGTGAAGAACGGCACCGTCCGCTCCTGATGACCGAGCTGGAAACCGGGGATGAAGAAAACGGCCGGAGCGTGCAGGAGCGCCCTGACGATGACACGCCGGAAACCGAGCTGCTGTCGCGTGAAATCATCGAGGCGGTCAACCGGGCCATGGATGCCCTTCAGGATGACCTGCGCCAGGCGATTGCGCTGCGCGAACTCGAAGGCCTGTCATACGAGGAGATCGCCCGCCGCATGAATTGCCCGATCGGAACGGTCCGCTCGCGGATATTTCGCGCGCGCGAAGCCATTGCGGCGGAATTGCGCCCCTTGCTCGATACACCGGAGAACAAGCGGTGGTAGCAACGGAATGCCAGGATGCCATGCGGCTGTCTGCATGGATGGACGAGGAGTTGCCGGTGGACGAGGCCTGCCGGCTCGGTTGTCTCGATGGTGACTTGCCCGGGCTGGCCCGGTCGTGGGACACATGGCAGATCATCGGTCAGGCCTTGCGCCAAGGGTTCGCACCATCCGGTTCCCGGCCGGAGGAGGATTCGTCGCGCCTTGCGTGACGTCCGGGCGGCGCTTGCCGATAATGGCGGCCTTGTTGTTGCGGGATGCATTCCCTGCGGGTTGGCCATGATCGAAACCGAAGCCCGAGTCCTGTCACTGGACGGAGAGAGCCACGCTTGGGTTGAAACCCGGCCGCACGGCAGTTGTGCCTTGTGCGAAGGCGGGGGCGGCTGCAAGTCCGTCGCCATTTCCCGTCTGTTTGCCACTGGCCAGCAGCGTTACCGCGTGGCGAATCCGGTCGGCGCTACTGCCGGCGACTGGGTCATCGTGGCGGTTCACGAGCAGGTGCTGCTGAAAAGTGCGCTGGCGATGTACCTGCTGCCGGTACTGGCGCTGTTTGCCGGTGCTGTCCTGGGCGCGTACTGGAGCGAGCCGGTTTCGGTACTGCTGGGAGGCACGGCTTTTGCTGCCATGCTCTTGATCTTGCGCCGCATGACCGCAAACTATACCCATCGCAGTGATTTTGAACCTGCCATCATCCGGGTAGGCAGTCCGCGCAGCGGGTGCCGCAACCGGACCTGAACCCAGACAACCTGCCGGCTGAATGCCGGCAAGCCGATGGAGAAGCCATGTCGTTCACGTTAAAACAGACCTTCATTGCCAGCTCGCTTGCCCTGAGCCTTGCCCTGTCGGCCAGCCCGTCCGCGCTGGCTGCATCGCAGCCGCCGGGGCTGCCCAATTTTGCCCAGCTGGTCGACAAGGAAGGCCGGGCGGTCGTCAACATTTCCGCCAGGCAGAATGCCCGCACCACGGCGGCCAGTCCCTTGCCGGACCTGGCGCCGGGTGACCCGTTCTTTGAGTTTTTCCGCCGTTTTGCCCCGCCGCAGCAGCAACGTGAAGAAGCCGTGTCGCTCGGGTCGGGTTTCATCATTTCGCCGGACGGTTACATCCTGACCAACGCCCATGTGGTGGCGCGAGGCGATGAAATCACCGTCAAGCTCAACGACAAGCGCGAATACAAGGCACGCCTGATCGGCGCCGACGGCCGTACCGACGTGGCCCTGCTGAAGATCGATGCGCACAACCTGCCCGCCGTGGAGCTGGGCAACCCGAATACCCTGCGTGTAGGGGAGTGGGTGCTGGCCATCGGTTCGCCGTTCGGTTTTGACAACACCGTCACCTCCGGAATCGTGTCGGCCAAGGGCCGGCAATTGCCGGACGAGAACTACGTACCGTTCATCCAGACCGATGTTGCCGTCAATCCGGGCAACTCCGGTGGCCCGCTTTTCGACATGGACGGCAAGGTCGTCGGCATCAATTCGCAGATTTACAGCCGCTCCGGCGGTTTCATGGGCATCAGCTTTGCCATTCCGATTGACGTGGCGATGCAGGTGGCGGACCAGCTCAAGCAGAACGGCCGCGTCAGCCGCGGACGGCTGGGCGTGCAGATCCAGGACCTGACCAAGGATCTGGCTGCTTCGTTCGGGCTGAAGTCGCCCAGCGGGGCGCTGGTGAACTCGGTCGAGGCCGGAGGGCCTGCTGACAAGGCCGGCATTCGTGCCGGCGACATCGTGCTGGCCGTCAATGGCCAGGCGATCAAGGAAACCAGCGACCTGCCGCGGCTGATCGGGGCCGTCAAACCCGGTCAGGCCACCCGTATCGAAATCTGGCGCAACCAGGCCAGCCGGACGGTCACCGTGGTGCCGGACGAACTGCGGGAGGCCGACGCCCGCTCGGCCCAGCGTGAAGCCCAGCCCAAACAGCCGGCCCGACCGGCACAGCAGCAGATTGCCCCGGTAGGGCTGGTACTGGCGGATGCACCGCCGCAGCTCCTGCAACGGCTGGGAATCAGGTTCGGTCTGGTGGTGCAGCGCACCAGCGGGCTGGCGACCCAGGCCGGGCTGCTGCCAGGCGATGTCATTGTCGGAATCGGTACGGATCCGGTGACGTCGTTCGGCGAGTTCAAGGCCCGCATCGACGCGACCCCGGCCGGTGCTTTCGTGCCGCTGAAGGTGATGCGCGGCAACGCTACCCTGTTCCTGCCGTTGCCGGTTGCCAAATGATGGCTCCGCAGTTCACCCTGTATTACCGGGATTATTGCAGCCTGTGCCATGCCATGCGCGACGCCCTCAAGCCTTATGTGGCCGCAGGGCAGCTGGCGCTGGAGATTGTCGACGTGGATGCCGACGAGGCGCTGGTCGCCCGCTTTGACGAGCTGGTGCCGGTGCTGGTCGGTCCCGACGGGCACGAAGTGTGCCACTGGCACTTTGCTCCGGAGCGGCTCGCTGCGTATCTCGCTGAAATCGGGTAAACTCCGCGCGAACTCAGAACTGGAAGGGCGCTTGGGCGCCCTTCTTTATTGTTGACTGGCACATGAAAAATATTCGCAACTTCTCGATCATCGCCCACATCGACCACGGCAAATCCACGCTGGCCGACCGCTTCATCCAGTACTGCGGCGGCCTGGAAATGCGCGAGATGTCCGAACAAGTGCTCGACTCGATGGACATCGAGAAAGAGCGCGGCATCACCATCAAGGCGCAGACGGCCGCCCTCAGCTACAAGGCCCGCGACGGACAGGTCTATCACCTCAACCTGATCGACACTCCGGGACACGTCGACTTCAGCTATGAAGTCAGCCGTTCGCTGTCCGCCTGCGAGGGGGCGCTGCTGGTCGTGGACGCCTCGCAAGGGGTGGAAGCGCAGACCGTGGCCAACTGCTACACCGCCATCGAGCTGGGCGTGGAGGTGGTGCCGGTCCTGAACAAGATCGACCTGCCTGCCGCCGAGCCCGAGCGCGTGAGCCAGGAGATCGAGGACATCATCGGCATCGAAGCCATTGATGCCGTGCGCGCCTCGGCCAAGAGCGGCATCGGTATCGAGGACATCCTCGAAACCGTGGTGCAGAAAATCCCGGCACCCAAAGGCGATGCCGATGCCCCGCTGAAGGCACTGATCATCGACTCGTGGTTCGACAACTACGTTGGCGTGGTGATGCTGGTGCGTCTGGTGGACGGCGCGGTCAAGCCGAAGGACAAGATCAAGTTCATGGCGACCGGTGCCGAGCACCTGGTCGAGCAGGTGGGCGTGTTCACGCCTAAATCGGTGCAGCGCAGCGAACTGAAGGCAGGCGAGGTGGGCTTCATCATCGCCGGCATCAAGGAGCTGAAATCGGCCAAGGTCGGCGACACGATCACGCAGGTAGCCCGTCCGGCTGCCGAGGCGCTTCCGGGCTTCAAGGAAGTGCAGTCGCAGGTGTTTGCCGGTCTCTACCCGGTGGAAAGCCACGATTACGACAACCTGCGTGATGCGCTGGAAAAGCTCCAGCTCAACGATGCCTCGCTCAAGTTCGAGCCGGAAGTGTCGCAGGCACTGGGTTTCGGCTTCCGCTGCGGCTTCCTCGGCCTCTTGCACCTCGAAATCGTGCAGGAGCGCCTCGAACGCGAGTTCGACATGGACCTCATCACCACGGCACCGACCGTGGTGTACGAACTGCTGCTGAAGGATGGTACGGTCATCGAGGTGGAAAACCCCTCGAAGCTGCCGGATCCGTCCAAGATCGAGGAAATCCGCGAGCCGATCATCACTTCCACCATCCTGGTGCCGCAGGACTATGTCGGTGCCGTGATGACGCTGTGCAACCAGAAGCGCGGCGTGCAGGTCAACATGCAGTACATGGGCCGGCAGGTGATGCTGACCTACGACCTGCCGATGAACGAAGTGGTGATGGACTTCTTTGACAAGCTGAAATCCACGAGCCGTGGCTATGCTTCGCTCGACTACGAATTCAAGTGCTTCCAGGCCTCCGACCTGGTCAAGCTCGACGTGATGGTGAACGGCGAAAAGGTCGATGCGCTGTCGCTGATCGTGCACCGCCAGAATGCCATCTACCGCGGTCGCGAGCTGGTGAGCAAGATGCGCGAACTGATTCCGCGGCAGATGTTCGACATCGCCGTGCAGGCCGCCATCGGCAACAACATCATTGCCCGCGAAACGGTGAAGGCCCTGCGCAAGAACGTGCTGGCCAAGTGCTACGGCGGTGACATTACCCGCAAGAAGAAGCTTCTGGAAAAGCAGAAGGCCGGCAAGCGGCGCATGAAGCAGGTCGGCAACGTGGAAATTCCGCAGGAAGCCTTCCTTGCCATCCTGCAAGTCAGCGACAAGTAATCCCGACCGGCGCCGTGGCGCCGGAGTACGACAGGAACCAGCATGAACCTCTTGTGGATTTTCGTCTTTGTACTGGCCGCCGGCATCGTCATGATCCTGGCTGCCCCCAAACGCCAGCCGGAGGACAAGGATCCGCCGATGCTGACGCAGTGGGGCTACATCGGCGTGCTGGTCGGCGGCTTTGGCATACTGGCGCAGTACATGAGCTTCAGCGCCGTGCTGCTGTCCTTCGTCGTGGTGACGGGCATCGTGGCCGGCATCGACCGCTTCTGGCTGCGCCGCCAGCGGGCAGCTGCCGGCAAGCTGGAACCGGCGCTGGTGGAGTATTCGCGCGGCTTTTTCCCGATCATCCTCGTGGTGTTCCTGCTGCGCTCTTTCCTTGCCGAACCGTTCCAGATTCCTTCATCGTCGATGCGGCCGGGACTGGTGGTGGGCGACTTCATCCTCGTCAACAAGTTTGCCTACGGCATCCGCACCCCGATCGTGAACAACGTGCTGGTACCGGTGGGCCAGGTGGAACGGGGCGATGTGGTGGTGTTCAACTTCCCGCCCAATCCGCAGGTCAACTTCATCAAGCGCATCGTGGGCCTGCCGGGCGACACGGTCGAGTACCGCAACAAGCAGCTGATCGTCAACGGCAAGCCGGTGCAGGACAAGCAGACCGGTACTTACGACTATGTCGAAAACCAGATCGGCTACCTCAAGAGCGACCTTTACCGCGAAAACAACGGCAGCAAGCAGTATGACGTATTGCGTACCGAGCCGACTCCGACCCTGCACCTGTCGCAGGTGGCCCAGTTCCCCGGCCGTGAAAACTGCAGCTTTGATCCGGACGGCTTTGTGTGCAAGGTTCCCGAGGGCCAGTATTTCGCCATGGGGGACAACCGCGACAACAGTCATGACAGCCGCTACTGGGGCTTCGTGCCGGACAACATGCTGGTCGGCAAGGCCTTCATGGTCTGGATGAACTTTGGCGACTTCGGACGCATCGGTCACCGTATCCAGTAAAATGACCTTCAGGGCGGCCGGTTCCGGCCGCTTCATGCCCCGCAAGCGGAGCGCGTTTGCGGGGGCTTGTTTTTTCGGGGTGCAGCCAAGGCTGTACCCGAGTATTGTGCCTGAACAGATTCAGGCGCCGGAGTCTCGTCCGTGAGAACGCCACAACCCATCGACCGGCTGATGCAGCACATCGGTCATCTTTTCACCAGTCCAGCCCTGCTTAAAGAGGCGCTGACCCACCGCAGTTACGGTCAGCCCAACAACGAGCGTTTCGAGTTTGTCGGCGACGGCATTCTCAACTACACCATTGCGCGCATGCTGTTTGATGCTTTCCCGGAGCTTTCCGAAGGGCAGCTGTCACGCCTGCGTGCCAATCTCGTCAACCAAGCCACTCTTGCCGAAATCGCCCGTGAGCTGACGCTGGGCGACTGCCTGTTCCTCGGTGACGGCGAGCGCAAGAGCGGCGGACATGACCGCCCGTCCATCCTGGCAGATGCCATGGAAGCGATTTTTGCCGCAGTCTGCCTGGATGCCGATTTTGCGGTTGCCGAAAACGTGGTGCGCCGGCTGTACGCCGCCCGGGTGGCCGGTATTGACCTCAACCGGCAGGCCAAGGATGCCAAGACCCGGTTGCAGGAAATGCTCCAGGCCCGGCGCCTGCCGCTGCCGGCGTACCGCATACTGAACCAGAGCGGTGACGCACACCTCTCGCAGTTCGAGGTGGCCTGCGACATTCCGCAGCTCGGCCTCGCAACCTGCGGAGAGGGCAGCAGCCGCCGTGCCGCCGAACAACTGGCCGCCGAGCGCGCCATTGAAGCCATCGAGGCGCAGGACGCCAAGACCGGCAAACCAAGGAAGTCCGTATGATGCCCGTTACCCCCGCTGATTACCGTTGCGGCTTTGTCGCCATTGTCGGCCGTCCCAATGTCGGCAAGTCGACGCTGATGAACCACCTGATCGGCCAGAAGATCAGCATTACCTCCAAGAAGGCCCAGACCACCCGTCACCGGGTGACCGGCATCGAAACCCGCGAGGATGCCCAGTTCATCTTCGTTGATACGCCAGGCTTCCAGACCCGCCACCGCAATGCGCTGAACGACGTGCTCAACCAGAGCGTGCGTCAGACACTGGCCGATGTGGACTGCGTGCTGATGGTGCTGGAGGCCGGCAAGCTCAGCCCGGCCGACCAGGAAGTGCTGAACCTGCTGCCGAAAAACCGCCCGGTGGTGGCGGTGATCAACAAGTCCGACCGCCTGAAGGACAAGGCTGAGATGGCCGGTTTCCTGGTCAAGGTCAGTGAGGCTTTTGCCTTCGCCGACATCATTCCGGTCTGCGCCAAGCATGGCCAGCGGCTGGATGAACTCCTGAAGCTGGTGCAGCCGCACCTGCCGCAAAGCGTGCCGCTGTATCCGGAAGACATGGTGACCGACAAGAACGAAAAGTTCCTGGCTGCCGAAATCGTCCGCGAAAAGCTGTTCCGCTACCTGGGTGAAGAGCTGCCGTACTCCATGAACGTGGAAACCGAGCTGTTCGAGGTCGAAGGGGCGCTGCGCAAGATTTACGTCACGGTGCTGGTCGACAAGGTCGGCCAGAAATCCATCGTGATCGGCAAGGATGGCGAAAAGCTCAAGCGCATCTCGACCGAGGCCCGGCTCGACATGGAAAAGCTCTTTGACGGTAAGGTGTTCCTCAAGGTGTGGGTCAAGGTCAAGGGTGGCTGGGCAGACGATGTCCGCTTCCTGAAACAGTTCGAGCTCTGACGGCAGGTCCATGTCACAACCCGGCAAGGTCAAGGGGCAGCAGGCTTTCGTGCTGCACGCCCAGCCCTACAAGGAAACCAGCTTGCTGGTGGAAATGTTCACCCGCGAGCATGGCCGGGTAGGGCTGGTAGCGCGCGGTGCACGCCGCCCGCGGGCTGGTATCCGCGCCTTGCTGCTGCCGTTTTCCCCGCTGGAAGTGGGCTGGTTCGGCAAGAGCGACATCCGCACGCTCTCGGACATCGACTGGCAAGGCGGCTTGCCGCAACTGGCCGGCACGCCGCTGGTGACCGGGTTCTATGTCAATGAACTCATCATGAAGCTGGTGGCGCGCGATGATCCGCATGAAGGCCTGTTTGACGACTACCGCACGCTGATTGCCCATCTGGCCCGTGGTTCGGTCGCCATTGCACCGGCATTGCGCCGCTTCGAGCTGCAATTGCTGGCAGCCACCGGCTATGCGCCGACGCTGGATCGTGATCTGGCCGGCGAGCCGGTACGGGCTGACGCTGTCTATGGTTTCGTGCCCGGAGAAGGAGCCCGGCCGGGAGCCGAACGGGGATGCGAGGTCAGCGGCCAGACGTTGCTGGCACTGGACCATGGGGCGCTCGACCAGGCCAGTGCAGCAGTCTTGCGCGAGGCCCGCTTCCTCAATCGTGCCTTGCTGACCCATGCCCTGGCCGGGACCGAGCTGGCTTCCCGTGCCTTGCTCAACGAAGTGGCGGCACTTTCTGACAATTAAGCTGCCCGCGTCTACAATCGCCCCGTTTTCTTTGCTGGACCCACGATCATGATTCTTCTCGGCGTCAACATCGACCACGTTGCCACCTTGCGCAATGCCCGCGGCACACGTTATCCCAGTCCGGTCGAAGCCGCACTGGTGGCAGAAACCGCCGGAGCCGACCTGATTACCCTGCATCTGCGTGAGGATCGCCGTCATATCAAGGACGATGACCTGGCCGTGATGCGGGCAGCGATCAAGACGCGCATGAACCTGGAAATGGCCCTGACGGATGAAATGCTGGACAACGCCCTGCGCGTGTTGCCGCAGGACGTGTGCATCGTGCCGGAAAAGCGCGAGGAACTGACGACCGAGGGCGGGCTGGACGTGATCCGCTACTTTGACCGGATTGCCGAGTTTACCCGGCAGTTGCAGGCCAAAGGCATCCGGGTGTCGCTGTTCATCGACCCGGATGACGAGCAGATCAAGGCGTCGCACGAAACCGGTGCCACAGTGGTCGAGCTGCACACCGGGCGCTATGCCGATGCCGAGAGTCACGACATCCGGCAGCGTGAGCTGACACGTATCCGGCATGCGGCCATTGTCGGGGTCGATCTGGGGCTGGTGGTGAATGCCGGGCATGGCCTGAGCTACCACAACGTACAGCCGGTGGCGGCCATCCGGGAAATCCGCGAACTCAATATCGGTCATGCCATCGTGGCCCATGCGCTGATGGTCGGCTTTGCTCCAGCAGTACGGGAAATGAAAGCGCTGATGGTCGAGGCGCGTCACAACGCCGCATGATTGTCGGTATCGGAACCGATCTGGCCGAGGTGGCGCGTTTCGAGCAACTGCTGGCGCGCCACGGTCAGCGGGTAGCCAGACGCATGCTGGCTGCCGCAGAACTGGATGAATTTGCCCGGGCGGCTGATCCGGCCCGTTTTCTGGCCAAGCGCTTTGCTGCCAAAGAGGCTTTCGCCAAGGCTGCAGGTACCGGAGTCCGTGCACCTGTGCTGCTGCCCGCCATTGCGGTGACCCACGATGAACTGGGCAAGCCGGCCTTTGCCTGCTCTGCCGTACTGCATGACTGGCTGACCGCACGCGGGGTGCAGCGCATGCATGTTTCCATCAGCGACGAGCGTACGCACTGCCTTGCTTTTGTGGTGTTCGAGGGCTGACAGCGGCGGGTGGGTGCTGTGAAGCTTCCCGACCCGGGATTGTCCGTTGCCGAACTGCTGTCCGGTCCGGCGTTTTCAGTTTCATGACAGGAACGATGCCTCTTTGTCAGGGCGGTGTTCGGCATTCTGCCGGGTGTTACCGTTGCTGACCGGTTGCCGGAAGACAGACGTGTTGCCTGTAGTCTGACTGATTGGGGATGCCTGGCTCCGGTCTGGAAGCTGTTTCCATTGGCATCCTGACCTGGATGTTGCACTTGCGGATGACTTGATTCGCCAGGTCTGACCTGCATCTGAGCCGGCTCATAAAAAAAGCACCTGATTCGCCGGTCTGGCGGATCAGGCGCACGTTGTGCCGCAGTCTTAAACCTGGTACTGGGCGACTTCCTGGCGGATCTGGTCGGCCACGCGGGACAGCTCGGTTGCCGTGTCGGCAGTAGAGCGTGCGATCGCGTTGTTGCTTTCCGACATGCGGGCAATGTTTTCCACCTTGACGGCAATCGCGTTGCTGGCCGTGCTTTGTTCCTGGATGGCGTTGGTGATGTCGCCGACCATGTTGACTGACTGGCGCGAGCCGGATTCGATGCGGGCCATGGCCTGGCTGGCTTCTTCGGCACGGGCCACACCGTTGTTGACCTTTTCGACCGCGGCACTGATGCCGGTTACCACCCGCTGTGTCCCTTCGCGCATTTCCATGATGGTGGTGGAAATTTCCTGGGTGGAGGTGGTCGTGCGCTCGGCCAGCTTGCGCACCTCGTCGGCTACTACGGCAAAACCACGACCCTGTTCACCGGCGCGGGCTGCCTCAATGGCGGCATTGAGTGCCAGCAGGTTGGTCTGGTCCGCCAGGTCCTTGATGATGGAGATGATGGCGTCAATCTGTTCGCCCTTGTGCTCCAGCTCGCCGATCTGCTCAGACGCCACGCGCACGGTTTCGGCAATGCTGCGGATGTCACGCACGGTTTCATCGATCACGGACATGCCCTGCTGGGCCAGTGTTCCGGTCGTACTGGAAATCTCGTTGGTATCACCGGCACGTTCGGCCACCTGTCCGATGCTGACGGTCATCTGTTCGATGGTGGAGGCCATGCTGGATGCTGCTTCGCTTTGTTGTCCGGAAGACGTGGAGAGGTCATTGGCGGCATCAACCATGCGCTGGGCTGCGGCGTTGACCGTGGCGACATGGTGACTCATGTCGCGGAAGCTTGTCTGGAGCTTGTCCAGCAGGCTGTTCAGCGCATTGCCGACCGTGGTGATTTCGTCCTTGCCCTGCACTGGCACGCGGCAGGTAAAGTCCAGTTGTCCGGTGACCTGCTGGCAGGTGCCGGACAGGTGCCGGAGCTTGCCGGAGATTTGCCGGTAAATGGCCAGACTCAGCCAGACACCAAGGATGGTCGAGGCCGCGATCAGGGCGATCAGGGTAACCTGTACCTGGTTATTGATGTCCTCGGCTGTTTTCTCGAACTGTTGTGCCAACTGGTGATTAAATGCCAGATGCTGCTTGAACTGTGTGGCCAGTTCGTCGATGCGGGTGGTTTCCTGCTCGATCAGGGCGATGGCTTCCGCCGTTTTGCCTTGGTCGGAGAGGGCCATGACCTGTTCCCCGAACTTGACATAAGTCTGCAAAAGGGCTTTTTCCTTGTCTAGATGGCCCTGGTCTTCCTGGTCGTTGACCAATCCCTGTTCCTGGTAATGGTTCAGGTTGGTTTCGGCTTCCTTGATGCGCTCCTTGAACCGGGCGGCATACTTGGCCTTGTCTTCCGGCGTACTTTCCAGTACATGCATCAGGAGCGGCGGACGGGCACGGTGGAATGCCACGGCTGTTTCCGAAAGGGTATCCAGACTCGGCAGAATGTCTGTGTTGACCTTTTCCAGCTGCATGTGAATGGTACTCATGGCCCACAGGCCGGCCAGACCGATCATGAGCAGTCCGGAGATCAATAAGGTGGCAAGCAGCCCCAGTCGTTTGGCAATCGTCATATACGGCAGATTCCTGAAAATCGGACATAACAAGGTATGGGTTCATGCATGCCTGCAGCGGCGCGACCCTGCATGCGAGGGCAATGCCGCGTGGCGTGATGAACATCCTGAGTATGACAAATGCCCGCGGCAATGCACTATGATAAATGTCATGCTCATGCATTGCGCCGGCAGAACCAGTGCTCTTTTTGAGGGTAGTCAGGGAATCCTTGTGGGACGGACCAGCAGACCGGCATCCAGTTGTGCCTGACAGAGCGACAGGAAGGCCGTCAGGCCGGCACTGCGATACTTCTGCCGGTGCAGTGCAATATGAAACTGCCGTCGCAACGAGAGGTCCGGAGTTTCCAGCTTGACGAGGCTGCCGCGCCTGAAGGCTTCGCGCAGGGCCAGTGCCGACACGCAGCCGATGCCAAGCCCTGATTCGACCGCCCGCTTGATGGCTTCGGTGTGTTCCAGCTCAAGCAGGATGTTCGGGCGCAATCCTAGGGAGGCAAAGGCCCGGTCGAATGCTTGGCGCGTACCCGAACCGGACTCGCGGACGATCCAGGGCTGGGTTGCCAGCATGTCGGCCGTGGCGGGTACGGCACTGCCGGCCAGCGGATGGTCGGGAGCAACGAAGCACTCCAGCGAATCACCTCCCCAGGGAAGCGATTCCAGGTCCGGATGATGGAAATGTCCTTCGATCAGCCCGAGGTCCAGCCCGAAATGTGCCACCTGTTCGACAATGGCCGAGGTGTTGGCCACTTCCAGCCGCACCCGGGCACCGGGATGCGCTTGCAGGTAATCACTGACGATGATCGGCGCCAGATAGTTGCCGATGGTCAGGGTGGCACCGATGGCCAGTGGTCCGACAATATGGTTGTGGCGCAGCAGGGCGTCCAGTTCGTGGGCCCGGTCCAGCAGTTCCATGGCCGGCGGCAGCAGGGCGTGGCCGAGATCGTTCAGCCGCAGGCGCTTGCCGGCCCGGTCGAAGAGCTGCACCCCGTAATGGCGTTCAAGTTCGGCCAGTGCGCCGCTGGCGGCTGATTGTGACAGGGCCAGCTCGTCGGCCGCCCGCGACACGTTTTCGTGGCGGGCGATCGAGGTGAACACCTCCAGCTGCTTGAGGGTAAAGCGCATGGCAACAGGACCGGCAGCAAATTACAGCAAGGGATCGGGGCTGGTGATCACGCCGTCTTCGTCGGCGTACAGCCAGTCACCCGGACGGAACGTGGCGCCGTCAAACGTCACGGCCAGCTCGCGCTCGCCCACACCGTTCTTGACCGACTTGAGCGGATGGGTGGCAAGTGCACGCACACCCAGCGGCAGCAGGCCCAGCGCGACGGAATCGCGGATGCAGCCGTAGACCACGATGCCGGCCCAGCCGTTCCTGACTGCCAGGGCACCCAGCTGGTCGCCCACGAGGGCGCAGCGGCGCGAACCCCCCCCATCCACGACCAGTACACGGCCTTCACCCGGTTCGGACAGCATTTCACGCACTCTGGAATTGTCCTCGAATACCTTCAGCGTCGCGATCCGGCCGGCAAAACGGGCATGGCCGCCGAATGATGCATAGCCGGGGGCCAGTATCTGCAGGCGGTCACTGAATTCGTCACACAAATCCGCGGTAAGAAAATCCATGCTGCAACTCCCTGAACAAGGTTGGGTGAATGACAAGGGCAAGAGTGTACCGGCAGTCGCCGGGCCGGCCTATTTCAGGCTGAATGCCACACCGTTGCCCGTGGTGCTGTCGCCGGCTGCCACGATGAACAGGCGGGCCGGATCCAGCGCGGCATTGTCTTCCAGATAACGCTTGACCTCCAGCGCCCGTGCATGGGCGATCTGCGGTACTTCGCGCGGCACGACGGCCTGGTTGGCCAGCAGCAGGGCTTCCATTTCTCCGGTCGGCAGGGTTTTGGCGATGCCAATCAGGTTCCGCGGCTTCTTGAACGAACCATCCTCGTACAGGGACTTGATGATGGCTGCACGCGCCACGGCATCCGGCTGGCTGTCCGGTTCGCCGCCCCGGTCCTGCCAGCGGGCCTGGATCTTGTCTTCCAGACGGGCGCGACGGGCGCCTTCAAGGTCGGCCCGCCCCTGGATTTCCAGCCGCAGCGACGGCTTGTCGGCCAGAATGGCTGCCAGCTGGTCGAGTCTGGCGCGTTCCTCCGGTCCTGGCTGCACATTCACCATGTCAAGGCTCGACAGGCTGGCTGTGTCACCGCCAAAGGCGTGGGCCAGCAGGTCAAAAGGTGCGGTGACGGCTTTTTGCAGCAGGTTGACGATGACCCGCATGACGATGCCGCCGACGCTGAAGTCCGGATCGGTCAGCGTGCCGCTGATCGGCAGGTTGACGTCGATCACGCCGTCACGGTTTTTCAGCAGGTCGACCGCCAGCAAGACCGGCAGGCTGGTGGCATCCGGGCTGTCCACCTTGTCGCCAAAGGTCAGCTGGTCGAGGAACAGGCGGTTTTCTGCCTTGAGCTGCTGCTCGGCCACGCTGTAGTGCATGTCGAGCGACATCTTGCCCTTGGTGATCGGGTAGCCGGCGTACTTGGCGGCGTAGGGGGTCAGGGGCGGCAGGTCCATCCCTTTTACCGTGGCGGTCAGGTCCAGCGCCATCGGCGACACCAGCGGGTTGATGCGGCCCTGTATCACAAGCGGCGCATCGCGGTTGACCCGGCCTTTCAGGTCGACTTCGGCTGTCTTGCCGGTCTGGCTGCTCAGCCGGCCGATTTCGCCGCCCAGGCCGGTGATGTTGGCCCTCAGGTTCGGCCGGACAAAATTGTCGGTCCAGTTGACGCTGCCCTGTTGCAGGCGGATGTTGCCAATGCTCAGGTCCAGCGGCACCGCAGAGGCGGTGGCTGCTGCCGGCAAGACCGTCGGTGCCGCCGGGGCATCGGCCGGCGTACCGGACGCTCCGGTCATGTCGTCGCGCAGTTCGCGAACGTTGAGCTGGGCATTCTGGTTCAGGACTGCCTGCACAAAAAACTGCTGCCAGTCGATCTGGCCGACATGCAGCTTGTGGGTGCCGGCCTGCCAGTCAAGGTCGATGCCGTTGAAGCCCAGCTGTTTCCAGCGCGCCAGTTCGGTACCGGTATTGATTTCGTCACGGATGCGCACGTCGCGCAGGGCTGCCTGTCCGCGATAAGCCAGGCTGGGCTGTCCGGGGTCGCGCCAGCCGACGGCCAGCTCCCCGCGCGCATCCAGTCCGGCACGGGCGATGTTGACGCGGATGTGCGAAGTCGGCGGCACCAGCAGCGGCACAAGGTCAACGCGGCTGGCATTCAGTTGCAGCTTGAGCGTGCTTTGCGCCAGGTTCAGCTGCCCCCGGGCATTGACGCGTCCCTGACGGTTGATGCGGGTTTCCAGGTCCAGCGGCATGGCGGCCGGCCGGGCGCTGTCAAAGCCGCGCAGGCGGGCGGACAGCTCGCTCAGGTCCAGTTTTACCGGCCGGCGTTCACGCACGCTGCTCCAGTGCAGCTGCCCTTGTTCAACCTGGGCCTGGCCAACCTGGATGCGCCAGTCCGGCGTTTTCTTGCTGCGCGCGGCCGCAGCCCGCGCCGGCGGATTCCTGACCCAGCTGGCGAAGTTGTCCTGCTGGCGCAGGCGGCGCAGGTTGATGTCAGGCTGGTTGATGCTCAGGGATTCCAGCGACAGGCGGCGGGTCTGGCTGTCCAGCCTGATGCCAGTGGCTTCGATCACGTCTGCCTGGATGGCCGGCCGGGTGCCGCCCGACTCGTCCAGTGCCAGCTCGCGCAGCGTCAGCTGTCCTTCCTGTACGGCATAGCGCAATCCATCCTGAGGGGCACCAAGGGTCAGCTGCCCGCTGCTGCTCAGGCGCAGCGATGCCGGACGCAGGCTGGTGTAGGAGGCCAGCAACGGGTCGAGATAAGGACGCCAGCGCGCCACGTCGAGTGCATCGATCTGGTAATCGCCGGTCAGCGTGCGCCCGGCCGGATCGATCTGGGCACTGAGCGTGGCACTTTCCGCATTGGGACTGCTGATGCGCAGGCGTGCCGAAACCGGGGTCTGCATGCGCTGGTCCAGCCGGGCCAGATCCAGCGAAATGTCGTTGAGCTCGCTGGCAAAGGGCCTGGGCAGGGCCGCATCGCGCATGAAGAGTTCGCCCCGGCGCAGACGAACGGTGTCAATGGCCCACTGCCAGCCCGGTGCGCTGCCGGCAGGCGGTTTTTCGTTGCCCGGACGGTTTGGCGGCACCAGTTTGAGCCAGTTGAAGCGGTTGTCTGCTGCGCGGATCAGGTCGAAACGCGGGGCTGCAATGCTGATTTCGCGGACCTTGAGTTCGCGGCTGAACGGCCGGAAGCTGCCGATGTCGAATGCAATGCGCTCGGCGCTGGCCAGCGGCTGGCCGTCGGCATTCTGCAAGGCCAGCCGGCGCAGGCCGACGACGCCGCTGATATCCAGGGACGGAATGCCTTTGGGGGGCGTGCTGTAGGCAATCCGCAACCGGGTGTCGAGCCGGACCGAAGGAATCTTCACGGGCAGGCTGACGGGCAGGTAGGCAAGCATCGGTGCCAGATCCACGCCGTCAAGATAGAGGTTCATCACCGTCTGGCGATCAGCACGGAAGACATGGCTGTTGCCGGCCAGCGAAACGGTTTTGCCGTTGATGCTGGCGCTGAATTCTGGCTGGGTGCTGACGTCCAGATCAGCCGGGAAATTGGACACGTACGGAATGGTCAGTTGCAGCCGGTCGATGGTGTGCTGGTGATTGAGCGGCCGGTCGTCCAGCACGATGCGGCCGTGGCGGATTCTGGCGTTGGCCAGCGCGAACAGGACCGGCTCTCCGGACGGTGTCTGGAAGCGCTCGATCAGGTCGCTGATGTTGAAGCGGTTGTCGGCAAAGCGCACCAGCCGGATGTCCGGTGTGTCCAGCTTCAGGCTGGCAATGCGCCAGTCTCCCAGGAGCGAGCGCGGGCTGAAATGTACTTCCAGCCGGTCCAGGCGGGCGAAGGGCGTACTGCCGTCCGGCTCGCTGATCTGCACATTGCCGACCGTCACGCCGAGGGTGAACACATTGAGCGTCAGCCCGCCGATGCTGACCGGCCGCCCAAGGGCTTCGGAAAGCTGTTCTTCCGCCACCCCGCGCAGCAGCAAGGGTCCGGACAGGTAAACGGCGACCCCCAGACCCGCCAGGGTCAGTGCGGTTACGACTCCGACATGAAGGGGTTTGCGAAGGCGGGAGGGGAATTTCATGGCTGGCTTTGGCACACCATCAGGATTGCGCGGATTTATTCTCAATGCTTTCAGCATGTTGGCTGGCGGCGTAGCCGACATTATGCAGAGGATTGGCCGGCTCCGCTGCCTGCCGGGCCGGGGTGCGACTCTGGAGCGGAGGACACGGTGGCCGAATCTCCCGGCGAATCATGGACTTTGCGCTGTTTTGCCGGTGTGGCCGCCACAGGCCGGCTGTTGCCGGCATTCCTGGCAGATCATGCCTGTGTCGGGTCGTCTGCTGCGGGGCGTGGAGCCAATACGTGAGGTGCCGGCCGCTCAGGACTTGCTGGCCTCCGGCTCTGCGGCGAATCCCGGGTCGGCAATCATCAGCATGCGGGTCAGCTCCGCAGCCGAACTGACACCGGCCTTGTCCATCACATTGCGCCGGTGCGCCTGCACGGTTTTTTCGCTGATGGCCAGCTCGCGGGCCACCACCTTGTTGGGCAGGCCGAGCGCCACTTTGCGGGCGACTTCCAGCTCCCGTTGCGACAGGTGGGCCAGCCGCGTGCCGGCCTGCTGCTGCCGTTGTACTGCATGCAGGCGGCGACGGCTTTCACGGATGGCCGCAGCAATCACGTCCAGGAGACGCTGGTCGCTGAACGGCTTTTCGATGAAATCGAATGCGCCGGCCTTCATGGCATCGACTGCCATGCCGACTTCGGCGTGCCCGGTGATGAATACGACCGGCAGGTTGCAGTCATGGCCGCCCAGCTCCCGTTGCAGTTCCAGTCCGCTCATGTCAGGCATGCGTACGTCAAGGACGAGGCAGGCGACGTTGCCTGGCTGATAGGCTGCAAGGAATGCTTTGGCCGATTCATGGGCCACGGCCTGCCAGCCGACCGAATCAAGCAGATAGACCAGCGACCGGCGCATGGCGGCGTCGTCGTCGACCAGGTGGATCAAGGCAGTTTCGCTGGCAATGTCGGTCATGGCAGTAGGGGCAGGGTGAACAGGACGCACAGTCCCGGGCCATCGAGGCGTGGCCGCCAGTCCAGATGACCGCCGTGCGCCTCGATGATGGATTGGGAAATGGACAGGCCGATGCCCAGCCCGTCCGGTTTGCTGGTGAAAAACGGAGTGCCCATGCGGGACAGTATGCCGGACTCCAGGGCCGGGCCCCGGTCGGTCACGGCAATCCGCATGCGGCCGGCTTCGTCCGGCGCCAGTTCCAGCCGGATGATGCGTTGCGATGACGGCAGGCCGGCCATGGCATCGCTGGCGTTTTTCAGCAGGTTGAACAGCACCTGCTGGATTTGCAGGCCGTCGACGTGCAGGCGGCTACCGGGTGGCAGGCGGTTGTCGGTTTCGACCGGCGGAATGCCCGGGCAGGCCACGGCAAACAGGCGGACGGTCTCTGCCACCAGGACATCAATGGCCACGGGCTGGCGCTCGGATACGCGCTTGCGGGCAAAGGTGCGCACGCGCTGGACAATGGCGGCGGCGCGCTCGGCCTGTGCGGTGATTTCGTGCCCGGCCTCGATCAGGCTGCCGGCTTCCATCCGTCCGTTTTCCACCCGCCTGACCATGCCGCGGGCGTAGTTGCCGATGGCGGTCAGCGGCTGGTTGATTTCGTGGGCGAGCTGGCTGGATATTTCTCCCAGCAGGCCAAGGCGCGAAAGGTGGTCAAGCTGTTCGCGCTGGCGGCGGCCCTGATCCTCGGCTGCGGCGCGGGCCGCCATCTCCTGGCGCAGTGCCCGCGTGCGCTGTTCGACCAGCCGGTCGGCGCGGATGGTATGCAAGACCCATACGGCCAGCAGCGCCAGGCCCGCCAGCAGCCAGTCCCAGTAGCGGCGGGCCCAGTCCTGCCAGTTCCATTCGGCAAGGTAGGCGTAAGGACCGATCTGCAAGTCCCGGAACAGGCCGTGCACGGCAGCATAGTCGGTCGGCACGGTGAAACCGGCACCGTCGGCACCACGCGGCATGGTCAGCAGCGCCACGGTGACCTGACGTGATAAGGGGTGCGCAGTGCCGGGCAGGGTGGCAAACGGCCAGTCGGGATAGAGCGGGGTCGATACCCGGCACCGGTAGCCGGCCGGCGGTGGCGCGGCTGGCGGCAGTACCCGGTAACCGGTCGCTGCGATCAGTCCTTGTGCTTGCAGCATCTCCATCTGGCAACTGCCGACAATGGCTGCGTCGGCAGTGTCGGCATCCAGCGCGGCGAACAGTTTCTGGACCGGAAAACCGGTGAATTGCCGCGCCGCCAGGTCGCGTTCGGGACTGATGCCGTGCTTGAGCAATTCGCGTGCAGCGATCAGGTAACCGCCGAATGCATCGGGCGCCACTGCCACGATCCGGTGCTGGCGCAAGTCATCCAGCGTCCGGAGCGGTGAGCCTGTCGGTACCACGACAGCCGAACCGATGACTTCGCCGGCCTGCGGCGACAGGCCGGATTCCAGCGTGGCAATGCGGCTGGCCCCGTAGCGGGTTTCCAGCGTGATGTAGTGGCCGGGATTGGTCAGCACGAACTCAAGCTGATGCCGTGAGACGGCGTCGTTGAGTTCATCCGGTGACAGATAGGCAAAGTGCAGCTCTTCGCCGGGCAATGCCTGGCCCAGCCAGCGTTCAAGCTCGACCCAGTTGCTGCGTGCGCTTTCGCGGCCGGTGGGGGCGAGAATGCCGATGCGGATGCCGGTGGCGGTGGCCGCCAGCGACAGGCACAGGCCGGCCACCAGCAGCAGGGCACCGGCAGGACGGGGTATTCCCATCAGCCGGCACGGCCCGCCGGGCAGCTCATGCTGCCGGTTGCCTGGCTGGCGTGGAGCCGCTGGTGGACGGGGTGAATGCACATGCAAGGATGTCTGCCTGTTTGTCATGCAACGGGAGCATGGTAACGCCGGTGGCCCGGTCGGGGCAGTGCCTGTCTGCCATGCCGGGCCACCCGGGCCGTCATGCCTTGCTGATCCGGGCCGGAATGCCCTGGCGCACGCTGGTACCGCTGACCGGATCGACCCAGACCGATTTGCCGTTCACGGTCGGGTCAGCCAGGCCAAGGTCGTTCAGGTTGACCCCGGCATCCAGTCCGGCCACTTCCGGCTGGTGCTGGCTGCCGATGCGGTGGGCGCGGGCACCCAGTTCGCGGTGGCCGTAGCCATGCTCGATGGCCACCACGCCAGGCATGATGCCGTGACGGACCAGCACGGTGGCTTCGCGTTTGCCCCCCGGCGTTTCGATGACGATGCGGTCGCCGTGTCCCAGTCCCAGCTTCGCCGCATCGTTTGCATGCATCGATACCGGATTGCTGGGGTGCAGGCCGCGCAGGCGCGGCGAGGCAATGGCGTAACTGTTCATCAGCGGTGACTTGAAGCTGATCAGCTGCAACGGCCATGACTGTTCGTCGTAGTGCTGGCGTACCGGCGTGCCGTCGGCAAAACGCGGTGGCTGCCATACCGGCACACCGGCAAAGCGCTGGCCGCTCTGGCTGTCCCGCGAGGCGCCCAGCGATTCGTTGTACACCTGCATCGGCTTGTCCCAGCGGTTGGTGGCCCACTCGGGATGTTCCTCGTCGTAGGTGTCCTTGTACGGCTGGTAGCGGCCGCCGCGGGCCAGCACGAACGCTACCTTGCGCCATTCTTCCGGCTTGAGCGTGCTTTCAAGCACGGGTTGCAGGCGGGCAAGGCCGGAGAGGGCAAGATCGTCGTCGCTGGCATCGGCTACCGGCTCCTTGCCCAGCCACGCCACGTTGGCACCGGCGCGCAGGTACCAGTCTTCCGGTCGCTTGAGCGGGTAGGTATTGCCGTCGGTGTCGGTGATGGCCGCCTCGCCAAAGCCCGGCAGTTCCATGGCCTGGGCCAGAGCAATCGACAGGGTTTCCAGTCCGATCGCCTGGCCGTCCGGCAGCTTGTCGGCCCTGGGTTCCACCACCGGCCAGCGCGCGGTGCTGGCCTTGGTCGGCACCGCCCCCCACGGCGCAGTCCAGCCCCATGATTCATACATCAGCGAGTCCGGTACGATGTAGTCGGCAAAGGCGTTGGATTCATTGATGAACGGGTCGACCGATACGATCAGCGGCAGCTTTTTCGGGTCGGCCAATTCCTTTTCCACCTGCGCGCGCAAGCCGGTTACGCCGTACACCGGGTTGCTCGACCACAGGACCAGTGCCTTGAGCGGGTAGGGGTTACCGGCCAGTGCCGCTGGCAGCCACTGGGTGGTCAGCCCCGGTGCATTGGGATACCACGGCAGGCTGGCGGGATAGGGCTTTTCACCGGCCGCTTTCCTGCGGGCGAATTCGGCTGATTTCTCGTATGGCACGTTGCGTCCCAGCGGCGTGCCGCCCGGTTTGGTCTGGCCGGGGAAAGCCGCGAGGTTGTAGCGCGGGCCTTCGCCGTCCTCCTTGAAGCCGCCGCCGTTGCGCAGGGTGCCGCCTTTCCAGTTCAGGTTGCCGATCAGCGTGTTGAGCATCATCAGGCTGAAGGCATTGTAAAAACCGCTGCCGGACATCATGCCGCCGTGCGCGTTGACGGCCGCACGCTTGCCGTGCGACGTGAATTCGCGCGCGAGTCCGACGATGGTGGCTTCGGGAATGCCGCAGGCCGCGCTGTACTCCGTGAGATCGTGTCGTCTGGCCGATTCGGCCAGCAGGGAAAACGAGGTGGCAACCAGCAGCGGTTTGCCGGCCACCTCCAGCGGGCCGGTGTATTCCAGCTCGGCAGCACCGGTGGCTGCATGATGGGCCACCGGGACGGTCTGCCCGGCGGGCAGGACCACGAAACCGTCGGTTTCGCCGTAGCGTTCCTCTTCGTTGTCGAACGTGATCCAGCCCATGTCTGATGCACGCAGGAAGCGCCCGAAGCGGGGATGCTCCGGCTGGCGGATTACCAGATGGGTGGCGTTGCTCGACGAGGGTTCGCCACCGGCCAGTGCGACGGCCTTGTTCGGGTACGACAGGTAAGCGGCGTCGTAGCGTTTTTCGTCGATGATCCAGCGGATCATCGCCATGCCCAGTGCGCCGTCGGTGCCGGGGCGGATCGGAATCCAGTTGCCACGTTCGCGGCTGGCCAGGTTGTCGGCGTTGGACAGCACCGGGTCGACCACCACGTAATTCAGCTGGCCGCCGGTGCGGGCCTTGGCCAGCAGGGTGCCCTGACGCTCGAACGGGTTGCCGGCATTGCCCGGCGCCGTGCCGACGAAGATGACGAATTCGGCGTTGGCAAAATCGGGCTTGGCGTGCGGCATGGCTTTCAGGTCGCCGAACATGGCACCGGAGCCGGAGCGGTAGGCGCCGCCGCAGTACGAGCCGTGGCCGACAAAGTTGAGCGTGCCGTAGGCCTGCTGCCAGAAACGGCGGGCGAAAGGCTCGCGCCCGTCGTTGACGCTGCTCCATACCGCCACCTGGTTGACCCGGGGCCCCAGCTGCGGAGCAGCCGGGTCGATCGGCTCGAAGCTGCGTAGCGCGCGCAGGCCGTCGACATGGCCTTCGCCAAACAGGTCGCCGCCCTCGGTCAGCTCCTTCACCAGCTGTTCGAATGCAATCGGCTGCCACTGGCCGCTGTTGCGCGGGCCGACGCGCTTGAGCGGCGTCAGCACCCGGAACGGCGAATCCATCTGGCTCAGCACCGCATTGCCGCGACCGCAGGCGGTCGAGCGCCCGGCGAGACCTTTTTCGTTTTGCCGCGACAGTGCGATGAAGCTGTCGCGGATCGACGCCTTCATCGGCAGGTGCGGGTCGGTCGACAGCGGGCTGTACGGGTTGCCGGCCACGCGCAGCACCTTGCCGCTGGCCTTGTCGATACGCACACGCACGCCGCACTGGGTGGTGCAGCCGAGGCAGGCGGTATAGCTCACCTGCTGGCCGGGATCGGGCTCAAGGCGGCCGCTGGCCGGGTCGATGCGGAACTCCGGCTTGAGCGAATTGCCGTGCAGGCGGTCGTTGGGGGCGTCCTGTCCCAGTGCGTGTTCGGCCATGCGCACGCCGGTGGTGGCAAAGCCGGCGGCAAAGGCGGTGAGGCCGCCGCCAATGGCGGCCTTGCGAAGGAAATTGCGGCGATCGGTCATGATGCGCTCCGTGCGGTCAAGTCACGGCCGGTGGTGCCGGCCCACGGGGAATAGCTGAGCAGGATCATCAGCAGGGCCAGCCACAGCCCGGCCGTGCCGACGATGCCGAGCAGGCCGTCATTGCCCAGCGGCAGCTGGTAGTCGTAGAAACCGGCGCCGGTCTTGGGTACGGTCTGGCCGCCGATGAACACGGTCCAGCGGATCATCCAGGCGCTGTGCAGGGCCAGCAGGCCGGTCACGAGGCCGCTGCCCTGTGGCCAGCGGGTGGCAATCAGCAGGGTCAGCAGGGTGGCAGCGGTGGCCCAGACCGCGGTGAACTGCCAGCTGGCCGATTGCGCGACCTGTTGCAGGGCCACGGCGTGTACCGGGTCGAGTGCCAGCAGGCCGGTTGCCAGCCACAGTGCGCCCAGTGCCAGTACCAGCAGCTGGGAGAGGGCGAGCAACTGGTTCAGGCGTACTTCAAGCACGTGGTCCCTGGCACCCAGCAAGCGGTTGAATACCAGGACCAGTCCGATGGCACCGGCAACGGCGGTGACGCCGAATTGCAACGGCAGGAACGGGGTATGCCACAGCGGACGCGCCTGGATCACCATGACCTCCATACCGGTATACAGCGCCACCAGTGCGGCGCCGGCGAAGGTCAGCACGCTGACACTGCGCAGCTGGCGGCGGCTGGCACTGCCGCCGTGACCCAGCAGGCGGTAGAGGCGGGCGAGCCGGCCGGAGGTGGCTCCGGCCAGGCGGGCAAAGTCGCCACGCCACGCCAGCCAGGTGCTCAGCATCAGTCCGCCCAGATAAAGCGGGATGAAGACCGAGCCCCAGGCCATCCATGAGTGGGGCTGGAGGTAGAGGTAGAAATGGTAAAAGCGCCCGGGGCCGTGCAAATCGGCCAGCAGGGCCACCGGTGCCACCAGCCCGCATACCAGGGACGCCAGCAGGGCGAGGCGGCCGAGGGTTTCCTGAGTACCACGCCACAGCCAAGGCAGGGCGAGAAACCAGGCACCGACACTGAGGCCGATCAGGAAGAAATACTGTACGGCCCACGGCAGCCAGGCGACGGCGCGGCTGACGTTGATGACTTCGACAATCTGGGTGTCCATGTTCAGCCTCCATGTTCTTGCGGTTGCCACAGGGCGCCTTCGCCCTCCACCCGGCCGGCAAAGCGCGGGTCCAGCCCGATGTAGAACACGTGCGGCTTGGTGTGTTGCTCGGGTTTGAGCACCTTGACCTCGTGCTGTCTGAGCAACTGGCTGACCTGGCTTTTCGGGTCGTTCAGGTCACCGAACACGCGGGCACCGCCGACGCAGGTTTCCACGCACGCCGGCAGCAGGCCGACCGCGATGCGGTGGGCGCAGAAAGTGCACTTGTCGGCTTTGCCGGTATCGTGATTGATGAAGCGGGCGTCGTAGGGGCAAGCCTGGACGCAGTAGGCGCAGCCGACGCAGCGCTCGCCGTCGACCACGACGGTGCCGTCGGCCTGCTGGAAGGTGGCGCCGACCGGGCACACCGGAATGCAGGGCGGGTTGGCGCAGTGATTGCACAGCCGCGGCAGCATGTAGGTGCCGGTGTGGCTGTCGTCGTGTACTTCGTAGGTGGAAACGATGGTGCGGAAGCTGTTTTCCGGCACGGCGTTTTCCATGATGCAGCTGACCGTGCACGCCTGGCAGCCAATGCACTTGCCGACGTCCACGACCATGGCCCAGCGCGGCACATGGCCGGCTTCGTTGGTTGCAGCGCCAGCCTCGCCAGCGATGGCCCAGGTGGCAACGCCGATGCTGGCCTGTCCGGCCGAGAGCAGGAAATCCCTGCGGTTACATCCCATGATGACGCTCCCTCGTACACGCAAAATCGCATGCAGGCAGACTAGGTTTCAGGCGGCATGGCCACAATCGGGATGAAACCGGACCCGGCTAGATAAAAACCCCTGGTCGCAAAGAGGGTTTGACGGATCGGCTTGACGCAATATGCCTTGTGTGGCTGGCAAGAGCCGGGGCTGATGCCGGAAGGAGCAGGGCATGGCCGCCATGCAGTCCGGGCGTTCCGTGCTCCGGGAGCCTGCAAGGCCGGATTCACCGGGCAGAAGCGGGAGGAGCACTTGCCGTGCAACAACTCGGCGCAGCTCTGGCGGACCGGTATAATCCTTCTTTTTGCCACACCGGTTTACAGGTGTGCAGATCGGACTAGGCAGCTTCCCGTGCCTTCGCTTACGCTGGCAAATGGCGAGTCCGGTCATTTTCATTCATCAGATTTAGAGTCCGCCCGTTCCTGTCTGGCGCGGGCTCATCAGGAGACAGACACATGGCATCCGTCAACAAGGTCATTCTGGTCGGTAATCTGGGCCGGGACCCGGAAGTGCGCTACATGCCCAACGGCGAGGCTGTCTGCAATTTCAGCATCGCCACGACCGATACCTGGAAAGA
>RRZT011625094.1_pt1 | contig 37902 bp, 33 predicted proteins | sample 2165551 | NCBI WGS metagenome assembly RRZT01 (sample SAMN10456910, study PRJNA506462) | wastewater metagenome | biome: wastewater; feature: sludge; material: wastewater sludge; isolation source: wastewater sludge with Escherichia coli K12::gfp cells carrying plasmid... | place: USA: Moscow, Idaho...
TGGATCGAACGCACCTACCATCGCCGCCGACGCCAGGCCCGCCTGGGCCGTTTGACGCCCATCGAGTTCGAGACCATCATGAACACGACCGTCGCACTGGCGGCGTGACTACAACCTGTCACCTATTCGTGCAGCAGTCCCAACCGCGTGCTGATCGGCCTCATCGCTCTTCACTTCGTTGTGGGAGCGATGGCGTCTTTATGGGCACGCTGGCTTGGTCGCAACGCTTTCCTCCTGGCGGCACTCATGCCGTTGGGTGGTCTGGTGGGGCTCGTCGTGGAGGCAGGCCCCATCCTCGCCGGGGCCACCTACGTCGAAACGTTCTCCTGGATCCCAGCGCTGGGGGTTTCCCTAACGTTCCGTATCGGCCTACTGCAGTGGCTCCTGGGCTTGCTGGTAACGGGGATCGGCACCATCGTGCTGATCTACTGCCGGTGGTACTTTTCACGACCGCCCGCCAGAACCCTCGGCCTTCTCGTCGCGTTCGCCGGCGCCATGCTGGGGCTCGTGAGCGCCGACGACTTGGTCGTTCTCTACGTTTTTTGGGAGCTGACCACGGTCTTCTCCTACCTCATGATCGGCCACGACTCCTCGCGGCGGGCCAACCGTGCGGCGGCGACCACCGCCCTCATCGTGACCACGACCGGCGGCCTGGCGATGCTGGTCGGCATCGTGACCTTCGGCATCCTGGCGGGCACCTACAGTCTCAGTGGGATCCTCGCCGCACCGCCCCATGGCCTAGCGGCCACTGCTGCAGCGCTCCTCATGCTCGCGGGGGCCTTGAGCAAGTCAGCGCTGGCGCCGTTCCACTTCTGGCTTCCCGGTGCGATGGCCGCCCCCACCCCCGTGTCTGCCTACCTGCACGCGGCGACGATGGTGAAGGCCGGCGTCTACCTCGCCGCAGCGATGGCACCCGCGTTCGCGTCCGTGCCGCTGTGGCGCCCCGTGATCGCGATCCTGGGCGCCGCCACCATGATCCTCGGTGGCTGGCGGGCGCTGCGCCAAGACGATCTGAAGCTACTGCTGGCCTACGGCACGGTCAGCCAACTCGGCTTCATCATGCTGCTCGTCGGGCTCGGCACCCAGGCCGCCGCCCAGGCGGGGCTGGCGATGCTTCTTGCCCACGCGCTGTTCAAAGCCACGCTGTTCCTCAGCGTCGGGGTGATCGATCACTCCACCGGGACGCGCGACCTCACCAAGCTGTCCGGTCTGGCCAGGCGGATGCCCGTTCTGGCGGTGATAGCGGGTCTGGCCGCCGCTTCGATGGCGGGCATCCCGCCGCTGTTCGGTTTCTTGTCGAAGGAAGCCGCGCTGGACGCCTTGATCAAGCTCCTCGGCTCCGGCGGTGACGGAACCGGGTTCCTCCCGGCCGCCGCAGTGCTCCTCGTGGCGGCCGTCGTGGTCGGATCCATGCTCACCGTCGCCTATTCGCTGCGCTGGTGGTGGGGAGCTTTCGGGATCCGTCGACGCGTCGAACCGACGCCGGTGGCGCACACGCCCACGGTCGGGTTCTTGGCGGGGCCAGCCCTGCTGGGGCTCGGCTGCCTCGTGATGGGGTTCTCGGGGGCGCCGCTCACCGACGCCCTGAGCGCCTACGTCGCTACCGTCCACACGGGGGAGCACCCCCACGCGCTGGCCTTGTGGCACGGCTTCACCCCACCGCTGGCCCTCTCGGCGCTGGCGCTGCTGGGCGGTGCCGTCTTGTTCTGGCAGCGCGATGGCGTAGCCCGCGTGCAGGGAACCTTCCCGCACATGCCTGCCGCCAACGACTTCTACCGCACCACGATGCGCCTCCTCGACGCCGTCGCCGTCGAGGTCACCGCCCGCGTCCAGCGGGGCTCCTTGGCGTCCTCGATCGGCATGATCCTGAGCGTGTTCATCGTCCTGGTTGGCGGCACCTTGATACTGATGCCGACCTGGCCTGTCCTTCCCGTCGCCTACGACAACCTCGCCCAGGTCGCCGTCGCGGTCGTTACCTGCCTGGCCGCCATCAGCCTGGTCACGGTGCGTGGCCGCATCCGGGCGATCTTGACGGTCGGTGTCACCGGCTACGGCACTGCGCTGCTGTTCCTGCTGCACGGCGCCCCCGATCTGGCGCTGACTCAGGTCCTCATCGAGACGGCGAGCCTGCTGGTGTTCCTGATGGTGATGCGGACCCTCCCCAAGTACTTCACCGACCGCCCGCTGCACAGTTCCCGCTGGTGGCGGATGCTCTTGGCCATCGGCGTCGGCGTCACCGTCACGGCGTCCATCCTGGTCAGCGCGGGCTCCCGGGAGGCCACGCCCGCCTCGGCCGGGCTGGAGACCGCCGCCTACGAGTTCGGCTACGGCAAGAACATCGTCAACGTGATCCTCGTTGACACCCGGGCGTGGGACACCCTCGGCGAGATCTCCGTTCTGGTCATCGCCGCAACAGGCGTGGCGAGCCTCATCTTCCTGCGGTCACGCGTCCCCGGACGCCGTCCGACGCGGGCCACGACGACGAACCAAAGCAACGGTGCCTGGCTGCGGGCCAGTCAAAGCCTCCACCCGGCTGCCCGCTCGCTGATCTTCGAGGTCGTGACCCGCCTGCTCTTCGGAGTCATGATCCTCGTGTCGATCTACCTGCTCATTGCAGGCCACAACCTGCCTGGTGGCGGGTTCGCTGGGGGGCTGGTTGCGGGCCTCGCGCTGGTGGTGCGTTACCTGGCTGCGGGCGCCAAAGAACTCGACGAGGCCGCGCCGATCGATGCCGGACGAGTCCTGGGCATCGGCCTGTTCATCGGGGCCGGGAGTGCGATGCTGCCCTGGGCCTTCGGCGGACGGATCTTCCAAAGCTTCGACATCCACCTGAGCATCCCCGCACTCACCGCGGTCGAGACGCCCTGGGGTGTGGTGAACCTCTTCGGTGATCTCCACTTGGTGAGCTCAACGGTGTTCGACGTCGGCGTGTATCTGGTGGTGCTCGCGATGATGCTCGACCTGGTCCGCAGTCTGGGGGCGGGGATCGACCAGCAGGCCGAAGAGGAACGCACACCGATGCCACGCCCCGAATCCACCACAGCGCTGCCCGCTACCGCACGACGATCAGGAGGTGCCCGATGACCGGAAACGTCACGCTCGCGATCGTCGCAGGCGTCCTGATCGCAGCCGGGGTCTACCTCCTCACTGAACGCTCACTGACGCGCATCTTGGTCGGCGTCCTCGTGATGAGCAACGGCGTCAACATCTTGTTCCTGATCGCGGCGGGCCGCGCGGGCGATCCCCCCTTGCTGGGCTTGTTCAACCCCGACACCATGGCCGACCCGCTCCCCATGGCCATGGTGCTGACCGCGATCGTCATCACCATGGCGGTGTCGGCCTTCGTCGTCACCGTCGCCTATCGCAGCTTCCAACTCAACGGACATGACGAGGTCTCCGACGACATCGAGGATCGCCGCATCCGCGAACTCGCCGAACGCGACGACGTGTCGGACTCCTTCGAGGACATCAGCTTCAGCGACACGGGTGAGGATCGGGTGAGCGAATGAACAACCTGCTCCCCGTTCCCGTGCTGCTCCCGATGCTGGGGGCGGCCCTCACGCTCATCCTGGGTCGCCGCCCCCGGGTGCAGCGACTCGTCTCCATCGGCGTCCTCGCAGGAGTCGTGGCGGTAGCGGCGACCCTGGCGCTCCAAGCCAACGCTTTCGGACCCCAGACGCTGTGGGTGGGTGCCTGGCCGCGCGGGTTCGGCATCGTGTTGGTGGCGGATCGGTTGTCAGGGCTCATGCTGACAGTCGCCGCCTTGGTGACACTCGCGGTCTTGCTGTACTCGGCTGGACAAGAAGACGACGAGGTGAAGAAGGAGACCCCCGTCTCGATCTTCCACCCCACCTTCCTGCTGATGTGCGCGGGTGTGTCCAACGCCTTCTTGGCAGGTGATCTGTTCAACCTCTTCGTGGGGTTCGAGATCTTGCTCTTCGCGTCGTATGTCTTGTTGACGATGGGCGGCACCGGATCGCGTATCCGGGCTGGCTCCATCTACGTCGTGGTGAACCTGCTGAGTTCAAGCCTGTTCCTCATCGCCTTGGCCAACGTGTACGCCGCAGTAGGAACGGTGAACCTCGCACAGATCGCCCAACGGATCCCTGCCCTGCCCGAGGCGACGCAGGCGCAACTCCAGTTCATGCTGCTGGTGGTCTTCGCCATCAAGGCCGCCGTGTTCCCGCTGTCGGCCTGGCTCCCCGACTCCTACCCGACGGCTCCGGCCCCGGTGACGGCGGGGTTCGCCGGTTTGCTCACCAAGGTGGGGGTGTATGCGATCTTGCGAACGCAGACGCTGCTGTTCCCGCACCGCCCCCTCACCGAACTGTTGTTGTGCGTGGCGGGGGCGACCATGGTCGTCGGCATCCTGGGCGCCATCGCGCAGTCGGAGATCAAGCGCATGCTGTCCTTCACCTTGGTGAGCCACATCGGCTACATGGTGATGGGGATCGCGTTGGCCACGGAGGCAGGTATCGCGGGGGCCATCTTCTACACCGCCCACCACATCACCATTCAGGCGACGCTCTTCTTGGTGGTGGGCTTGATCCAGCGGGTCGGCGGGAGTAGTTCGTTGGATCGGTTGTCCGGGCTGCTCGTGACCTCGCCGCTGCTGGCTGTGCTGTTCATCATCCCCGGGATGAACCTGGCCGGAATCCCGCCGCTGTCGGGCTTCATCGGCAAGTTGGGGCTCCTGGAGGCTGGCGTCCAGGTGGGGACGCCCCTGGCCTTCGTCCTCGTCGCAACCAGCGTGATCACCAGCCTGCTCACCCTGTACGCGATCGCGAAAGTCTGGAACCGTGCGTTTTGGGGGACCCCGGTCGCCTACACCAAGCCGACCTCCGAAGACGAGGACGAACTCCCCATCAATCCCTCCGAGGGCCCCATGCCGCGGATCATGGTCGCGGCTACCTTCGCCCTCATTGGTTTGAGTATCGCCTTGACCGTCTTCGCTGGCCCCCTGTACGAGTACGCCACACAAGCGGCGCGAGCCCTCCTCAACGCCGACTATGTCACCGCCGTTTTGGGAGAGGTGGCGCCATGAGCGAGCAAGCACCGACGCGGGATCACGAGACGAAGGCTGGCAAGAAGGAACGACGCAGGGTGCCGTTCCAGCCCCGCCAGATCCTGATGCTGGCCCTCATCTGGCTGGTGCTCGTGGGAGAGGTGAACGTTGTCACTGTCGTGGGAGGGCTGCTGTTGGGTTGGCTGATCATGCTGGTCTTCCCGTTGCCGCCGGTCGACCATTCCGGGCGCATCCATCCCTGGCGCCTCCTCGTCTTGGTGACCCATCTGGTGCGCGACCTGGCCGTGTCCTCGGTGCGCCTCATGATCTATGCGTTCAGCACGCGCGTGCCGCATCCTGGCATCGTCCGGGTCCCGCTTCACGCCAAAGCAGACCTCTACGAGGTCAACACTGCCGAGTTGGCGTCCGTGGTTCCGGGCACCATCGTCGTGGACGCCCGCCGCAAGCCGCGACTGCTGTACTTGCACGTCTTCGATCTACCCGATCCCGCCACTCGCCAGGAGACGATCGACGACACCTGGGCCCTGGAACGGCGCGTGGTCGCCGCGTTCGGGAGCGCCAAGGAACTCGCCGATCTGGACGCCGCGCAGGTTCCGAGCGCCAGGCCGTCTGGCACCGACACCCCGAAGGGGGACGCATGACACCGAGCCAGGTCATTGTGGCCATCGCCGCTGTCATTCTTGTGATTGCGGCCGTCTTGGCGTTCGTTCGCCTCGCCAAAGGGCCGACCGGGTTGGATCGTGGCATCGCCTCCGACGTGTTGATCGCGGTGCTGATCGCCTCCATCTGCGCCCACGCGGTGTGGTTCCGCACCTCGGTCGCCCTCATCATCATCTTGGTGCTGTCCCTGGTGGGGTTCACGACGGCGGTGGGGTTGGCCCGCCTCATCACGGGTGCCACCGCCCGCGAGCGCAGCTTCTTGGAAGCGGAGGCCCGCGCAGCCTACGAACGACACGGAGGCGCGCAGTCCCCGGTCGGGGAGCCAACCCCGCCCCCTGGCGGGCCCGGCAAGGGGGGAGCAGGCCATGACTAACGAGATCTTGGACATCGTGGGGGCGCTGTTCCTGCTGGCCGGGTCGATCTTCTGCCTGGCAGCAGCACTGGGGGTGCTGCGCTTCCATGACGTCATGACGCGCCTCCATGCCGCCACCAAACCCCAAGTGTTCGGGCTGCTGCTCATCCTCACGGGCGTCGCGGTCACGTTGCGCACCTGGCATGTGGTGTTGTTGGCCCTGCTGACCATCGTGTTGCAAATCATGACGGCACCCGTCTCCGGTCACATGCTCGCGCGGACGGCTTACCGCACCGATCAGTGGGACGACGAACACGCCACCATCGACGAGTTGGGTGAGGACCTCGAGGCGGCCGGTTTCCAGAACCGTACCGACGAGACGGTGCCCGGACGCACCCGGGGACCACTGGGGTAGGCGTCTGGGCGTCGGTTAGCATGGGCGACCTATGACTGCCGAAACTCACGCGCCGCACGATTCGGTGTTCGACCGGTTGGAGCCGTTGCTCGCCCGGGTCGCCAAGCCCATCCAGTACGTGGGTGGGGAGGTCAACTCCGTCTCCAAGGCCTGGGAGACCACCGAGGTGCGTTGGGCGCTCATGTACCCCGACGCCTACGAGGTCGGGCAACCCAACCAGGGTTTGGCGATCTTGTATGAACTCCTCAATGAGCGGGACTGGATCCTCGCCGAACGCACCTATGCGGTGTGGCCTGACCTGGCCGAACTCATGCGAGGCGCGGGGATCGGTCAGTTCACGTTGGACAACCATCGCCCCGTTGCGGCCTTCGACGTCTTGGGCATCAGCTTCTCCACCGAGTTGTGCTACACCAACATGCTCGGTGCGATCGACCTTGCGGGCATCGCCCTTCATGCGCGTGACCGCGCCGAGACCGATCCCCTCGTCGTGGTGGGCGGACACGCCGCCTTCAACCCGGAACCCATCGCCGACTTCATCGATGCGGCGATCGTGGGCGACGGCGAGGAAGCCTCGCTGCATCTGAGCGAACTCATCCGCGCCTGGAAGGCTGAGGGGCAGCCCGGTGGCCGTGAAGGCCTCCTGGTCCGCATCGCCGTCAGCGGGGTCGCGTATGTGCCGCGCTTCTACGACGTCGCCTACGAGGCCGATGGGGGGATCGCCGCGGTCACCCCGACGCGGCCTGAGATCCCTGCACGGGTGGCCAAGCACACCTTGATGGATCTGGACGCCTGGCCGTACCCGAAGGCGCCCATCGTTCCCATCGCGGAAACCGTCCACGAGCGCTATTCCGTGGAGATCTTCCGCGGCTGCACGCGGGGCTGCCGGTTCTGTCAGGCAGGCATGATCACCCGCCCGGTCCGGGAGCGGTCCATTGAGACGATCGGCGCGCTGGTCGAGGCGGGCCTCCAGGCGACCGGGCTCGAAGAGGTGGGGCTGTTGTCGTTGTCCAGCGCCGACCACACTGAGATCGGCGACGTCACCCGAGAACTGGCCGACCGTTACGAGGGCACCAACGTCTCCTTGTCGTTGCCCAGTACGCGGGTGGACGCGTTCAACATCGACCTGGCCAACGAACTGTCGCGCAACGGACGCCGCAGCGGGCTGACGTTCGCCCCCGAAGGCGGCTCGGAGCGGATGCGTAAGGTGATCAACAAGATGGTCACCGAGGACGACCTGATCGACACCGTGGCGACGGCCTTCGGCAATGGATGGCGCACGGTCAAGCTGTATTTCATGTGCGGGCTCCCTACCGAGACCGACGAGGATGTCCTCGCCATCGCCGACATGGCGGCGCGCGTCATCGAAACCGGGCGCCAGGCGGCGGGAACGCGTGACATCCGCTGCACGGTCTCGATTGGCGGGTTCGTGCCCAAGGCGCACACCCCGTTCCAGTGGGCGGCTCAGGCGTCCGCCGACACGATTGATCACCGACTGCAGGCGCTCCGGGAGGAGATTCGGGCCGACAAGAAGTACGGTCGCGCGATCGGCATGCGCTACCACGACGGCCGCCCCGGCATCATCGAAGGGTTGCTGTCGCGCGGCGATCGGCGTGTGGGTGCCGTCATTGAGGCGTGCTGGCGTGCCGGAGGCATGTTCGATGGCTGGAGCGAGCACTTCGACTACGACCGTTGGGTGAGCGCCTGTGAGACGGGCCTGGCCGGAACGGGTGTCGACCTGGACTGGTACACCACGCGTGAGCGTCCCCGCGATGAAGTGTTGCCGTGGGATCACCTCGACGCTGGGCTGGATCGCGACTGGCTGTGGGAAGACTGGCAAGAGGCGCTCGATGAGCGTCCGGTCGAGGATTGCCGCTGGACGCCGTGCTACGACTGCGGCGTGTGCCCGCAACTCGGTACCGAGACACAGATTGGTCCGACCGGGCGACACCTGCTCCCGATCACCCCCGTGGGGCGCTGACGTCGGGCAGGATGCCGGGCATGGCGAAGAACTTTTGGAAGACCGACCCCCGCGACGCGTTGAAGGCGGGGCCCACGTTCGATCTCAGCACGCTGGATCGCAATGGCCGTCCGGGGTGGGCCGGTAACAAGTCCCGTGGCGAGGCGTATATGGCGGCCCGCGGTGAGGAGCTTTCCGACCTGCAGGAGAAGCTGTTCGCTGAGGGCCGCAGCGGCGGAGAGCGCTCGGTTTTGTTGGTCCTGCAGGGCCTCGATACCGCAGGCAAGGGTGGCATCGTGCGTCACGTGATGGGCATGGTGGATCCTCAAGGCGTCAAGCTGGCGAGCTTCGGTGTGCCGACGGCGGAAGAGCGTGCTCACCACTACCTGTGGCGTATCGAGAAGCAGTTGCCTCCCGCAGGCCGCATTGGGGTGTTCGATCGCAGCCACTACGAAGATGTGCTGGTCGTCCGGGTTGATGAGCTGGTGCCGGAGGCCGAATGGCAGGGGCGCTACGACGAAATCAACGCGTGGGAAGAGAAGCTGATTGCGGGCGGGACCACGATCGTGAAGGTGGCGCTCATGGTCTCCTACGACGAGCAGGGCGCCCGACTCGCCGAACGGCTGGATCGGCCTGACAAGTACTGGAAGTTCAGCCCGAGCGACATCACCACGCGCAGCAAGTGGCCCGCCTACCAGCAGGCGTATGCGGATGTGTTCGCCAGGACCAGCACCGAGAAGGCGCCGTGGTACGTGGTTCCCGCGGATCGCAAGTGGTACGCACGCCTCGCCGTCACGGAGATCCTCACCCAGACGCTGGAGTCGTTGGATCTGGGGTGGCCTGCCGCGACGTTCGATGTGGCCGAGATGCAGGCGGCGCTGGCCAAGACGAACCAGGCAAGCGTCTAGCGGCCTAGGAGGGGCCCAGGCGCCGGGCGCTCATCCGGGCCCAGGCAGGGCCCACTTCTGGGCCCGCCGACCCTGGGGGTAGGCCCCGCGCGGGTGACAAGATCGTGATCGCCAAGGAAACCTACCCCAAGGAGACCCCCGAGGTGCTCATCAGGAGCTCGCCCTCCCGAGCGGACCGTCACCGTCCGCAGCGAGAGACCTCGGGTCCCCGGCCGGATCGCTTCGTGCGATCCGGCCGGGGAGAACGCACCCTCCGGTTCGGTAGTGGCACGGTGGCGGTGAGTCTCGTCGCGGCGATGCTTGCTGGGTGCACGGTTGATCCGCGTACACGAACCGACGGCAGCAGCGTCGCAGCCGAACGCCGCGAAGGCATCACCCGCAGCACAGTCGTCTTGTCGCCCTTTGAGGGGGTGGGTTCCGTGGTCGCCGCCCGACGCTCTGACTGGTGCGATGCTGGCCAACGACAGTCCCCTTGGGATCCAGGGCGCCTCCTGTGTGCGGTGGAACGCCGAGTCCTCATCGACCCCAACTCCGACGATCTGCCAAGCGCGGCGGCGGCCATGCGCCGGGCGCTGGACGAACGCGGCTGCGCGGGCGCCCCGCTCAGCGACGACCAACTCGCCCGCGATGTATCCACCGCCGGGGGAGGCGTCTTCAGTTCCAGCGGATGCTCCGGTGTGACCGTCACGGTGCGCTGGTACTCCGATCCGGCCGCGGCTCAAAAGCTCAACGCGGCCATCCCCTTCTCCGACTCCGGATTCTGGCTGCGCGAGGGAGACTTCGACGCCTCAGATCTGGGCCGGGCAGCCACGTCGAAGCCCTTCGTGTGGTGGGTGGACGCCGAGTACACCTACCTCAAAGAGCGGGCCTGATCCATGGCGTGGGCGCGAGGATCGGGTGTAGACCTCGGGCAGCGGTCCGGCTGCTCGGGTCGCCGGAGCTTCGTGCGGGGGACCAGGCGCGTATCACTGTCGGCGGCACAGCGGCGATGGTCTGTCCCCGCGCTCGCGACGGCGCTGGTGATGCTGGCTGGCTGTTCAGCCGAGCACACCAAAACCCCGCCCACACCGGATCCGCAGGCTCAGTCGCTCCAGCATGCCGCCGTACCCATCGGGCTGCGTCGGGTCAGCGGTGCAGGCTTTTCTCTTGGCGTCCCGGGATCCTATGAGGAATCCCTGGCCACCTATCCCGAGGGTGTCACGGTCAGCCAATGGAGCGAGCCGCACCCCCAAGCGCCCCTCTCCACCGCGATCACCGTCGTGCGGGAGGATGCGCCGAAGCAGAGGCTCCCAGAGCAGGCGAACCTTCTGGAGGAGCGACTCCGCGACGACGGGATCACGCCGGTCCGGGAGGGGCTCACCTGGCCGGGCTCTCGGGCCGCGCAGGTGATCAGGTGGGGCGAGCGTCGAGGTGGTGAGACCGACGTGCGTTACATTGCTCAGCTCATGGTCGAGACCTCGCGAGGGACGATCTTCAGTGTGGTCACGTTCGGACCGTTATCGACCGCAGAACCTGAGGCGCTACCCCGTCTCATGTCGACGTTCACGGTGGAGGAGTGAGGCGCATGGCGCGAGAGGGCGGCGCTGCGGCGCTCCAGGCCGTGGGGGTGGTGATCGTCGCCGCAGGGCTCATCGTGGGAGTCCTGGCCGCCGTCTCGGAAGGCCGCATCGGCGCCTCGATCGCTTATGCCAGTTGCTCCGTCACGGGCGGCTCCTGCGTCGACCCTCACGTGCTGGTCGGCCTGGGGACCCACAGCGAAGGGTGCGCTGTGCCCCCCGCGGGCCCGGCCGGAGCCACGAGGCTCGCCTACCGGGTTGACGTGGGTGCCGGCGAACCGGTGAACGTGGAAGAGTCCGCCGGTGGCGCGTTCACCGTGACGCGTTCAGCCGGACGCGACTCGACCGTCGGGTTCCACGGACGCTCCTGGTCGCAGGACGCCGCCGCGGTCCTTTACACCGCCGGTTCCCCAGCTCAACTCGGCGGCGTCCTCACCGGGCTACGAAGGCAGCAACGCCAAGAGTCGTGGTTCGGCTCCGGAGGATCGGTCGTCGCCGACGCGTGGGCGGGAGTGGGCGCAGGCGTCTTCACCGCAGCAGGCGAGCCCTCGGCCCCCGAGCCGAGCGGACGCTACACCCCCACGGGGGTGGGGCTGGCGCCGTCCGCGCACGCCTACGAGTTGGCGAACGCCATGGGTGAGGCTGGAGGGGCCGTGCCGATAGGGACCGCACGCTGGCAAGGCGGGGGAACGACGGAGGCCTTTGCAGGGGGAACGGCCACGACGCCGCTGGGTCTGGAGATCGATCGTGACGCCGCCAGCTACATCACCCAGGTGCGAACCACGGTTCCCGCCGGGCGCGGCACCCGGGTCTCTGCCCTGCGGGTCGACTCCGTGGCGCAGGCAAGCCAGGCCGAAGGCCTATTCCGCGGGTTGGGTGTGACGTCGGCACGTCGCTACGCCCAGGCGGTGCAGTCCGCGCCGGAACCATCCACGAGGGACGTCATCGGTGCCTTCACCGAAGCGGCATCGCGGAGCGGCTACGTGTCGCGCTCCACCGCCGACCCCACGGCGGGCCTCCCGGCAGTCGTCCCGCTGGACGACCTGGCGGCAGAGATGGAGCGTGCCCGCGTCCGCACGCCCGCCGCGGAGCACTGGGACGGCTCGTCGTGGCAGGCGTGGACACCATGCCGGTGATCTGGGCGCCCCTGCTGGGGGGCCTCGTGGTCGGGCTCATCGCGGCGGTGACGGCGACGCGTTGGCTGCGGCGCCGGTCCTACCGCTATGAGGATGAGGCGGATGCGCCCGTACGCGATCCGCGCTGGCTGTGGGGCGTCCTCCCGGTCGCGATGGGCCTCGTCGCTGTCGGCTGGTGGCCGTCCTCTCCATCCCTGGCCGTGCTCTGGGGAGTCATGACGATCGGGCTGGGCGTCCTCTCGGCCATCGACCTGGACGTGCATCGGTTGCCCGACCGGCTCACCTTTCCCCTGGCGGGGGTCGTCGTGGCCGGCGTCGTCGTGGTGGGGCTCATCGACGGCACCCCCCACGCCATCGTCCAGGCGCTGGCTGGTGGCGCAGCCCTGGGCGCCTTCTACCTCCTCCAAGTGATCATCGGCGGGGCGCGCGGCATGGGCCTAGGAGACGCGAAACTGGCGGTCAGCCTCGGGATGATCCTGGGCTTCTCGTCCTGGTGGCACGTCTTTGTGGCGACGCTGGCCGCCTACCTCATCGCGCTGGTGTGGGGGATCGGGCTCATCCTGTTCCGGGGAGCGGGGCGCCGAACCGAGATCGCGTTTGGGCCGCACATGGCACTGGGGGCCGTCCTGGTTGCTGCCGCGCCCGGGGTCGTTGCGCTGGTGGGGCTGCTGTGAGCGCCCTAGCGACGGCTTCCGCGGGCGCGCGGGTTGACCAGGAGACCCGCACCGAGGCATCCGACGCCGCCGATCACGACCGACAGGGGAGTCGAAGACGTGGAGGGAAGCGTCGGCAGCAACCACACCTCGCGGTTGGCCAGGTAGGCGCCCGCACACGTGATCTCCGCGCCTGGCCCGGTGGGGCCCACGACGACGACGGGGACGACCGATGAGCCGGCTTGCACGCGTGACCCCAACTGATCGGCGTCCGCCCGCTGCTGCAGCGGCCATTCCTGGGTGCCCTCACGCACGGTGCAATCCAGGCGTTCCGGCTGCGGAATACTCCCATCCGGGAGGGGAATGGTGAAGATCGTCGCGCCCGGATCGAACCATGGTGTGGCTTGCACAGAATGTTCCACGCCCCGTTGTAACAACACCGGTGATTGCCGGGGTGAAGCCCACGCGATCGTCCCGATTGCCACCAGCATGACACCGCTTACCGCCAAGAAGGCTGACGCAGTATTCTGTGCTCGGCGAACGACGCGGTGGTCACGACGCGGTCGTCGCCTGGGGGATTTTCGCGCACGCACGGGCACTATGTTCTCACGCGGCAAGCGCTGCGGTGAGACCGCTGGTGCGTTGGTGAATGGCCCGCGCGAAACAACGCAACGGCTGCCCCGGCAGCGCGTTCTGTCCCCGCGTGAAGGTAACGTGACCTGCACCCCCGTCCACCCCCTGACAGGAGCTCGCCCGTGAAATTCGCCGTCGCCTGGGTGGATCCTGGCCTCGACGCGGACGCCGTGACGCCTTGGCCCGCGGACGCGTCCGAGACGGCGACCCTGGCTGTCGGCTTCCACGCTGGTCCCGGTTTGCTTCGCTGGCTGGCCCAGGCCCGGATCGGCTCGCTCCTGCTCGTGGCACGTCCTGCCCACCACCGGGCGTTGGGCTATGTCGCCAACGTCGTGACGGGTGCGCGGCGCGAGGTGCTGGTGGCCACTCGGACCACCTCGTCCGGTGCCGTCGCAGCGCTCACCCATGGCGTCCTGTTGGCGGGCTTGGACGCCGAGCCGTCGACGAAGATCGCCGTGTTCGATGCGATGATGGCGGCCCCGTGGTCCGGGGCATGGCTCCGTTCGGTGACGGCCGTGGATCGTCCCGCTCCGCGGATGCGCCAGTACCTGCGGTCGCTGTTTCCTGGTGGGCCGCGCTTCCTCGTCCTCAACGGGCCCGAGCCTGCCATCCATGCGGCAGGGGCCCCCGTGCCTGGGGCGCCAACTCGGGGCGACCTCCTCGTCGCCTGTGATGATCCGGAGGTGCCGGAACCGCTGACGGCTGCCTTCCCGGGGCTTCAGGTGGTGAGGCTTCCTGTTCCTGCGCCCATCAAGCCCATCTACGGTTCGCACGGCTACGAATTCGTCATTGTGGATCGTTCTTTTCCGGCTCCTCCGCCCGCCGGGATGGCATGCCGGGTTTGTGGGCAGCCGCGCTATCACCGAGCTTGCCCCTTTTGTCATGTCGTGTCCCCAAGGAGTGATCTGCAGTGAATCCGCGTCAACGCCGAGGGCTGCTCTTCATGGCCGTCGCACTTTTGGTCGCCGTGGGCACGTTCGTGGCCGTGTCGACGTTTGTGGCGAATGTGAACAGCCAGGTCGGTCAGCGCGTGACCGTTTATCAGGCACGCCAACCGATCGATCCCTATACCCCGTTGTCGGCCGACGTTGTGGAGCCCGTGGAGGTGCCTCGGCGATGGGTTTCGGAGTCGTCCATCCTGGCGCTGAGTGAACTGAATGGTCGGCGGATCGGCTTTCGTGTCAACGCGGGAACCACCATTAGTTCCGACATGCTGATTCCCAACTCGTCGCTGTCCTCGACCGAGCGCGAACTGGCCATCAACGTCAACCCGGTGACCGGTGTGGCGGGCCGGGTCCGGCCTGGTGATCGGGTGGATGTGTACGCGGTCTTCGGCGATGTCCCCGGACTGCCCAAGCAGGTGAGGATCCTGCAACGCAACGTCCGTATCGTGTCGATCGCCGGACAGCAAACGGTGACCCAGCAGAACGCGCAGGGGACCCGGGAGAGCGAAGTGATCCCCGTCACGCTCGCGGTGGAGCCTGAAGCGGCCCTCTCCATCACCTACGCCTCGGCCTTCGCGCAGGAGGTGCGGCTCGTGGCGCTGCCCTCCGATGTCGGGGTGAACCGCACGAACGAATCCGACACTTTCGATGCCAGCAAACTGGGTGGCCAGGCGATCCCGGAGGGACGACGATGAGCAAAGTCGTGATCGGGATGGCGAACGAGAACCTGGAGTCAGATCTCCGCTCGCTGTTGGAGGAACTGACCGGATTCGACGTCGAGGCCGTGGCAACCGACACCGCTCGCCTGGTGGAGTACGTCTCCCGCTTCGAGCCGGACGTGGTGCTTTTGCACGACGCCCTGGGGCCGGAGCCCGCCGTCGCCGTGATCAGGGACCTGACAGGTCGGTTCCCGGCGGCGGCCGTCGTCCAGATCTCCCCGGAGCGTTCCACGAGCACGGTGATCCGCGCCTTGGAGGCCGGGGCTCGCGGGGTGGTCGCGTTCCCGTTCGCGTTCGAGGACTTCTCCTCGCGCATTCAAGACGCCGTCGATTGGTCGCGCCAGATGCGCCGCATTCTCGAGGGCGCCGCTCAGGCCGCGCAGCGCGATCGGGGCCACGTGGTCGCTTTCGTTGGTGCGAAGGGGGGAGTGGGCACCACGACGCTCGCTGTGCATCTGGCCATCGATCACCACAGCAGGCACCCGGAGGAGCGGGTGTGCGTCGTCGACCTCGACGTCGAGAAGGGCGACGTGAGCGCCCTGTTGGACGTGCGGCAGTCGGTCTCGGTGGCGGATCTGGCCAAGGTGTATCAGGATCTGTCCGCGACGACGGTGAGCGACGCCGTGATCGAGCACGAGAGCGGCATCTCCTTGCTGTTGGCGCCCATCGACGTCCGACAGTCCGAGTCCGTGACCCCGGAGGCGCTGCGGGCGATCATTGCCTTGCTGCGCCGGGAGTTCGACCTGATCGTCTTGGACGCGGGCGGCTACGTGTCGCCCGCCCAGGGGGCGGCCATCGAACTCTCAGACGAGACCGTGGTGGTCACCACCCCCGATGTGTTGACGCTGCGGGCCATGCGCAAACGCATCCTTGCCTGGGAGTCGCTGGGCGTGCGCCACGAGGCAGAACTGCGGGTTTTAGTGAACAAGGTGGACCGCAGTTCGATCTTTCCCGCCGACGCCGTCCCGAAGCTCACGACGGCCACGGTCTTGGCCACTTCGGTCCCGTTGTCGACCCGCGTTCTCGAACCCGCCGTCAACGAACGGGATCCCCAAGCCGTCACCGACACGAACTGGTGGAAGCTCATGGCGTCATTGAGCGAGGAACTCAGCAAGATCGGTTCTCGGCCCGCCCGCCGGGCCTTGACCGAGCCCGTGACCTCCGATGTAGGAGAGCGCCGACGGCGGCGATGGTGGCGACGCGGGCGCGAGCGGGGCGCGACTGCCCTGGAGAACGTCGGGATCCTGCCGTTGGCCCTCGGATTGGGCCTGGTGATGTGGCACGTGGCCGTCTTGGGGCTGGGGTGGGCGTTTCTTGGGCAGGCCACGAGTGAGGCGGCTCGTGAATATGCGATCACCGGCAACGCAAACAAGGCGCAGGTCGCGGCCCGGGCCACCCTGCCGGAGGCTTTCGCGAAAGGCATCGTGGTGACCGGAAAGGATGGCGTCGTGCGGGTCAGCCTGGACCTCCCCGCCGGGACATCCCTCATCCCCCAGATCAGTTCCAGCGTAAACGTCGTGGAGGAACCATCATGAGCAGGTCGTCTAAGCGTGAACGTGGCACCGCAGCCCTGGAGTTCGTGGGGGCGTTCCCCTGCCTGCTGCTGGCGGGCATGATCGCCCTGCAGTTCGGGCTCGTGGGCTGGGCGACCGTGTCCACCAACGATGCTGCCAAGGCGGCGGCACGCGCAGCATCGCTGGGCCGAAACCCCACCACCGCGGCCAAGGAGGCTCTCCCGGGCAGCCTGGCACCGCTGTCGGTGACGGGGAGCAAGCTCTCGGGTGGCTACTCCTACACGGTGGAAGTCAAGGTCCCCTCGGTTCTTCCGATGATCGATTTTGGTTCGATTCGACGCACCGTCGACATGCCCACCGCGCCATGAGCACGCGGAGCTATGCCTCCTTCGTCGGGGCGGGGCCAGGGCTCACGCCCGTCCAGCCCGAGGACGACAGCCTGATCATGACCTTCCGGCGGTTGCTGCTGGAAGAAGTCGACCTGAACGAACTCAGCAAGCTCGACGCCAATCAGCGGCGTGCCCGCCTGGAACGCGTCATCGCGCACCTTGTCTCACGCGAGGGCGTCATCTTGTCCACGGCCGAGCGCAATCAGTTGATCCGCCGGGTCGTTGACGAGGCGGTCGGGCTCGGCGTGCTGGAACCCATTCTCGCCGACCCCACCGTCAGCGAGATCATGATCAACGGCTATCAGACGATCTACGTCGAACGAGCGGGGGTCCTGGAGCGCTGGCATGGTGCGTTCAGCAGCGAGGAACAACTCATGCAGACGATCGATCGCATCGTGTCGACCGTCAACCGCCGTGTGGACGAGTCAAGCCCGATGGCCGATGCCCGCCTGCCCGCCGACGCGCGCATGCCTCGCGGTGCCCGCGTCAACGTGGTGCTTCCCCCGCTGGCGCTGGATGGGCCGAGCGTCACGATCCGACTCTTCCCTCAAGACATTTCGCTGGCCAAACTCATCGAATGGGGCAGCATCACCGAGCAGGTTGCGGCGCTTCTGCGGGTCTGCGTGGAGTGCCGTTTCAACATCGTGGTCTCCGGCGGGACGGGCTCGGGGAAGACGACCATGCTGAATGCCTTGTCCTCGTTCATTGGGGTGGGGGAGCGGATCGTCACCATTGAGGACGCCGCCGAGTTGAGTCTCGCTCAACCCCACACCGTGCGGCTCGAAACGCGCCCCCCGAACGCCGAAGGGCGCGGGCAGGTGACGATCCGCGATCTGGTGCGCAACGCGTTGCGCATGCGCCCGGATCGGATCGTGGTGGGGGAATGCCGCGGGGGTGAGGCGCTCGACATGCTGCAGGCGATGAACACAGGGCATGAGGGATCCCTCACCACGGTGCACGCCAACAGCGCTGAGGACGCCTTGAGCCGGCTGGAGACGCTGGCGACGATGTCGGATGTTCAGATCCCCTTCCAAGCGGTGCGCGATCAGGTCAACTCCGCGGTCGATCTCATCGTCCAACTCGGACGCGGTGCGGATGGGTCGCGTCGCGTGACCGAAGTGGCCTTCGTCGCCTCGCGTCGGCATGAGGCATTTCGGCTGGAGTCGGTCGCCACGTGGCGAAGCTCGCATCGGGGTTCGGGTGCGTTCGTGCACCACCCCTTGCCCGCCGACCTCGCCGCGCGTCTGGCCGAGGTGCTCCCCGAGTTGCCGGAGTGGACGGTGTGAGGTGAACGTCTGGTCCCTGATCCCGCTCGCCGCAGGCGCGGCGGTGCTGTTGCTCTTGGTGGGGGCGCGCGAGTTGCTTGCCCTGGCCAATGACCGCCGCAGATTCGTCGCGGGCGCGGAGATGGAGAGCGGGAGCGGGCCTGCCGCGTCCACCGTCAAGGCGTGGGATGCGCGGTTTCGCCATACGCGGATGGGGCGCTGGTTCGGCCGGGAACTCGACCTGGCTGGCATGTCTTTGTCCCCCCTCGCGGTAGCGCTCGGGACACTGCTCACCGGCGTCGCCGCGACCTGGATCATCTGGGTTTACCTCTCCCCGGTCCTGGCGGCCTTGGGGCTGGTCCTGGCCTTCTTCGTGATGCGTGCTTATCTGCAGCAGGCGCAGCAGCGCAGGCAAGAAGCTATCGTCGCGCAGATGCCTGAACTGGCACGCGTGCTCGCCAACGCGTCCTATGCCGGGCTCTCCCTCCCCACAGCGCTGGGGGTCGCAAGCCGTGAACTGACCGAACCGGTGCGAACCGAACTGGTCCGCATCAACGACCGGCTCCGCTTCGGCGCCTCGGTGGAGGCTGCGTTGCAGGAGTTCCGCGGTCGCGTCCGTTCCCGTGAAGCGGGCGTGTTGATCTCGACGCTGGTCGTGTCGACCCGCAGCGGAGGATCGTTGGTGACCGCGTTGCGAGGCATCGCCGAGAGCCTGGAACAGCGCAAGGAAACGCGCCGTCAGATTCAGACGACGCTCAGCGGTCCCATGGTCACGGCCAATGCGATCCTCATCATCGGCTTCGGCCTTCTCTTCCTCCTCAACGCCATCCAGCCGGGCACGGTGGATGCGATGACCCGCTCACCCTTAGGTATCGCGGCGCTGATTGTGGCGGGAGTGCTCTTTGGAGGCGGCTATCTCGCAATCCGGGCGATCGCGCGGGTAGAGCCATGATCAATCTCCTCATCGGGGCGATCCCCGGGTTCGTCGCAGGCTTGGCCGTGTGGTTGGCCGCGGTCGGCATCCGCGCCTGGCGCTACGACCCCGTCCAGGACGTCAACCCACAAGAACTGGTGGACGCCTCGGAACTGGAACCCACCCCTCACAAGAAGGCCAGCATCATCTCCCGGCTTGGGGTGCGGTTCGTCCCGCTGATCAAGGGATCCTTGCCCGCATCGTTCCCGCGGCGCTTACAGCGGCAGATCGACCTCGCGGGCCGTCCGCCCGGGATGACCGTCGACGGGGTGATGGCGCAGCAAGCCGGGCTGTTGATTGTGGCGATCCCGGTCAGCTTCTTGTATATCCGGTCGGGGTTCGTTTTCTGGATCATCCCGTTGGCCGGACTCGCCATCATGTGGCCGTTGATCCGGCTCACGACGCTCGCGCGCCGACGCCGTGAGCGCATCGACAGAGATCTGCCGGACTTCTTGGATGTGCTCGCGGTGACCGTGAGCGCCGGTACGGGTTTCCGTGCGGCGCTGGCGACCGTGGCGCGCCGCTTCGGCGGGCCCTTAGGGGATGAGGTCACGACCTCGCTGCGTCAGATTGAGAACGGTGCGAGCTTGCGCTCGGCCTTCAAGAATCTGCGTGAACGCTGCGGTTCCGAGGCGATGAATGAGTTCGTGACGGCGTATCTGCAAGCCGAAGAACTCGGGGCGCCCTTGGTGGCAACGCTCAATCAGATCGCGCTCGACATGCGGCGCTCCGCTGCGCAGCGGGCGGTGCAGCGCGCTGTGCGGGTAACGCCGCGGATCACGCTCATCACCACCATGGCGATGGTTCCTGCCACGTTGATCCTCGTGGTGGTGGGCCTCATCCTGGGCACGGGAGTGGATTTCGGGGCGATCCTCGGTGGCTAAGGGAACCTCCGGAGGGGTCGCTTTGCAGGTGACCCGCGTGGCGCTCGTGGTCCGGTTGGTGTCGTTGCTGCTGGTCGTGTTGACGCTGACCGTCATTTCCCCGGCGGCCCTCATCGGTCAGATCGTGATCGCCGTCTCGGCTTGGTGGTTGTTGGTCTCCCGGCGCGGGGAGGATCTGGTCGCGCGTCGTCCGTGGCTGGTGTTCATGGACACTTTGATCTTGACCGTTGTCACCGTCTTGTCCGGCGGGGACAGTCCGTTCGTCTTGACGTTCATGACGTCGGCCTTGCTGGTGGGGCTCTGGGCGCCGGCCTGGGTCGGATTCAGCACCGTCGCAGTGTTGGTGTTGCTCCATCAGGTGTTTTGGGCGACAACCTCAAGCGTCACCAGCCTCGCCGTCCCGTTCGGGTTCGTCGTGTTGTGGTGGCTGGGCTTTGCGATCTCAGAGGCGGCGCGCTCCGAGGAGCGGGCGCGGGATGCTTTGCAGCAGGCGGTGACCGTGGCCGCCGCAGGAGAAGAGCGGACGCGCCTGGCCCGCGACATGCACGACACGGTGGCCAAGTCGTTGCAGGCCGTCCATCTGTCCGCCGCGGCGCTGCCGATCATGGTGGAGAGAGATCCGGGTGCGGCCGCGCAATGCGCGCGAGAGATCCGCGAACTCAGCGCCCAGGCGATTGAAGATGTCCGCGCCCTGATGTCCCATCTGCGCCGTGAGCCAGAAGGAGACTCACTCCCGGAGATGCTCACGCAGTTGTGTCTTCGCTGGGAGGCGTCCGCGGATGTCTCGGTCGTCACCGAGGTGGATGAGAACACCGAGGTGACCGACGTTCTGGTGCGCTACGAGATCTTGATGGCGATGGGGGAGGCCTTGGAGAACGTGCGGCGGCATGCCCGCGCCTCCTTGGTCCGCGTGACGCTGAAGGGGACAGAGGACTGGGTGGTGGTGTCGGTGATCGACGACGGAGTCGGCATCGATGAGGACCGGCTTCGTGAGGCCGAAGAGGGCGGCCACTACGGACGCCGCGGCATGGTCGAGCGGATGGCCAAGGTCGGGGGCCGGGCGGAGTTCCGAAGCACACCCGGGAGGGGATCCACGGTGCAACTGGTGGCTCCCCGCCATGGGTTGATCGAGGTGGATTGAGGAGGAAGTGATGGGCGACATGATCAAAGCGCTGATCGTGGACGACAGTGCCATCGTGCGTCGCGGTGTGAGGACCTTGCTGGAGTTGGACGGGTGCATCGAGATCGTGGGTGAGGCCGGCGACGGTGACGAAGGCCTGCGGCTGGCTCGGGAGACGGCACCCGACATCGTCTTGCTGGACGTGCGCATGCCCAAGCGTGACGGACTGTCGATTGTGGGCGAGCTGGCGCGCGGGTCACGGGTGTTGATGCTCACGTTTTCGGACGAGTCCCGCGTCGTCCGGGAGGCCATGGCTGCCGGGGCGACGGGATACCTGGTGCACGGCACGTTCGACGCTGACTCCTTGGCGGCGACGGTGCGGAGTGCCGCAGCCGGGATGGCGGCACTGAGCGGCCCGGCCCTCACCGCCATGATGGGCAGCGCCACTCCTGCTCCGCTGACGGCGCACGAGAAGGGGCCGCAGTGGGGGTTGAGCTTGCGTCAGGCCGAAGTGATGGAGCTGATCTCTCAGGGCCGTTCCAATCGCGAAATCGCCAAGGAGTTGTTCCTGACCGAGAAGACCGTCAAGAACCACATCAATCAGATCTTCACCAAGCTGGACGCGAGTAACCGCGGCCAGGCCATCGCTGCGTGGTTGGGAACTGCGCCCACATCGACCCCGTGAGGTTCGGGTCCGGGGATAGGCCCGGACTGGGCCCCTCGGCCCTACGGATCCCCCAGCGATCCCCGTAGGTTTTTGGTTATCAACAAACGGGCACCCCGCCCGCAAGACTTGAAGGAGACTCACATGTCGAACCTCATGCTCGCTTCCGCGGTCAAGGCGGAGCTCGCTGTCGACGCTCTGCGGAGCACCCTCGTCGCCCGCCGTGAGCGCGGCGCTGACGCCCTGGAGTACGTCGGCATGGTGGTGCTGGCCGCTTTGATCGTCGTGGGCATCGTCGGTGCGCTGAACGTGGATTCCCTGAAGCAGGCGGTCGAGAAGGCCGTCACCGACATCACCAGCTCCAAGGGCTGATCCTTCGCGGAGGGGGCGGACGCGGTTCGCGTCGCCCCCTCCGCATCGATAGAGATCGTAGGTCGGCACCAGGAGGGAAGGTCTGGCGATGAGGGGTCTATGGCGAAGCCGCGAGGCTGGGGCCGCGACAACGGCGATCGTGATCGCTGTCAGCGTGCTGCTGCTAGGGGTCGCGTTTTTCTACACCCAACGCGTGGCCAAGGCGGAGGATCAGGGCAGCACGCTCCAGGTCGGGGCGGATGCCGCTGCCCTCGCCGGCGCCTATCAGACCATCGACAATGCGCCAGGCTGGTTGGCCGATCTCGTCAATGGCGGCGCCCTGCCAGCCGGGGGGTCCGGGCAAGGCGCCGCCAGTGACTTCGCCATCCGCAACGGGGGCTCCCTGGTCGGCTACCACTATGCGGCGAGTGTGGATCGCATCGAGGTCCAGGTGAAGAGCAAGGGCGTGTTGGAGTCGGGATCGCGCGAGGTCTCCGTGGCGGCGGCCCGCATCGGCAAGCGGGTGGCGGCGTGTGTGCTTCCCGCTAATCCTGCTCCTGCTTCCACCTCGACGTCGCAGCCGGGCGAGGAGGCCGCACCGACGAAGGCACCTAGCGTGACCGGGGTAGCCACCTGCGGCGAGGTGAAGGTCCCCGTCAAGGTCGACCCAGACAGCGGCAAGGTCACGATCACCCTGACCGATACGCAGATTCGGGCGCTGTTCACCGCCTCATTGGCGGCCTAAAGGCCCGGTCGAGCGTGTGTAGGGTGGTGAACACCCCACCGACCCCCGAAGGAGCCTCGTGATTCAGCGGCCCCCGATCCTGGTAGCGATCCTCATGGCTGTGGTGCTGTCGGCCTGTAGTACCCCTGCCCCTTCTCCTGACTCCGCACCTTCGGGCGCGCCGACGCCAGCTTCGGCCAGCGAGGCGGCGTCCGCACTGGTGCGTGCCGGAGCGGCCGAGCCTGTTCCCGTTGCCGCCGCCCCGATCACGACGGGTGAGCTGGCGGGCGGGACATTCCACGTCTTTTCGGTCAGGACGACGGACTCGTCCACGCGGCTCGAATATGCGGTGACCCATCCGACGCTGACGGGGCGCCCCGCGCAGTTGTATAGCGACCAGGGGCGAGAGAACTTGCCGGTGCTGTCGGCTGGGGGACAGGAATACCGCACCGTTGAACACACCATCTTGACGGGCATCTGGGGGCGCCCGGTAGCGGCGCCGATCACCTCGGTCGTCTCGAATCCGCACCCGACCTTCGCGGTGTACGCGCCCGTGCCAGCTGACGTGAGTGAGGTGGAGGTTTCCACGCCGCTCATCGCATCCCCGCTCACGGTGAGGGTCGACCGGGGGGCTGCGCCGGTTCCCGCCGGATCGGCCGAGGTGCCCATTTTGGGGCGTGCGGTGTCGGGCGACAAGAGCGACCGCCAGCACGACCAGAGCTTGATTGTGACGATCCACGGCGTCCGTCGCGCCGACAACGCCACCGTTGTCTACTATTCGGCGGCTTTCCCGCAGGGCGTGCCGCCGGTTCGGTTCGCGAGTTGGGGTGGGGAGGGTGGCTCGTTAAGCAAGAATTCCTCCTACTTGGGTTTCCTTACCGCCACCGTCGAAGCGATCGATTGGTCGTCCATGCAGGGCATCCAACTTCTGGGAGGTGGCGGCCCTCACTTGAAGGAGTCGTGCGATCGGTTCGCCTTCACCGACGGCAAGAACCCCAACGCTCTTGTGTGCTGGGGTGTCCTGCCACCGGTGAAGGCATCCACCACGAAGGTGGATGTGATCGTCGCCAATCAGCTCATTCAAGATGTGCCGGTCACCGACGGGCTCATGACGCCGCAGTCGGATCAGCAGATCCCCGAACTGGGGACGGGGTGGCCCACCATCCCGGCTGAGTCGCTGGCCGCAGCCACGCCTGACAACGTCGATCGCAACACCGTCGACCTGCGCTACGTGGTGAAGAAAGGGGCGATCACCACCTCAGGGGAGCAACTCGATCTGGACTCCACGGTGCTGTTCGATTACAACCAGGCGACGCTGACCGCCGCGGCCCACGATGTGCTGCTGACGGCGGCGCAACAGTTGACGGCCACGGGGCGGCGCGGCACGGTGAGCGTGACGGGCCACACCGATGCCGATGGTCCCGATGCGGCCAACCTGACCCTGTCCAAGCGGCGGGCCCAAGCCGTCGCCGACGCGCTGGGTCCCTTACTCGGGCCGGGTTATTCGTTCACGGTCGAGGGCAAGGGCGAAACCGAACCGGTGGCCTCCAACGACACCGACGCGGGCAAGGCGGCTAACCGCCGCGTGACCATTCTTCCGCCCTCCTAAGAAAGGCCGCCGCGCGAGGCTTCGGCCTGATCGAAAAGTGGTGCGGACGCCGCGTCGTTGTGCTTGCATGGAGTCATGTCAGCCGTGACGTCAACCTCAGCCCCCTCCGCTCCTCAGCCTTCACGCCGGGCCAGGCGTGCCTTGGGTCATGCCCCGACGCCGCCCGCACCGGACGCGCTGGGCCCTGAGGTCCTGACGGCAGCCGAGGATCCCTTGGTACCGCAGTTGCGACGGATTCTGGATGCTGACGACGTGCTCACGTCCACTACCGATCTGGTGCGCTACTCCTCCGATGCCAGCCCGTACCGGATGCTGCCGCGCGTCGTGGTGCGTCCGCAGAACACCCAGCAGCTCATCGCCGTGTTGGCCGCGGTGAAGGCGGCCGGGCGAGGGATCACTTTCCGTGCCGGCGGTACGAGCTTGAACGGGCAGTCCCAAGGCGACGACGTGATGATCGACATGCGGGAGCACTTCCGCGACATCGAGGTTCTCGAGGAGGGCGCCCGGCTTCGGTCAGAGCCCGGGGTGATCCTGTTCCGCGCCAACGCCTTGTTGGCGCCGAAGGGGCGCGTTCTTGGGCCGGACCCGGCGAGCGGTTCCGCGGCCACCATCGGCGGCGTGTTCGCCAACAACGCGTCGGGAATGACGGCCGGGACGCGCTACAACAGCTACACCACGATCGATTCCGTCACGGCGGTGCTGGCCTCGGGGACCGTGGTCGACACGGCGGCCCCCGATGCGGACGATCGCCTGCGCGCGGCCGAGCCGGACCTGTATGCCGCGTTGGAGGCCATCCGCGACGACGTGCGCGCCGACGCCGACCTCACCGCGCTCATCCGCCGCAAGTTCTCCATCAAGAACACCTCCGGCTACCGGCTCGACGCTTTCCTGGACGCCGACCGGCCGGTCGACATCCTGCCGCTGCTGCTGGTCGGATCCGAGGGCACGCTGGCTGCGGTCGTCGAGACGGTGTGGCGGACGCTGGAAACGGGCCCGCGTCGCTCTACCGCGTTCCTGCGGTTCCCGGATGTGACGTCGGCCGCAGCCGTCGTGGCACCGCTCAACGCAGTGGAGGCGCAAGCCGTGGAACTGATGGACACTGCGTCCTTGCGTTCGCTGCAGGGCCGCGCGGGGACGCCTCAGTGGATCAACGACCTGGCCCCCGACGCGACCGATGCGGCGATCCTGACCGAGCGCCGCGCCGCCGATACGGCGACGCTGGACCAGTTTGAAGCCGACGTGGCCCGCATCGTCGGGCCGACCGTCGTCGACATGGGGGAGTCCCTCACCACTCGGGAAGCCGGGCGGGCGGCGCTGTACTGGCGCCTGCGGTCGGGCATGCTCCCCTCCATTGGTGCGTCGCGCCCAGCCGGGACCGCGTTGATCACCGAGGACGTGGTGGTTCCCCCGGAGCGGTTGCCTCAGGCGGTGGCCGACCTGCAAGCCCTCCTGGTCAAGCACGGCTTCCTGGGAGCGGTCAACGGCCACGCCTCGGCGGGCAACATGCACTTCTACCTGTACCTGGATGCGACCGACGATGAGCGGCTCGGCGCTTACCGCGCCTTCATGGAGGAACTGGTCGACCTCATCGTGGACCGCTACGACGGCTCCCTGAAGGGCGAGCACGGCACCGGCCGCAACATGGCGCCGTTCATCACGCGTGAGTGGGGGGAAGCCGCGGTCGCGATGATGTGGCGGGTGAAGCGCGCCATGGATCCGGCGGGCCTGCTCGGGCCGGGGGTGTTCCTCAACGACGATCCGGAGGCGGCTTTCGACGGCTTGAAGTCGATGCCCGCGATCCACCCGCACCTCAATCCCTGCATTGAGTGCGGGTTCTGCGAGCCGGTGTGCCCGTCGCGTCACCTGACCGCGACACCACGCCAGCGCATCGTGCTGCAACGCGAACTGGCTCGCCAAGGCCATACCGGCCCCGTGGCCGAGCGCATCATTGACGAGTACGCCTACGAGGCCGTCGACACGTGCGCGGGCGATTCGTCGTGTTCGATCGCTTGCCCCGTCGACATCGACACGGGGCGGGTCATGAAGGAGCTGCGCCGCGACGGTGCCCCCGCGCTCGCTCAGCGCGTCGGCGTCACCTTGGCCAAGCATTGGGGCATTGCGGAGATCGCCGGACGCACTGCGCTGTTCGCCGCGAAGGCGATCCGCCCGGTCATCGGGGATCGTGGCCTGTCGGCGATCACGTCGCTGGGGCGCAAGATCGGGGGCGAGGAACTGGTTCCGAGTTGGATCGCCGAACTCCCCGGCCCTGCCCCTGCCTTGCCGCCCACCGAGCGTGCCGGGGCCGAGGCCGTTTTCTTCGCCGCGTGCATCAACCGGATCTTTGGTGCATCTCGGGCGGCGGCCGAACCCACGACGGTCTCTGAGGCTTTCGTGGCGCTCGCGGCCCGCGCGGGGCACGCGATCTGGATCCCCGACGATCTCGCGTCGATGTGCTGTGGCACGGTGTGGCACTCCAAGGGCCTCGAAGAGGGCAACGTCATCATGGCCGCGGAAGTGCTGGACCGCATGTGGCGATGGAGTGACGCTGGCCGTCTGCCCATCATCGTGGACGCCTCGAGTTGCACGCTCGGCCTAGCCCACGACATTGCCGAACTGCTGGATCCGGAGCGTCTAGCCAAGCACCGCAAGCTCCAGATCATCGACGTGATGAAGTACACCCGTGAGGTGCTCCTTCCTGACCTGCCGCAGGCGCAGAAGCTGGGCCTGACGGTGCTGCACCCGACGTGTTCGATGAACATGCTCGGCATCACCGATGACCTCAAGACGCTGGCCGGGGCGGTGTCGCAGGAGGTCTTCGTGCCGATCAGCGCCACCTGCTGCGCGTTCGCCGGTGACCGGGGCATGCTGCACCCGGAACTGACGGCGACCGCGACGGAAGAGGAGGTTGCTCAGGTGAAGGCGCGCCTCGCCGAGCCGGTCGAGGGTCCGGTCGGTTTCGCGTCCGGGAACCGGACGTGCGAACTGGGCATGGAGCACGCAACCGGCCAGCCGTACGAGTCCATCATCGTCACCCTGGAGCGACAGACTCGCTGACGGCTCCTGGGGCGGTCGCACGCGGCCCGGCATCCCTGGTGGGTGCCGGGCCGTGACGCGTCAGCGTCCTTCGGCGATGCGGGCGACGTGGAGGGCCAGGTAGGAGACCTCATCGGCGGTCAGCTCATCGCCCAGGCGCAGTTCGATGATGCCCGCCAGGCGCTCGGCGACAATCGTCGCGTCGGGGTAGGTGGAGCGGATCGCGTCGCTGATGGGCGAACTCTCCGAGACGAGTTGCTGATGCTGGCTGACCCGGACGAAGAGATAGCGCAGGTGCGTGATGAAGCGTCCGACGCTGACCGAGTCGTGACCAAGATCAAGCCCGTACTCGGCCTCGATGACGGAGACGAGTTGATGGATGACTCCGGTCATGCGGTAGGTGAATGTCAGGTCCCCGCTGGCCATACCCGCGTTCACCAGGTGCAACGCCAGGGCCACCTCTTCAGAGTCGAGCAGCGGCTGTTCCAGATGCTGGTTAACGGCGCTCAGCAACGCGCGCGCCTGACGAAGCTCATCGGGGTACAGGTGGGAGACCTCGGCGCGCAGGGGGTATTCGACTGTCAGGCCGCGTGCCGCCCGATGGGTGGCGAAGTTCAAGTGGTCGGCGAGCGCGATCACCAGGGTGGCGCTGTGGGACACCTGCTCGGCGTCGTCGAGTTCGGGCAGCGTGCGCGAGACGAGTTGAATCATCTCCGGGGGGACGCCAGCCAGGAGCTGGGCGAGGTGGTCGGGGTCGCGTCCGTCGCTGGGCACGAAGACCCGGATGACTTTCGACGGGTCAACCGGCGAACCGGCCTTGGCCTGAAAGCCGAGACCGCGGCCGGTGAGGATCACTTCGTCGCCGCTGGCGTCGCGTGCCAAAACCACATTGTTGTTGAAGACGCGCAGCACGGTCATGTCTGGCGTCTCACTGGGCACACGTTCGGAAATGCTCAGCTCACCTCGTTTGGGGGATCGTGGGAGTGGGGACCGTCATCGGCGACGGTGACCACGGTAATGGGCGTGCGGGGGGTGTGTCGAAGGAACGGCGTCATGCGTGAGGGGCCCGCCCCGATGGAGGCGGGCCCCTCACGCCGTGATTCAGCGCGTGACGTCGATGATGGGGGCGCCCACCGCGACGCTGTCGCCCGTGATCGGCGTGACGTCCGTCATCGACTTGGTGTTGGTGACGGTCACCACCGTGGTGGTGTCGAACCCGGCCGCCCTCACCTTGTCGAAATCGACGGTGGCGAGCAGGTCGCCCTTGTTCACCTTCTGGCCCTTGGCGACGGCGACCTCGAACCCGTCGCCCTTCATCTGGACCGTGTCGATACCGACGTGCACCAGGACCTCAACGCCAGTGTCGGTCTTGATCCCGAACGCGTGCCCGGTCTTGGTCACCGTGGCGATCGTGCCTGCCACGGGGGAGTACACCTGGTTCTCGGTGGGCTTGATGCCCACGCCGTCGCCCAGCGTCTTGGAGGCGAAGACCTTGTCCTCGACCTCGGTGACGGGGATCACCGTCCCGGCGAGCGGTGACCCGATGACCACCTGGACTCCGGTGAGGTTCTCAGCCGGAGCAGCCGATGCCACCGACGTGGTGACGGCGGCCGCGGGGGCGGACTCTACGGCCGCAGCGGCGGGAACCGGATCCTTGTAGCCGGAGACGATGACCAGAGCCATCGCGACGAAGAAGGCGGCCGCGACGGCGATGGCGTAGATCCACATCGGAGAGAAGACCGGGATCGTCAGCAGCGAAGTGAAGGCGAACACGGACGTCTTCACGCCGCCGACGGTGGCACCCAGGATGCCGATGATCAGACCGCCGGTCAGACACCCGACGAGCATGCGCGGGTAGATCCGCTTGAAGCGCAGGTGGATGCCATACAGCGACGGCTCCGAGATGCCGCCGAACAGGCCAGCGAGCAAGGCGCCGGTGGCCGTCTGACGCATCTGGGTGTCCTTGTCACGCATCGACAAGACCAGCACGCCCGCGGTGGCGCCGAAGCAGGCGAAGTTCCATGCGCCCATCGGGCCCTGGATGAAGTCGTAGCCCAGCGTGTTGATGTTGACGAGCATGAGCGCATTCAGCGGCCAGTGCAGGCCCAGGGGCACCAGGAACGGGTAGATCAGCGGGATGATGATCGCGAACACGATGGGAGCGTTCGTGTTGAGCCAGGCCAGCCCGCCGCCCAGGCCGTTGCCGAGCCAGATGCCCAACGGGCCGAGCAGGAACGCGGTGACCGGGATCATGATCGCCATCGACAGGAACGGGACGAACACCATCTGAACGTTCTCGGGGAAGATCTTCTTCAGCAGGCGATACAGGGGCGCCAGCAGGGCAACCATGATCAGGGGGACGAAGACCTGGCCGCCATAGTCGTTGAGCTGCATGGGCAGACCGAAGACGCTGGCCACGCACTCGTTGGTGCCCAACGTCGCATTGACGTGGCAGACCACGCCGGGGATGCCGCTGTCCTTGGCGCTGAGGCTCATGAAGTTCGGCGTCATGAGCGCACCCATGATGGTCGCGCCAACCCAGGGGTCGACGTTGAGCTTCTTCGCCGCGTTGTAGGCGACCATGATCGGCAGGAAGTAGAACACGGCCCGCCACATGGCATCGACGAACACCCAGGTCGCCGGCTTGTCGGCGGCGCGGAAGTCGACGATGCCCAAAGCGTCGAGGACCGCGGCAAACGCGATGATCAGCGAGGCGCCCAACAGCACCCCCAGCAGGGGACGGAAAGAGTCGGAGAGGTACTCGAAGAAGGCGTCGATCCACCAGATCTTGCCGCGCGCCTTGGAGCGGGCGGCCGCCTTGATGTCGGCATCGCTGGGGGCCTGCGCGCCACCGGACATGCTGGGCAGGTTCATGATGTCGGAGTAGACGCTTTGTACGGCGCCACCGATGACGACCTGGTAGCGATCACCGCTTTGGGGGACCGCGCCCATCACGCCCGGGATCTGGTCGACCTTGGCGGAATCGACCTTGGATGCGTCGCGCAACTGGAACCGCAGTCGCGTGGCGCAGTGGGTCAGGCTCTCGATGTTCTCGGGGCCCCCCACCTCGTCGACGATCGCCTGTGCGGCTGATCGCGTGGTGTTGGTTGTCATGCCTGTGTCCTGTCCTTGTGTTTCCGTTCCCGGCCCCGAACGCAAAAAAGACCTGAGACGCCGCACGGACAGTACAGTGACTCAGGTCTTGCCCCGGGATCGGGTAGCAACCCTGCTGAGCGGAAGCTCAAGTGCGACCATAGCACGACGTGAGGCGCGGTGAAAGTGGCCTCCGGTCGTACGCGCCCCACATAGCGAGGCCTGGAAAAGGTGGCGGTGCCGGGGTTTGGGAGAATGTGTGAGGCACGCGCGGCGTTTCGTTAGGGTGACGCCATGACAACGACGGAGTCGGCGATCCTGTGCGTCGGAGAAGCGCTCATCGATGTGGTGCGACGCCCGGGCTGTGAGGCGTCCGAGCATGTTGGCGGGAGCCTGCTGAACGTGGCCGCCGGGATGGCCGCCCTAGGCGTCCCCACTCATCTGGCGTCCTGGTGGGGCCAGGATGCTCGGGGGGAGAGGCTGGCGGCGTTCGCGCGCGCGGCCGGTGTAGCGATCGTTCCCGGCACCGCCGGTGCGAAGGCCACGCCGATCGCCCAGGCCGACCTGGATGCCGATGGGCAGGCGCGCTACACGTTCGACCTGACCTGGGAACTCCCCACGCTGCCCACCGAGGGGATCGAGCACGTCCACACCGGAAGCCTCGCGGCCACCGTCGAGCCTGGCGGCAGTGCCGTCGCTGCCGAGATGGCTCGGCTCCGATCGTCGGCGACCATCTCTTACGACCCGAATGCCCGCCCCGCGATCATGGGTTCCCCTGCAGCGGTGGTGGAACGCGTCGAGGCGCTGGTGGCTCTCAGCGACGTCGTCAAGGCTAGCGACGAGGATTTGATGTGGCTGTACCCCGACGTGCCGCCCGCCACGACGCTGGAGCGCTGGGGGACGCTGGGGCCCACGCTGGTGGTGATGACCCGGGGCGCGCGGGGAGCCTTGGCGCGGCTGGCTCATGTGGACACCAGCTTGGAGGTGGCCGCCCCGTCGGTGCAGGTAGGCGACACGGTCGGCGCCGGTGACTCCTTCATGGCCGGATTGTTGGCCGGATTGCGTCAGGCGGGCCTAGTGGGTGGGCCAGCAGCGCGGGAACGGTTGCGTCGGGCCCGCTGGGAAGACCTCGCCGTCCCGCTGCGGCAGGCAGCGCTGACCAGTGCGGTCACCGTGGGTCGTGCGGGCGCCTACGCCCCTGGGCCTGACGAGGTCGCCGCCCTGAATGCGGCCGACACCGCTTCCTCAGTAGCGGCGCTTGAGGCTCACGATCACCGCTGACCCCGCGCGGGCCCTCGACGGTTCCGTGCGGGGCCAGCGTCTGCCTAGAAGCCGGTGAGGCTGTAGGGCGGCACCGCAGTGCGGAACAACCGGGCGAGTGCATCGATGCCGTCGGCGGGCCCCTCGATGAGCCCTGCCACGGCCAGCGTGGACGCGTCGACCAGCCCCATGTAGAGCGAGGCCAAGGCCGTCACATCGACCCGCACCGCTGCCGCGTCGAGAGGCGTCACGTCGGCTGTGTGGTCGGCGACGGTCACACGCCAGGCGCCTTCGGCGAAGCCCATCGGGTCGGTCACGCTGAACTCGACCGAACCGTCGGCCTCCCACCCGCGCGCGGTCAACGCGGCGGGGACGTCCAGCACGCGCAACCAGGTGAAGTCCTCCACCCCCGTTGTGGTGACCCGTCGCGGGTCGGTCAACGCCCACTCCAACGGGCTGGTGGGGCTCAGGTTGCGCCAGATGACCTTCTTGACCAAGTCGATCGAGCCGAGGAATTGCCACAAGGCCAGTTCGGCCTCGGCGTCGACCGCGAGCAGGTCCCTCACCTGGGCGGATTCGTCCGCCTCGTTCATCACGTAGCTCACGACGCCATCGGGCGCCCCCTCGGCGTCGGTGTGAACGGCCACGCGCAACCCGGCGACCGGCGCCTCCTTGTCGTCATCCCACGCTCCCGACAAGAACGTCGTGTACGTGTGGGGGCGCAGGTGCGAGCCGCGCGTCGAGGCATGGATGCGCGCGAACACTTCGTCACGGATCGTCAGCGCGTCGGCGGGGGAGACCAGTGCCATGCGGGGTTCTACCTCGCGGTGCCAGGAAGGAGCCGGGAGAGTGGCGAGGGTGACACCGCGCCGTCGGGTTGCGATGCCGAACCCGAAGCGGCCATAAATGGTGGCCTCGGACGCCGTGAGGGCCGCCAGGGGGATGCCGTCGCGATGGGCGCGCGTCAGGGCATCGGTCATGAGCCGCTTGAGCACGCCCCGGCGCCGATGCGTGGTCCGCACCGTGACGTCGAACACGTAGAGAGCCGGCACCGGTGCGGCTCCGGCGTTGATGCTGAGGCAGGCCGAGCCGAAGGTGCCGACCGGGGCGTCCCATTCCGCCGTCACGCCCGGAAGGGCCGAGGTCGCATAGGCGGCGTCCAGTCTCATGTCGATGGCGCTGATGTCGCGCACCCAGTGGGTGAGCGCATCATCGGAAGCATCAGCCATGCCGAAACCCAGTCGCGTGGCGTCCTGCCAAGCCCGCATGGCAGGACTGGCCGGGTCGACGACAGGGACAGAGTCGAAACGGATGTCACTCATGCTCGGGACACTAACGCATCGCTGAAGCCCTCAGGCGGTCGCGGCTAGGCTGTCGACCCGTGACGAAAGCCGCGCGACGCCAGCCCGAGCAGCAAGCACCCCCCGTGCAAAAGCTCCAGATCCGCTACGCCAAGCGAGGGCGGGCCCGGTTCACCTCCCATCGGGACTTCGCCCGCGCCTTCGAGCGAGCGTTGCGTCGTGCCGGTGTGCCGATGGCCTATAGCTCTGGTTTCAATCCGCACCCGCGTATCTCGTTCGCGAACGCCTCGCCGACCGGGGCGGCGACTGAGGCGGAGTACCTGGAGATCGGGTTGACGCGTCGGGTGGATCCACAGGCCGTGGTGGCGTCGTTGGACGCCGCCTTGCCGCACGGCCTTGACGTCCTCGCTGCGGTGGAGGCCACGGGCCCGCTCGCGGACCAACTCGCTGTTTCCGCATGGCGCATCACTGTGTCCGGCGCCGATGTGGAAGCCCTAGCCGAAGCGGTCTCTGCCCTGTGGGCAAGCGACCAAGCAGAAGTTCAGCGGATGACCAAGGCGGGGCTGCGCTCCTTTGATGCCCGCGCAGCGATCATCGCGATGCATGTCGAGGGCAAGGAAGTGGAGGTCGTCCTCGCCCACGGGACGCCACTGGTGCGCCCCGATGACGTGGTGAAAGCGCTGGTTGCCGTCGGGTCTGGATTCGTCCTGGGGGATCCCCCCATCCTCACGCGACTGGCTCAAGGACGCTGGGTCGAGGGCCGGGTGCTGGGCCCCTTCGAGGGCGCCCCCGGCGCGTAAGGCTGGGGTTTGGGGCGCTCGTATGGAAGGATGGGACCCGGTCGGACGCCTTTGGTGGTCGACCGGGTGCCAGGCCGCGACGAGATCGTCGACCGCGGCGGGTCGCCCCAGAAACGCTAGCTTCGTCGCGCCACGGTGCCTCTGCCCGGCGCGCGACCTACTGTACGGCGGGCTTGCCCGCCGCGTGAGGAGAGCACATGCTCGATTCGGACGCACCCTCGGGTGCCACCTCTGAATCCCCCGAGAACGCCCCCGCCCCGCGTCGTCGTCGGCGCGCCGCGACCCGCCCCGCGGGCCCGCCGGCCCCCGTCGCGCCGCCCGTCGCGATCGTGGTGACCAAGGCCAAGGCGGTCGACTCCGCTCCCGTGGAGCCCCCGGCTGAGCCCGCGCCTGTCGCGGAGCCCACCCCGGAGGAGGCCGTCGTCGAGGACGCGGCTGCCGCGGGAGAGACCCCAGAAGAGTTGGCCGCGCAGGCCGAGCCCGCCGACGTTCTTGTCCCCGAGCCCGCCGTTGACGACCAGGGCGTCACCGCGCAACCAGAACAGTCCGCACCGGTCGCCGAGGTCGCCGGGCCCGAGGAGGCGTCCGCCGAGGTCGCCGCCGCTGCCCAGGAGCCTGCCGAACCGCAGCCCCGCAAGCGCGCCGCATCCCGCGGGACGCGCAGCCGCCGCAGCCGCAAGAAGGTTGAGCCCGAGGCCGACGCCGAGGCTGAAGAGTCCGCCACCTCAGCCGACGTGAGCGCCAGCCTGGCCGAACTCACGGCTGCCCGCGAACAACACGGCCACCCCGAGGAGGAGCGCGACGTCGCCGAGGTGACCGCGGCGCTCGACGATTTGGCCGCCGCGATCAGCGGCGAGGCGAGCGACGTCGCCGACGCCGATACCGCCGACGCTGAGGAAGCCGAAGCCGAAGCCGACGCCACCGAGACCGACGACGATGATGCTGCACCGCGTCGCCGCCGTCGCCGTCGGGGCGGTCGCCGTCGTCGTCGTGGCGCCGATCAAGACGACTCCGAGGATGAGGAGAGCGAGTCCGAGGACTCCTCCGACGACGAAGCAGACCAGACGTCCTCCGAGGACACCACCGAAGGCGACGAATCCGAGGATTCCGGGGATTCCCCATCGACCTCCTCACGTCGCCGTCGTCGTCGCCGTCGCCGCGGTGAGGACACCGGTGCGGCCGAGGAGGACGGCGTCGATGTCGTCATCAAGGTCCGCGAACCGCGCCGCGCCAAGTCCGGCAACGACGAGATCACCGGCATCGAGGGCTCCACGCGTATGGAGGCCAAGCGTCAGCGCCGCCGTGAAGGGCGTGCCGCCGGTCGCCGCCGGTCGCCGATCTTGTCCGAGGCGGAGTTCCTGGCGCGTCGGGAGGCCCTGGATCGGCAGATGCTGATTCGCCAGGCCGAGGACTACACCCAGATCGCCGTCTTGGAGGACGGGATCCTCGTCGAGCACTACGTCGACCGTGACAGTTCTGCTTCGCTGATCGGGAACATCTACCTGGGCCGCGTCCAAAACGTGCTGCCCAGCATGGAAGCCGCCTTCGTTGACATCGGCCGTGGCCGCAACGCGGTCATTTACGCCGGTGAGGTCGACTGGGACGCCTACGGTGTGACGGGCGAAGACCGGCGCATCGAGAAGGTGCTCAAGTCGGGGCAGACGATCCTGGTGCAGGTCACCAAGGATCCGATCGGCGCCAAGGGTGCCCGCTTGACGGGCCACATCTCCATTCCGGGCCGCTACGTCGTGTACTGCCCCGGCGGTCAGCTGTCCGGCATTTCCCGCAAGCTTCCTGAGCCTGAGCGGCTCCGCCTGAAGGGCATCTTGGACGCCGCCGTCGAGGAAAATGCGTCCGTCATTGTGCGCACGGCAGCCGAGGGGGCCAGCCAAGAGGAACTCGAGCGCGACGTCCACCGCCTGCAGGCGCAGTGGGACGTCATTGAGAAGAAGGTCAAGGCCGGGTCTGCGCCGCAGCAGTTGTACGCGGAGCCGGACCTCACGGTGCGGATCGTCCGGGACCTGTTCACCGAGGACTTCTCCGCGCTGGTCGTGGAGGGCAACGGCCAAGGCGAGGACGCCTGGGACACGGTCGAAGGGTATGTGACGCACGTCGCGCCGCACCTGGGCGAGCGGCTGCGCCGCTGGGATCGCGAGACCGAAGGGGATCTGTTCGACAAGTTCCGCGTCCACGAGCAAGTCGCCAAGGCGCTGGAGCGCAAGGTGCACCTGCCCTCTGGCGGGTCGCTCATCATCGACCGCACCGAAGCCATGACCGTCATCGACGTCAACACCGGCAAGTTCACCGGCACCCAGGGCAACCTGGAGGCGACCGTCACCTCCAACAACTTGGAGGCGGCCGAAGAGATCGTGCGCCAGCTTCGACTGCGCGACATCGGCGGCATCATCGTGATCGACTTCATCGACATGGTGCTGCCCGCCAACCGTGAGTTGCTGCTGCGTCGACTCGTGGAGTCGCTGGGCCGTGACCGGACGCGTCATCAGGTCGCCGAGGTGACCTCCCTGGGACTGGTGCAAATGACGCGTAAGCGCATCGGTACCGGGCTGGCCGAGGCCTTCACCGTGCAATGCGAGACGTGCAAGGGGCGTGGCTACCACGTTCATGATGCTCCGGTCGCCTCGCAAGCCCCCGCCGACGGTGGTGATCGCGACCACGGACGCCGCGGTGGACGCTCCCGTTCGGGGCGCTCCCGCAAGAACGACGCCAAGGGCGCTGAGACGCCTGAATCCGGCCACGAGTCGGACCACGGCGGCAATGATGCTGCGCCCCATGAGGCCGCCGAGAACTGACCGATGACGATCCCGTCCCCGTCCCGCGCCACCGCCTGGGCGGGGACGGTCGTTTCTGCCGTCCGCCAGGAGTACCCGTGGGCCGCGCAGCACACGGTCACCGGGCCGCACGACGTCGACGTCACACCGACGCGTCTGCATCCCGCGTTTTATGGCAGCTTCGATTGGCACAGTTGCGTTCACATGCTGTGGTCCGCAGTGACGCTGCTCGACCTGCCGGGGGAACCCGTCGAGGCGTCGAGCGCGGAGGCCTTGACCTCCCTGCTGGATGAGCGGCTCACCCCAAAGAACCTGGCCGTCGAGGTCGAGATGCTACGGCGGCGTCCCACCTTCGAGCGCCCCTACGGGTGGGCGTGGGCACTCCAGTTGGTGGCCGCCGCGTCTTCCTCACCACGGGCACGCGAGCGGGGATGGGCGGAAGCGCTGGAACCCCTGGGAGCCGTGCTGCAGGAGAGGTTTCTGCACTGGTTGCCTGGCATGGTCGCGCCGGTACGTGCCGGGGTCCACAGCAACACGGCGTTCGCGTTGGGGCTCGCACGCGATGCCGCCGTCGCGTTGGAGTGGCCCGACCTGACCGGGCTGATCGACGCGCGCGCCCGTGGCTGGTTCGGTGCCGACCGGGACTACCCGATCGGCTGGGAGCCCGACGGGCACGATTTCCTCTCCGGGGCGCTCAGCGAGGCAGCCCTGATGAAGCGCGTCCTGGGACCTGCTCGGGCTGCCGCGTGGCTGGCTGCTTTCCTCCCGGGCCTGGCCCGCGAACATGATCCCGTCTTCGAGGTCCCCGAGGCAGGCGATGCGAGTGATGGCCAACTCGCACACCTTCTGGGGCTGGCCTTGTCGCGGGCTTGGCACCTGCGCGAACTCGCCCCCCTCCTCGCGCCCGATGCGGCCCAGCGGATCGGCCGAACCACGCCAGCCCAGGTCGATCGCGTCGCAGATGCGATTACCGCCGGTGATTTCATGGCCACGCACTGGTTGGTCAGCTTCGCGCTGAAGGCTGAACTCGCCGCCTAGCTGTAGTTCTTTGGGACGTTGTGAACGACTGAACTGAAACGAAGACCTCCGGCAGGATGTGGGTTACCACACTCACCATCCACCGGAGGTCTTCTATGCCCCACGCTAACGCACCCCTCACCCCGCTCGGACGCAA
>RRZT011224716.1_pt1 | contig 37857 bp, 35 predicted proteins | sample 2165551 | NCBI WGS metagenome assembly RRZT01 (sample SAMN10456910, study PRJNA506462) | wastewater metagenome | biome: wastewater; feature: sludge; material: wastewater sludge; isolation source: wastewater sludge with Escherichia coli K12::gfp cells carrying plasmid... | place: USA: Moscow, Idaho...
TGCCGAAGGTCTGCTGGAGTATCCGGTCTATACGCTTCCTCGTAGTTGGCGCGGTCTTGAGACCCCCGCAGTGCTGTTCAGTGGAGACCACAGTCGGATACGGCGGTGGCGGCGTGACCAGGCGCTGAGCAGAACCGCTGCTCGCCGCCCGGACATGATTGAAGAGCTGCTGGGGAGGGGCGCCGAACTGGATCGAGACGACAGTGAGGTTCTGACTGCGAGAGGGATCGACATCTCCGGCGGTGGTGGCGGGTTCACCTTCGAGGTCGCTACGTCTGGCGATATTGCAGAGGTTGCCGACCTGGCTGCAAGGACCTTCCCCCTAGCGTGCCCACCCGGGACGACCCAGAGTGAGATTGAAGATCATGTCGCCACCCACCTCAGCGTCGACGCTCTTCACACATCGGTCGAGGACGGAGCGCGAATCACGATTGCACGCTCACTGAAAGGCGGCGCCATCGCAGCTTATGCACTGATTGAAGAGCGCACTGCACCGGATCTGCCCGGGGCGTCGGAGCGGACCTGCTACCTGTCGAAGATTTATTCGGACCCGAACGTGCATGGCACCGGTGTTGCCGGCGCTCTCCTTGACTTCGCGCTGACGGATGCCACGGCAATGTGGGGCAGCACAAGTGTCGCCCTTGGTACCAATCGCGCGAATAAGCGTGCCATTAGGTTTTACCGTAACCACGGTTTCAAGAAAGTTGGTCGTCGGACCTTTGATGTGGGTGGACGGAGTCACTCTGATTTTGTGTACGTGCGTGATCTCACCCAGTTCCCACCCCGATAGTGCGCAGTATTCTTGGAGTGGCGCCGCGAGTTGTGGCAGACTAGTGCACCGAGAATGTTGGTGAGACCTGCCGCGGGGGGCCACCATGAGACTTCTCAGACCAACCTTACGGACTTCGGTCCGGTTATGTGTTGCCACGACCTGCGGCGAAGGTAACGAGGAGCAGAAATGCAGAAGCTAGATTTCCTTGACGCAGACTCAATGCGTGAAAGCATCCCCACGTTTCGTCCCGGTGACAACGTAAAGGTTCACGTGAAGGTTATTGAAGGTAGCCGTTCCCGTATCCAGATCTTCCAGGGCATCGTCATCGCCCGCAAGGGTCACGGGGTTACGGAGACTTTCACCGTCCGCAAGATTTCCTTTGGCGTAGGCGTTGAACGTACCTTCCCTCTTCATTCCCCAACGATTGAAGAGATCGAAGTTGTCTCCCGTGGTGACGTCCGCCGCGCAAAGCTTTACTACTTGCGTGACCGTGTTGGTAAGTCAGCGCGGATCAAGGAAAAGCGGATCAACGTAACGAAATAGACATTGAGTTACCACGAACGTGGTACTTCATCGATGGCCCAGTCACCGCGAGCGGTAGACTGGGCCATCATGCATCCAGAGTTACCAGAGACGGACCCTCCGTCCCCACAAAGTGGCGGCACAGACGGTCGTCTGGATTCCAACTCGCCGCCCGCAATGCCCCCGTCTTTTGCTGTGCCTCCAGGTCGTGAGCTCCGACCCACCGTAGAAAAACTGCCACCACACGGCACCCAGTTGCCATCACGCATGGGAAACCGCACCGTCCAAAGCCCGCGAGCAAGACGTGTTGGGCGTGCCCTGCTAGAGGTTGTTGCGGTTGTTGGGATTGCTGCGATACTCGCCCTCGGACTGAGGGCTTTCGTGGTGCAGGTTTACAAGATTCCTTCCGAATCGATGATGGACACCCTGAATGTCGGCTCCCGTATCGCTGTGAACAGTGTTCCTGGTTGGGGGAAACAGGTGGAACGCGGTGACATTGTTGTCTTTCGTGATTCAGAAGGCTGGTTGGATCCTGTCGATCAGACCACAAACTCCGTTTGGTCAACCGTTGCGGGATGGTTCGGCTTCGCTCCACAGGGTTCCGAGCAGATCGTCGTGAAACGTGTGATCGGTGTCGGCGGGGATACCGTCACCTGCTGTGACGACCTCGGGCGACTCTCCGTAAACGGAGTTGCCATTGACGAACCGTACTTGGCGGAGGGCGCAGTCCCATCGACAACACCCTTCTCCGTGGTGGTCCCGGAAGGCTCGTACTGGATGATGGGTGACAATCGGCAACGGTCAGCAGATTCCGAGTACCACCTTGAGAATGGTCAAAATCCGTTCATTCCGGAAGGCTCTGTGATCGGGAGGGCGCAGTGGGAGATTTGGCCCCTTTCTGACTGGTCATACCTGGGCAATCGGGATGTCTTCGCATCCGTCCCAGACCCACAAGACGTGTCATGAAGGTGATCCCCACTGGTGAAGTCGATCGCGCACTTCTGGATTCCTGGGGTTCGCTGGCAGGGGTGGACGAGGTCGGACGTGGCGCACTTGCCGGGCCGCTCGCGGTTGGGGTTGTGGTGGTTGACAGGGAATGCGGGCCAGCGCCCGAGGGCGTGGCGGACTCAAAAACCCTGCGCCCCAGTGTTCGTGAGGCACTGGTCGAACCAATAGGTTCATGGGCTCGTGCCAGTGCCATTGGCTGGGCCAGCCCAAGTGAAGTTAGTTCCGCGGGTGTCACCGCAGCGCTTCGCATGGCGTCGCTGAGGGCGTTCGCCCTCGTGCACAGGCAATTGCAATGCGGCGGGCACACTCCACTCGGTGCGGTCTTGTTGGATGGGAAGCACGACTACCTTTCGAACCCCACCCCCGCATTGTTTGGGGCTGATTCCAGTCCCCTGCCAGACCCCTGGGAGACGGGTCCCAATGGGTTACCCGTGGCGACAATGGTCAAGGCTGACCTGCACAGCCAAGTGGTAGCGGCCGCATCGATTATTGCCAAAGTCGCTCGGGATCGCTACATGTGTGACCTGCGGGATCCCGGCTACGGGTGGGCATCGAACAAAGGATACGGGGCCAAGTCGCACGTGGAGGGACTGGCGAGCCTTGGCGTGTCATCTCAGCATCGACTGGGTTGGCGACTCCCCGGAGTGAACTAACCTGTAGCCAGGCCAGGATTCGATTTCGACCTTTTAGGCCGTGGGATCCGGAAGGGAAAAGAAGTGAACCGCGACGACATCGAGAACTATGAGAACGCCTCTGAGCTGGGGCTCTTCAAAGAGTACCGAGACGTCGTCGCGCTCTTTAACTACGTTGTCGAAACAGACCGTCGCTTCTATCTGTGCAACTCGGTTGAGTTACAGGCACGCCCGGTGGGTAACGATATTTTCTTTGAGCTCACGCTCACGGATGCGTGGGTTTGGGACATTTACCGTCCTTCCCGCTTCGTGAAATCGGTCCGGGTGGTCACGTTCAAGGACGTCAACATCGAGGAACTCACGAAGCCGGACCTGGATATTCCCTCTTAGTCCACAGAACACGGTTTGCGGCGTCTTCCACAGATAGTTCTTTGTGGGGATGCAGGTTGCTCGCGATGAGCAGATTCTGTGTCTGTGAACATAACTACAGACACCACTCAAAAAATCGGTCGCAATGGGGAAGCTGCTGCGGCACGCTTTCTTGAACAGCGCGGCTACGCCATTGTTGCGGCCAACTGGCGTAACGGTCGCGACGGGGAAATCGACCTCATCGCCACGATTGACGACCTCATCGTTTTCGTAGAGGTCAAGACCCGGCGGCGTATCGGTGCGCACGGCGCGCTCGAGGCAGTGTCGCCCCTAAAGCTGGCTCGCATGCAGCGGGTTGCCCTGGCGTGGCTCGCACATGCGGGTGAGCTTTCCGCGAGGTACCGTTTCGACGTCATAGGTGTGCACGTTGCCCCGGGCTTAGAGCCGGCTTTTGCATGGCTTCAGGATGTCGCCCAATGAACTCGACGACCCTGGCCCGCACATATGCCGTAGCGCTGCAGGGGCTGAACGGAAAGATCGTTGAGGTGCAGACCCATGTCGGCCCCGGGCTAGTGGGGACGACTCTGGTCGGGCTCCCAGATGCGTCTCTTAGAGAAGCAAAAGAGAGGGTTCGCGCAGCATTCTCCTCCTGCGCCATCCCCTCGCTTAGTAAGCGGGTAACGGTGAACCTTTCCCCAGCGGACCTTCCAAAGGCAGGCTCCGGTTTCGACCTCGCGATTGCAGTTTCCATGTTGATTGCGCGTGAGCAAATGGGCATCATCGCAGCGGCGGACACTGTTTTTGCTGCTGAACTGGGACTAGATGGCTCACTGCAGGCAGTACCCGGAGCTCTCCCAATCGCGTTGGCGGCAAGTGAAAACGGGTTCAAGAGGATAGTGGTGGCCCCAGCCATGGCGTCGGAAGCAGGCTTGGTTGAGGACGTACAAATCGTGGCGTGTGGTCATCTCCGGGACCTTCTGGCGATCTTCGGGAACAGTGGTCCGGAACTTGTCGATGCTCTTGAAGGGTGGGAACTGGTTGAACAGGAGGCTGAAGGTCGCATTCTCAGAAGTGGTGACGCACCGAGTGACCGTCCCTTAGGTGGAGGTGCTTCGCTCATCACCGCTGCCGGCGATGACGCGGACATCGTGGATGTTCGAGGACAGGCATTTGCGGTTGAAGCAATGGGGATTGCCGCCGTTGGTGGGCACCACTCAATCCTCTTGGGCCCGCCCGGTGTGGGGAAGACAATGTTGGCAACGCGACTCCGTGCGCTCCTCCCTGACTTGTCGACTCGCGACTCCGTTGAGGTGACGGCCCTCCGATCCCTAGCGGGTTCAGACGGGGCTGTTGATTCCCTGATTTCGAGGCCGCCCCTGGAGCAACCCCATCATTCAGCGACGTTGGCATCCCTGATTGGTGGGGGAAACCCGATTCGGCCGGGTTCTGTTTCCCTTGCACACGCCGGAGTTCTGGTGCTCGATGAAGCTCCCGAGTTCAGCGTCAGGGTATTGGACTCCCTACGTCAGCCCCTGGAATCTGGAACAATCGCAGTGCACAGAGCCCGGCAGAGGGTTGTCTTTCCTGCGCGGTTTCAACTGGTGATGACAGCGAACCCGTGTCCCTGTGGCGGTGGGGTAAGAGCGGGTGAGGACCGCTGCCGGTGCACACACGCTCAAAGAGATCGCTACTGGGCAAGGATCTCCGGTCCACTGCTGGACAGGCTGGACATCCGCCTCCTCCTTGAACGGCCTGACCGAAATGCGCTGACAGGCGGTTCCACGGTGGATACCGCCAGCCTGCGGGAGAGGACTGTGGCGGCCAGAGCACGGTCGGAACGCAGGTGGCGAGGGCACCCGTGGCGGTTTAATGCCCAAGTTCCGGGACGCTATTTACGGGAGCGCACCGGGTTGGCCCGTGCGGATGCCCGGGCCCTCGAACAGGCAACGGAATCCGGTCACATCTCCCTCAGAGGAGTGGACCGCATTCTTCGCTTGGCCTGGTCTGTTGCTGACTGGGAGAACCACCAAGTACCACAATCCGATGATTTGGCGCGCGCATTTGAGTTGCGTGGCCAGGAAGAGAGAATCCGATGAACTTCGAAGATCCACGATCTGTGGCGGCTGGCTGGTCAAACATCGCCGAACCCGGAGATGTTTGGGCAGGAGCGTTACGCCAAGAACTTGGAGCCAGCGATGCCCTTCGCTGGGCGCACGACCCATTCAATCCGCTTCCTCACAGAGTGGAGGGGCCGGGAGGACAGAGCGGCAAAGGAGCCGCACCGGGATGGAGGGCAGCACATAAGCGCTGGCAACCGCGCTTCTACGATCTCGACGTTGAGAGGGATTTGGCGCAGTTACAGACACTTGGTGGCCGACTCGTCATCCCGGGCGATGACGAGTGGCCAGACCAGCTCGAGGATCTCGAGTTTCGCGTTCCGCCGGCCCTCTGGGTTTTGGGAAACGCACGACTGAGAGCCAAGGATGAACCGTCAGTAGCGGTTGTGGGCGCCCGTTCAGCTACTCAGTATGGGGTTCGGGTCTCCTCAGAAATGGCTTTTGACCTCGGGGAAGCGGGCATCACGGTGGTGTCGGGAGGTGCCTACGGAGTCGATGCCGCGGCACACAGGGGTGCATTGGACGCCTATGTTGAGAAAAGCAAGAAGAGCGAGACGCTCGGTGGTGTCTCTGAACGCGTACATCCCAGTACGGTTGCCATCGTCTGCGGGGGGCTTGCGAACCTTTATCCTCAGGGCAATGAGAATCTCTTCAGGCGGATCACGGCCGAAGGTGGTGCGATTGTCGCGGAAGTCCCGCCCCGCTTTCGACCTGCGAGGTGGAGGTTCCTGGAACGGAACCGGCTAATCGCGGCCTGGGCTGATGTGACGGTTGTTCCTGAAGCTGGGTTGCGGTCGGGGGCGCTGGCAACCGCAAATCGGGCCCTGGAGCTCGGACGCGATGTGGGCGCTGTTCCTGGGCCCATAACTTCGTTTGCTTCCGCTGGTCCGCACTCCCTCATTCAAGATGGTGCGGCCCTGGTGGAGTCTGCCCGCGACGTTATCGAACTGATGGTGGGTGTCGACAACCAACCGAGACAGAGAGATACGACCGGGCAACCACCGAGTCGTAACCCCCATGCGCCAAGCGTGATTGTTGAAGCGAAACTCAAGGGACTCGGACCTGTTGCCCGGCGAGTTTACGAGGCGCTCCCAGCGACCAGCTCCGCGACGACCAGCAGTGTGGTGCGTGCCGCCGGCCTTTCGAGCGAGGACGTTGGGGGAGCTCTACTGTCTCTTAGTCTGGCTGACCTTGTCTGCAGGGACGGGCAGAAGTGGGCGCGCGCAGCGTGACGGGCTACGCCCACGCAGTGCGGCTCCTCCACAAGGAGTAAGTACAGCTACCATCAAGATGTGAGTGACAACGGTGGTAGCGGGAGAGGCGACGTAACGGTTGGCGCGCTGCTGGATGACTGGCGCTCCCACCTCCTCCGCAGAGTGGGGAGGGGCCCGGCAACAGCCAAGGCGTATCTCAGCGATGCAGCGCTGCTCCTTGCCTACTGCGGGGTCACGTTTGACTCCCCGTCCACGGACCTAGCGGATGCTGTGACTGCGCGAAGAGTGAAGGGGTGGTTGGCTGCCAGGACGACCAGTGGCTTGGCCAAGTCCACCGTAGCGAGGAATGCTGCATCAGCCCGCAACCTGTGCGCCTACCTGGTAGCGGAAGGGTGGCTTGCGAACGATCCAGCGGCTGCGCTCGAGGTTGCGAAGCCGGATTCAAGACTACCGGCGGTGCTGAGCCAAGCAGGCGCTGTGCGGCTCGCGGAGCAGGCCCGGTCTGAAGCGCAGGTTTCCGGTGCGCCTCCCGAAGCTGCGCGGAACTGGGCTGCTGTGGAGCTTCTCTACTCTTCGGCCCTGCGTGTCGCAGAACTGTGCGGCCTCGATATCCCGGATGTGGACTTCGCATCGTCCACCGTTCGGGTGACAGGGAAAGGGAACAAGGTCAGGGTCGTGCCTTTCGGGGGTCCCGCTGCCACGGCGCTGAAGCAGTGGTTGAGCGTCCGCCGCGTTCTCGAGGGAGAGAGGACTCCGAGCGACGCCCTGTTCTTGGGCAGCCGCGGCGGGCGGTTGGATAGCCGTGTTCTACGAGGGGACCTTCACCGCCTGACTGCGAGGGCCGGAGTGAGGGATGTGGCACCCCACGGTTTACGTCACTCATCTGCGACCCACCTCCTCGAGGAGGGCGCGGATCTGCGGTTTGTGCAAGAGTACCTGGGGCATTCGTCATTGCAGACGACTCAGCGCTACACCCACGTGGACGCCAAGAGGCTCCGAGATGTGTACAAGCGGGCGCACCCGCGCGCCTGAGTCCACCACAGCGGAGCACTCAAGTTCACATCTACCAGGGTTTGAGGACGGAGGGACCGACAAGCATGCGCAGGGGATTAACGTACTCGTCCGGTCCATAACGGGCCCCCCAGTGCAGCGTGCCTGGGCTGTGTCCCGGCTCAACCGTGGCAATAGGCTGGCCAGCAACGACAACGTCCCCGCTCTCCACAAGCGGAATCACGGGCTCATAGGTGGAGCGCAGCCCGCCCTCGTGCATGATTGAAACGGTTTGACGGGACACAACCATGCCTGAGAAAACGACGATTCCATCTGCTGGTGCGGCAATCGTTAACCCTATGGGCGCGCCGAGATCCACGCCGCGGTGTCCGCTTAGCCAAGGCAGCGCCGGGGGGTCAAAGGCGCGGTTGACTGCAACGGGAGTAAGGGTTGGCCACTGCCATTTCGACCGGACCGCCGCTGGCCCGGAAGTGACGCTGGCGCCATCGCGTAAGTGCACCTCTGACGCTACGGCTATGGGCGGAGCGCTGAGCAGCGTGGCCAATACGATTACCATGGCCAAGGCGTGGTTGCGAAGGTTGTAACTTGGGTTCCGATAGTTTGTCATGGGTGGGTCTCCGTGTCCGAGCAGACAACCAGTGTTGCAAACAGTCGTCAGGTACCGGGGCACTACCCGGGTTACTTGGGGATATCGCCGCATCGAGGGTTTTGGGGATGACCCCGGGCCCAAGCTTCGCGCCGGTAGCGCAAAACGGCTTCCCAGTGGGGTAGGGCTCACACAAACGCTGTGAGGATCCACCTGCTTCATCATCTAGACTTGTCAGGCACCTGTTCGCAGGTGACTACGCGTGTCATTTTCCGTGGACGGCGTCGGTCTTACCGGCGTGACGCAGCGGGGCACGGGGGCGACGGTCCTAGAGGCGCTTCCGGTCATGGCACCAGGGTTTGCGATCCGTTCTTGGCAGCAACCGCATTACGGTGCGGGATGACTTCAAGAATGGTGAGTGGACATAACCAAAAACAAGGGCCCTGGGCCCGCAACTGTTGCCAGAGGCAACGAAAGGACGAACATGGCTGTTGTAACCATGCGTCAACTGCTCGAAAGCGGAGTGCACTTCGGTCACCAGACCCGGCGCTGGAACCCGAAGATGGAACCCTACATTCTTACCGAGCGTAACGGCATCTACATCATCGATCTTCAGCAGTCGCTGAAGGACATTGATTCCGCTTACGACTTCGTGAAGGAAACCGTCACTCGTGGCGGGTCAATCCTCTTCGTCGGTACCAAGAAGCAGGCGCAGGAGCCAGTCGCAGAGCAGGCTGCTCGCGTCGGCATGCCCTATGTCAACCACCGCTGGTTGGGCGGAATGCTCACTAACTTCCAGACCGTTTCCAAGCGTCTGTCCCGCCTCAAGGAGCTTGAGCAGGTCGACTTCGACGACGTCGCGTCCTCGGGCTTCACCAAGAAGGAACTGCTGATGCAGCGCCGCGAGCGTGACAAGCTGTCGCGCACCCTCGGTGGTATTCGCGACATGGCTAAGGTCCCCTCGGCTATCTGGGTTGTCGACACAGTCAAGGAACACCTGGCAGTTGCTGAGGCGCGCAAGCTCAACATTCCCGTCATCGCCATCCTGGACACCAACTCGGATCCGGACGAGGTCGATTACGGAATCCCCGGCAATGATGACGCCATCCGCGCTGTTGGTCTGTTGACCCGCGTTATTGCGGATGCCGTGGCTGAGGGACTCCTGGCCCGCTCAGCCCCTAAGAAGGATGATTCCGCTACCGCCGAGGCCGCTGAGCCGCTGGCAGAGTGGGAACGTGAACTTCTTGAGCAGTCAGCAACCAAAGATGCTGTTGCAGCCGAGGTCGATAGCGCGACGCCAGTCGTCGCAGAGGCCGCGGCAAACGCCAGCAAAGATGGCGACGTCGAAGTAGCTGAGGCCGCAACCGAGGCCGAGGGCGAAGTTGCTGCTGAAGTAGCGGCCACCCCCGTTGACCAGGCCTAAGGCGCACCAAAGGACAAGGAGAAGCTAGAAATGGCTAACTACACACTTGCCGACGTCAAGGCACTGCGTGAGCAGACTGGCGCCGGAATGATGGATGTCAAGAACGCCCTCGTCGAAGCCGAGGGTAACTACGACGAAGCTCTGAAGATCATCCGCATGAAGGGACTCAAGTCTCTCTCGAAGCGTGAGGGGCGCGAAGCCTCCGCGGGCCTGGTTGTTGCTCAGGTTGCAGATGACTTTAAGACCGGCGTGATGGTTGAAGTGAACTCTGAGACCGACTTCGTTGCAAAGAATGAGAAGTTCATTGCGTTTGCCAACGAGGTTCTGGCGGCTGCTGCTGCGTCGGGTGCTGCGGATCTTGAGACTCTGTTGGCTTCCCCGGCGGGAGAAGGCACAGTTCAGGATCTAGTTGACGCCATGGGAGCTCAGGTTGGTGAGAAGATTCTGGTCAGCCGTATTGCTCGCGTTGAGGGCGACTATGTTGGCCTCTACCTGCACAAGACCAGCGAAGACCTGCCCGCTCAGATCGGCATTCTTGTAGCTACTGACGACAAGGGTGAAAAGGTTGCTCGCGACATTGCAATGCACATTGCAGTGTTCAAGCCTCGCTGGCTCGATAAGGACGCTATCCCTGCCGAGGTCGTTGAGGGCGAGCGTGAGACGCTCACCGCCATCACCCTCAATGAAGGCAAGCCAGAGCATATTGTTCCCAAGATTGTCGAAGGCCGTCTGTCTGCCTTCTACAAGGAGAACACGCTGCTCGCCCAAGATTACGCTAAGGATCCGTCAGTTACCGTTGGTAAGGTTCTGGACGCGGAGGGCGCATCGGTTTCGGAGTTCGTTCGTTTCCAGGTTGGCGCCTAGTCATCCAGTAGCTGCCACCTAGTTGGATTGCCAGGTATGAACCTGGCGCACTTGGTGGAAGCACGATGCACGAAGCGTAGAAGGCCGGTCCCATCCCCCACGGGGGAGGGGACCGGTTTTTGCGTGCCGGGGCGCAGCGCTGGCAAGCGTGCCGTCCGCGGGAGCGGGGCCGGGAGTGCAAATCCAGACCCCACGGCCAACATCAGGGCTATCTGATGTACGCCCAGAGCTCCCCGCCGCCGGCCTCGGCTTCTGGCTGGCCTGGTCCCACCAGAAGCACGTCACGGCCAGCGTTCTGCGCCAGGAAGGCCAGGACTGCCTCACTTTGGGCGGGAATCACGAAGCTGCCAGCGTCTTTCCATTCCTCCACCACTATGTCTTCCATGGCGCTGGAGATCTGGTTGGCTAGCGGGTGGGGATTACTTCCGACCACCAGCACGCTTCGCGGTCCCGGAACCCTCCGGTCATCACTGCGTGAACTGACGGTCTGGGGCCGCTCTGACTCGCCGACGAGGGAAGGCACGTGTTGTTTGTCGGAGTTTGCAACGCCGGTAGGGGTGGCTACATCCACGTCATCCAGCTGCTCAGGGCGGTACTCACTGCGGTAAACGGCCGCGTGATAGGCGACCACCGCCCCCGCCGCCACTAGCGTCCCTAGGGCAAAGCGCCCAGTGAAGATGGTGGTGATACCAAGCGTTCCGAGGACGAGATCCTGGAAGAAGGTGACCGCCAGGCTCACCAAACTGACCACTGCGGCGATGGCTCCCAACCATAACCACAGCAAGAGGTAGATCCGCCGGGTTGCTTCGGGAGGTGTGGTGCGGTCGCCCGCCTGGGTCGAGTCGCTTGCCTGGATCGGGTTGGCCGCCTGCGACTGGTCGCCCGGCCGCACCTCGCTGGCGTCGAGGCTCGTGGCCCGGCGCCAGAAGACCCCCCAGATTGGCGCTCCCACCCCCATCGCAACAAGCCCCATCAGCAGCGTGTTGAGCGGGGACATGCCCACCCCCACAGATGGGCTCAGCGCCTCGATCGCGGCAAAAACCACCGTTGCGACGCCAAACGTGAGAGCACCCAACCCAAGTCCCGCCATGAGGTAGAGGTAGAGTCGCCGCGCGTTCGAAGACAGTGAAAACGTCGCCCCCAGGGTGGTGCGGAAGTACCACCAGACAAGACCGCCGGCGAGGGCGGCGCCCACCTGGCTACCCGCTGCAGCAAAGTGGTCAGTGGCAGAGGTGGTCCCTGTATTCCCGATGAACCAGACGAGGACGGACCACACCAGAGCCGAGATGGATCCGAGGAAGAGGACCAGCCCACCACCCACACCCAGCGGAAGTGTGAAGATCATCCACAGGGGTCCGCGCTCAAGTTTCTGCGCCCTCGATACCCAGTAGCGGACCCAAATCAGTACCCCCGCCAGGAGTGTCCCGACTCCACCGGCAATTGCGGTGGGTGTGCCATAAACAACTGCGCCAGTCCACAGGGTTGAGGCTGAGTCACCCACCGTGGTGATGAACCCACCAACCAGGTAGAGGACGGCGATGAGAGATCCGCTCAGCAAATGGGGCGTGTTTTGGGTGACTGTCAGTGTGCGCTCGGCGATCAACCAGTTCACCAGCCAGATCGCACCCCAAACGACCACTGTTGCGAGGGACCCGCCATCCGCCGCCACGTTGTTCCCAAGTACTCCTCCGAGCAGGAAGGTCAGTGTTGGGCTCACTGCGGAAGCAGCGACGAGCAGCGCTGTGAGTGCAGTAACCGTCAGGTAGACCGCGTAGAGAGAGGAACGCTGCTGGCCCGGCCTGCTTCGTTGCAACCGGCTGGTCCACCACAGCGCAACCACCAGAAGCGGGGTGCCGATGACGACGAAGGCCAGTGCTTGCGCGAGGGCGGAGTCAGAGGTATCCCAAGAGTCTGCACTCGCGCCGAACACGCGCCCAAGCAGCTCTGTGGCGCCTATACCGACGATGACGTAGAGACCGTAGAGCAAGACATACTGGAAGAACTCCCGCACATCACTGGCACCGAGCGGCCTCTTCGCATGTGTGAATCGCCGTGCTACCAGGGCGACGAGGGCGACCAAGGCAGTTAAGAGAACTGCGGCTACTGCGACTCCTGCAATCATGGGTCCTCACTCACAGTTGTAGATCGGCCAGGGTTCACCCGTGATCCGCCAGTCTCCCTCAACCTGGCGCAGTTCCAGTGTTTCGCGGTGTGACCAGGTTGAGAAACCGCCCTCGGTTTCCGTGATCTCGAGGACGACCTTGGCACTAGTGCCATTTTCCGCAGACTGCGAACCAGCCTGAATCTCAGAAGCGACGAGGGCGATTGAAGCTTGCGCTGGAGCGTAGTAGTCAAGGGGAGTGGAGCATCCCAGCGCCGGGTCCATGAGTTGTAGTGCCTGCTCATCATCTCCCTGGATGAGAGATATGACGTAGAGTTGCGCGACGCCCTCGGGGGTCGCCTCATCAAAATCGCTGCGTTGGCGTTGCCCGCTGAGGAGCGCGGCAACCAGCGCGAGCACAGCAACGGCCAGCCCCGTTATTGCCAACACTGTGTTCGGTCGCACCTTCATAAGCACAGTATGGCGCCCGGGGGCCAAAATGTCGCCTAAGCTTTCGCTCATATACCTATGAAGGGAGCCAGTGTGGCCCAAGATCGACGCAGAGTCCTGCTCAAACTCTCAGGTGAGGTATTTGGCGGGGGAAAAGTGGGGCTTGATCCGGAGGTAATTTCCGGGGTAGCAGCCCAGATTGCTAAGGCTGCTGCTTCCGGCGTGGAAGTGGCAGTGGTCGTCGGGGGCGGTAACTTCTACCGCGGCGCAGAGCTGTCCGCCCACGGCCTTGATCGGGCACGCGCCGACTACATGGGCATGCTCGGGACTGTCATGAACGCGCTTGCGCTTCAGGACTTTCTTGACAAGGCCGGTGCTGAAACCCGGGTACAGACGGCGATCACCATGACCCAGGTGGCTGAGCCATACACGCCGCTTCGCGCGATCCGCCACATGGAGAAGGGTCGGGTCGTTGTGTTTGGTGCAGGATCTGGAATGCCCTTCTTTTCAACAGATACTGTTGCTGCGCAACGCGCACTTGAGACTCACTGCGATGAGCTGCTGGTGGCGAAGAATGGGGTGGACGGTGTTTACACCGCGGATCCAAAAATCGATCCCGACGCAGAGCTGCTTGACGCTCTAACGTACGAGGACGCGTTGCGCCTGCAGTTACGCGTCGTCGACGCAGCCGCATTTGCTCTCTGCCAGGAGAACGGATTGAGCATGCGCGTATTTGGCATGAATGCGCCAGGGAACATCACTGCGGCCCTAATCGGTGAGAGAATCGGGACATTGGTGACAACGTCGAACGACACGGCCGGAAAGTAGAGAAATGATTGACGACATTCTTCTGGACACAGAAGACCGAATGAACAAGGCAGTAGAGGCAACCCTGAAGGAGTTTGGGAACATCCGCACCGGGCGTGCAAACCCGCAGATGTTCACCTCACTGATGGTTGACTACTACGGAGCACCGACGCCCCTGCAGCAGTTGGCCACAATCAATATCCCAGAGGCTCGGACAGTCCTCATCTCTCCCTTTGACCGCAATGCGGTCAATGAGATCATCCACGCGATCCGCGACTCGGACCTTGGGGTCAACCCGAATGATGATGGCAAGGTCATTCGCGTCGTCCTTCCGGCGCTCACTGAGGATCGCCGCAAAGAGTATGTGAAGCAGGCGAAGTCACGTGCGGAAGATGGTCGTATTGCGGTTCGTGGCATCCGCCGTAAGGCCAAGGACCAGATTGAAGCACTGAAGAAGGACGGCGACGTCGGCGAGGATGAGGCTGAGAGGGCAGAGAAGGCTCTTGAGGTGACAACCCGCGAATACGTGGACCAGGTCGACGCAGCTTTGGCCGCAAAGGAAGCTGAGCTCCTCACGATCTAACGCATCACTTGCAGTGACAGGGACGCAGACAAGAAGAGAGCAACCACGAGGCCATGAGCCAGAACAGTCAGTCAGTATTGGCGCGGATTTTTGCCCCCGGGCCAACTCCGGATAACACGCCGCTACCAGCAACCGGGCGTGCTGGACGGAACCTCCCAGCGGCAGTCGCCTCCGGTGTCACCCTGGTTGCGGCAGTCGCTCTGGCGTTGTTCTTCGCGAGGGATCTGTTCCTGATCCTTGTTGGTTGTCTGATGGTGGTGGCACTCTGGGAGATCGCTGGCGCACTAGCTCGTAAAGGTCTCCATGTCACCCTGATACCCGTGTACGTGGGTGGCTTGGGAATGTTTGTTGCCAGCGCGCTTGGGTCCCTGGACTGGGTCATGTACGCAATGTACTTGACCTTCCTGGTGTCAACTGCGTGGCGAATCCTATCCACGAACACTCCGGGGCGTCCAATCATGGATGTGATGGCAACGGCATTCACTATCGTGTACATCCCTTTCATGGCTTCATTTGTGGGTTTGATGTCACAGAGGTCGGACACCCCGTGGCCGCTGGTGTTTTTCATTGTGGTTGTGGTTTGTAACGATCTGGGTGGATGGATGGCCGGGGTGTTGTTTGGCAAGCACCCCATGGCCCCAAAGCTGTCGCCGAAGAAGTCCTGGGAAGGATTTGCGGGTTCGGTTCTACTGTGCGGTGTCGCCGGTGGGGCCGCTACGGCCGTCCTCGGTATTCCCTGGTGGTGGGCGCTGGTATTTGCAGCGGCCGGTGCCGTGCTCGGCACACTGGGCGACCTCACTGAATCACTGATCAAGCGCGACGTCGGGTTGAAAGATATGTCGACAATTGTGCCCGGACACGGTGGGATCATGGATCGCCTTGACTCGCTGCTGTTTGCAGCGCCCGCCTTCTACCTGATCTACTCTGTAGCGTTAGGTTGGTGACGACATGAGTGATCCAAGAAAAAGCAGACACAACCAGGGTCAAGGCGGGGCGCACGAGGGCGTCCGGGCTGCAAGACCAGGCAGGATTGGCGGGGTCTCCACCCCGGCCCGTCGCGAGGTGCGCCCAACGGACCAGCCGCCAGAAGGGGCGGCTCAACCGGATGCGCGCCCCGTGCTCAGTTTCGCAGCTAAGCGTCGGGGCAAAGCCCCGGCCCACCTCGCGGATTTTGATGTTGCAAAGCGCAAAGAGTGGGCTGAAAGTCTGGGAACCAAGGGGTTCCGCGCGGATCAGATGTCGCGGCAGTACTTCGTCCATAACCAGGCCGACCCAGCGAAGATGACTGACCTGCCTCCCGCCGTTCGTGAGGGCGCCGCGAAGGAAATGCTCCCCACGTTGGTGACGGAAGCCAGTCGGCAAATAGCGGATGCCGGTGAGACGATTAAGAACCTCTGGCGTCTCTATGACGGGGTTCTTGTTGAGAGTGTCCTCATGGCCTACCCCGACAGGGTGACGTTGTGTATTTCCTCCCAGGCAGGCTGCGGAATGGCGTGCCCATTTTGCGCTACCGGGCAGATGGGACTGACACGTAACCTCTCCACCGCTGAGATCATTGAGCAGGTTCGCCACGCTAGGCGCGAATGTACAGAGGGCGTTTTCCCGGACGGCCCCGATCACCTCTCCAACGTTGTTTTTATGGGCATGGGTGAACCTCTAGCCAATATCCGTGCGGTGACGGAAACTCTGCACCGGCTGATTGATCCTGCCCCTGACGGGTTCGGCATTTCAGCCCGCAACATCACGGTGTCGACGGTTGGGCTTGTCCCTGGAATCAAGAAGCTAACCACCTTGGGAATTCCGGTCACCCTGGCGATTTCTCTGCACGCCCCGGATGACGATCTACGCGATGAGTTGATCCCGATCAACTCCCGCTGGAAGGTCGGGGAGCTGCTAGATGCAGCTCGGGCCTACTTCGTGAAGTCAGGTCGGCGCGTCTCGATTGAGTACGCCCTCATCCAGGACATGAATGATCAACCATGGCGCGCACAAAGACTAGCCGACGAGCTCAACAGGCGCGGACACGGCTGGGCACACGTCAATCCCATCCCATTGAACCCAACCCCGGGAACAATCTGGACGGCCTCAACCAAGGCAGCTCAGAATGAGTTCGTGAAGATCTTGCGCGACAATGGTATTCGCACGACAATCCGCGACACCCGTGGTGCGGACATAGATGGGGCCTGTGGTCAACTTGCCACGAACTGGGCTAGTAAGAACGAAGAGAAAAAGGCACATGCCGCTAATGAGGAGGGCTGATGGGCGACCTATTTCCCGTGACTAAAGGAATGGCACGTGGCTACGACCAGAATCAGGTCGATATGTTCTTTGCACAGTCGCGTGAAGCGTATGAAGGTGGGATGCCAGCTGAAACATTCTCGTCAGAGCAGATTCGCACTGCAGCATTTGACCTGGTGCGTGGCGGGTACACGGTGCCGCAGGTTGATTCTGCGCTGAACCGCCTCGAGATGGCATTCATCCAGCGTGACCGCTCAGCATTCGTTGCCCAGCACGGCGAAAATGCTTGGTTCGACAAAGTTGCCGAGGACGCAACCGCCCTTTACCCACGTCTCTTGCGCCCCGCGGGCGAGAGGTTCCGTCACCCCGAAGGTAACTCCCAGGGATACTCGGTCGTTGAGGTTGATGCACTGCTGGACCGTCTCTCAGCATTCTTTGATGACCGTGACCAGATCACGGAGCGGGATCTGCGCCTCGCCACCTTCAAGGTGACGCGCGGCGAAAAAGCGTACAACGAAGCACAGGTGGACGCATACCTGGGGCGTGCGATCCAGGTGCTCATGGCAGTGTCGTGAACGGCTCCGCCCCCCAACAGGTGACAATCCTTGGTTCAACCGGGTCGATTGGAACCCAGGCTCTGGAGGTTGTCTCCAGCCATACGGACAGCTTCACAGTTGTTGGTTTGGCCGCGGCAGGGGGCAACCTTGCGCTCTTAGCACAGCAGGTACGACGCTACCGCCCGCGTGTTGTGGCAGTCGCGCGGCCCCTTCTTGAAGCGGAACTCTCAGATCCTGCAGGCGCGGGCATGCAACTAACTCGAGCCGTACGTGAAGTTGGAGCTGAGCTGCTCACGGGCAGTGAAGCGACGGAAGAACTGGCAGGCCGCTACCCGGAAGCCACAGTCCTCAACGGTGTCAACGGCGGGATAGGTCTTGCCGCAACGTTGCGCGCACTGGAATGTGGCAGTCGACTTGCTCTTGCCAACAAGGAATCGTTGGTTGTCGGTGGCTCACTGGTAACCGCAGCAATGCGGTACCCGGGTCAGGTGATCCCGGTTGATTCAGAGCATTCCGCCCTCGCCCAGAGCCTTCTTGCCGGAGTCCACGAAAAGGGCATGGTGTCGCCCGTGGTGACGGGACGCAGTGAACTGCACTCGTTAGTGCTAACGGCCTCCGGTGGACCCTTCCGGGGGAAAAAGAGCTCTGAGCTGCGCGATGTGACAGCGCAACAGGCCCTTGCGCACCCCACCTGGGCAATGGGGCCCGTGGTCACGGTCAACTCTTCAACCTTGATGAATAAGGGACTGGAACTCATCGAGGCGGCACTCCTCTTCGATGTTCCCCCAGCGCAGATCACCCCTGTCATCCACCCCCAGTCAATCGTCCATTCCATGGTGACATGGCAGGATGGCTCCACCATCGCCCAAGCTTCTTACCCCGACATGAAGCTGCCCATCGCCCTAGGCCTCGACTGGCATCACCATCGGCCAAGTATTGGGCGGCCGCTGCAGTGGGGTGAAGCGACCTCGTGGACGTTCGAGCCGGTTGACAACGAAACCTTCCCAGCCCTCGCCCTGGCTCGTCAGGCGCTAGAGGCATCCGCAACCCACACCTGCGTCCTCAACGCAGCGAACGAGGTCGGAGTGGTGGCATTCCTAGACGGTCAGATCCCCTGGCACCGCATTGTTGAAACAGTTGCGGCCGTCCTGGGTGAGCATGAGGGAATCGACAAGCCAACCCTCGGAGACGTCCTTGCGGTGCAGGACTGGGCTTTCGCTCGTGCGGCACAGCTCCTCGGTCTCCCGGGCAACTCTGGGCAAGAGTCTTAGGCCGTGTTCATCGTCGGACTGGTCATCCTCATTGTCGGGCTGATGATCTCAGTTGCCCTCCACGAACTCGGGCACATGCTGCCCGCAAAGAAGTTTGGCGCCCTCGTCCCCGAATACTGGATTGGGTTTGGGCCAACGGTCTGGAAAACCAGGAAAGGTGACACCACGTACGGTGTCAAAGCCCTCCCGCTTGGTGGATACGTGCGGATCCTTGGAATGTATTTCCCGAATGGAAATGGGCGTAAGACCAAGGCCGATGGAAGTCTGACCCTTGCGGAAATGGCCCGGCAGCAGTCGGGCGCAGAACTTGAAGAAGCGGCCCGTCGTGGCCAGTCGGGGAAGCCGTTCTACAAGCTGTCGACCCCTCAGAAGCTGGTGGTTATGGCGGGTGGTCCCGTTATGAACCTGCTGATAGCAGTTGTTCTCATCGCGGTTGTGGTCATGGGGATAGGATTCAACGCGCCCTCGACCACCATTGCTGAGGTGCGCAATGCCGAGGACGGTACGGCGAGCCCGGCGGTTACCGCAGGTATCGAAGCGGGGGACCAGATTGTCCAGTGGGATGGCCGACCCGTTGAGTCATGGGAAGTTCTCACGGAGGCGATCCAAGCGACTGACGGGCCGGTAGATGTGGTCGCGATTCGTGAGGGTAGCCCCGTCAACCTAGTGGTGGAACCGCAGTTGCGCGAGGACGGCACGCGCTACGTGGGTATTGTCAGCGCGGTGGAACGCCAACGTGGAACACTCGCTGATGTCGCTGAGAACGTGTGGATGCAGGTCAGCGCAACCGGGCGGGCCATCGTCGCGCTACCCGTGAGCCTGTTTGATCTGGTCAAGTCTCTCTTTACCGGTGAGGAAAGGGATTCTTCGGGGGTCATTTCAGTGGTTGGGGTAGCGAGGCTGGCCGGGGATATTACCGGCGCACCCACGGCGGTAGATAGTGATTCCACAACCGGGACGGGAATCCCCGGGGGCATGTCATTTCTTGATCGTGCAGCCCTGATGCTCTCCCTACTGGGCGCGCTAAACGTTGCACTTTTTGTCTTCAACCTCATCCCTCTGCCCCCGCTGGATGGCGGCCACGTGGTCGGCGCGCTGTGGGGTGGGGCACGAAATGTTGGCGCAAAAGTGACTGGTAAACCACGCCCCGCACCCGCGGATACGGCACGAATGGTGCCGCTCGCGTACGGGGTTTTCGCAGTTCTCATGGTGATGACAGTGATCCTGGTTGTCGCCGATCTCGTGAAGCCAATTACGTTCGCGTAACCTGGCGGCAACTAGGTGGGATAATGGCTTGGTGAGTGAAGTTTCCCTGGGTATGCCCAAAGTTAAAGACACGCCGTTTCCCCGCAAGAAGACTCGGCTCATCCACGTCGGAGATGTGCCGGTTGGCGGGGGCAGCCCCATTTCGGTTCAGTCAATGACTACGACCAAGACGTACGACATTGGTGCGACGTTGCAGCAGATAGCGGAACTGACCGCTGCTGGTTGCGACATTGTGCGCGTGGCGTGCCCGACTGACAAGGATGCGGAAGCGCTGCCCATCATTGCGAGGCAGTCCACCATTCCGGTTATTGCCGACATTCATTTCCAGCCCCGCTACGTTTTTCAGGCTATCGAGGCCGGTTGTGCGGCGGTGCGGGTCAACCCCGGAAATATCCGTAAGTTTGACGACCAGATTGCTGAGATCACGAAGGCTGCGACGGATCACGGCACCTCGTTGCGTATCGGTGTCAACGCGGGTTCGCTGGACCGTCGCATGTACGCCAAGTATGGGGGAGTGACGCCGGAAGCCCTGGTGGAATCCGCCGTCTGGGAAGCGTCCCTGTTCGAGGAGCACGGCTTCCACGACTTCAAAATTTCCGTGAAGCACAATGATCCCGTCGTGATGATTCGTGCCTATGAGCTTTTGTCCGAGGCCGGAGACTGGCCCCTCCACCTCGGTGTCACCGAGGCCGGTCCGGCCTTCCAGGGGACCATCAAGTCTGCCACGGCGTTTGGCGCACTCCTGCGGGAAGGCATTGGCGACACGATCAGGGTTTCGCTTTCGGCACCGCCGGTTGAAGAAGTCAAGGTTGGCTTGCAGATCCTCCAGTCGATGGGCCTTCGCGAACGCACCCTGGAGATTGTTTCCTGTCCGTCGTGTGGGCGTGCTCAGGTTGACGTTTACACCCTGGCTGAAGAGGTTACCGAGGGGCTCAAGGACCTTACCGTGCCCCTGCGTGTTGCTGTGATGGGCTGCGTTGTCAATGGTCCGGGGGAGGCGCGTGAGGCCGACCTGGGTGTCGCTTCCGGTAACGGCAAGGGACAGATTTTCATTCGGGGCGAGGTCGTTGAGACCGTCCCCGAAGACCAAATCGTTGAGACTCTGATTCGCCACGCTGGCGTGCTTGCTGAAGAAATGGGTCTTGAGGCCGGGGATGGCGAGGTCGAGGTTCTTGCGTAAGTTTGCAAAGGCGATCCTCCTTCCGGCTGCCGGTTTGGCCGCTTTGGCTTATATGGGTTTCCCAGCTCGGGTTGGTTTGACCGCGTCGCAAGCGCAGGTCTCCATGCCCGGGGATTTGCTGCTCCCAACCGCAGCTGTTCAGGGTGACCGCGCCGTGGTTGCTTCGGGGACCCCGGAGGATGTGTGGCCGCTCGCCCTCGAGCTGCAAAGTCTCTATGAGGACCTCTTTGATTCAGAGTTGGCGGTTGTCTATCGGCAGGCGCCGGACCTGGTTGTCTGGGAGGCAGTGATGCCCGCCCGCGATGATGACCACGACCAAGACCTGTTCCGCGCTACAGTGGCCGTGGCATTGCGCCCGGTCAGTGGGGGAACAATGATCCACGTGCGTGAACGTTACGCGGTTCTAGACGGGGTACGAGGGCGTTTTGCGGCCTCGGTCGTCCTCGCCACCAGCGCCGTGGTGACCAGCGCAAAACTGCACGGATTTCGGCGACAGGTCGCCGTGGGGCAAGCTAAGAACCCACTGAAAGACTAGGGAGTTACATGCTTACGACAATGGAGCAGCTGTTCGTTAAGACACTGCGGGAAGACCCGGCCGAAGCTGAGCTCGGGAGCCACAAGTTGCTTGTTCGGGCAGGGTACATCCGCCGCGTTGCCCCTGGTATTTACACTTGGCTGCCGCTGGGCCTCATGGTGCTGCGCAACATTGAGGCGATTATCCGCGAGGAGATGGGCAGGGCTGGGGCGCAAGAGGTCCTCTTTTCCGGCCTTCTTCCAGCCGAGCCTTACAAGTTGACCAACCGCTGGGTTGATTACGGTCCCAACCTGTTCCGACTCAAGGACCGTCGCGATAATGACTACCTGCTGGCGCCGACTCATGAAGAGATGTTCACGCTGCTGGTGAAAGAGATGGTGTCGTCCTATAAGGAACTGCCACTCACCCTGTTCCAGATCCAGGTGAAGTACCGCGATGAGGCGCGGGCCCGGGGTGGGCTGCTGCGTGGGCGTGAGTTCTCCATGAAGGACGCCTACAGTTTCGACCTCACCGATGACCAGTTGAACGATTCCTACATGGTGCAGAGGGCCGCCTACGAGCGGATTTTCACGCGCCTAGGTTTGGATTACGTGATTTGCTCTGCCGTTTCCGGTGCGATGGGAGGCTCACGTTCAGAAGAGTTCCTGCTGCCCAGCCCGGTTGGCGAAGACACGTTCGTGACTTCTCCGGGTGGGTACGTGGCTAACTCCGAGGCCGTCACAACGCCCTCGCCCACGCCGTCCCCAACCGAAGGACTGGCGCAGACCCGCGTCGTTGAGACTCCGGGTGCTGACACAATCGAGACACTGGTTGAGGTCTTGGATGAGGCCGCTCCGCGCGGAGATCGTCCCTGGCAGGCTTCGGACACCCTCAAGAACGTTGTCTTCACTGTCATCGATGGGAATGGCAAACGGGAGCTACTTGTCGTTGGTATTCCGGGGGATCGCGACATCGACATGACGCGACTTGAGGCTTCTCTGTCGCCGTTCGAGGTCGAGGTGGCAACCGAGGAAGACCTCAAGACCCACCCCGAGTTGGTTGCCGGTTACATCGGCCCACAGGCCATTGGGCCGAACTCGGCGCTACGCGTTGTGGACGAGGACGGCAACCCTTCGGGTTCCGTGCGCTACCTGGTTGATCCTCGTATCGTTTCGGGAACCGTGTGGGTTAGCGGCGCAAATGAGAAGGACCTTCATACCACCGGCCTCGTGATGGGACGCGACTTTGAGGCGGATGGATACATCGAAGCAGCGGATGTTCGCGAGGGCGACCCGGCTCCGGATGGTTCGGGACCCCTGAGTCTCAACCGAGGGATCGAGATCGGCCACATCTTCCAGTTGGGTCGCAAGTATGCGGAAGCGCTCGGCCTCACCGTCCTCGACGAAAACGGCAAGGCACGCACGGTCACCATGGGGTCGTACGGCATTGGTGTTTCTAGGGCCCTAGCTGCACTTGCTGAGGTGACTCACGATGATAAAGGGCTGGCGTGGCCGGCCTCTGTTGCACCGTTTGATGTTGATGTCATCGTCGCCGGTAAGGGAACTGATCTGGAGGACGCGGCGCGGGTCTTGGCTGAAGATCTTGACGCTTCCGGCCTGAATGTTGTGCTGGATGACCGCCGTTCGGCCTCAGCGGGCGTGAAGTTCAAGGACTCAGAGCTGCTGGGGATTCCACTTTCGGTGGTGATCGGTCGCGGGTTGAAGGACGGCGTGGTCGAATTGCGTGAACGGCGTTCAGGTGAGCGTCAAGAGGTCAAGGTGGAGGCGGCGTTTATGGCTGTAACGGCTGCGCGGAATGCACTTGTTGCCGCGGAGAACGCGGGTCTTTCGGCCTTGGAAGGGAAGTAGCAGGATATGGCAATTCGTGAAATCCGCGTCATCGGGGACCCGGTGCTCCGCACTCCAACCGAGTGGATCACAGAGATTGACGATCGGGTGCGTTCCCTGGTTGAGGACTTGCTTGAGACGGTTGATATGGATGGCCGCGCGGGGCTTGCGGCACCCCAGATCGGCGTTGGGCTGCGCGCTTTCTCATGGAACATTGATGATGAGATCGGTTATGTGCTGAACCCCAGGCTGGTCGAGGTGTCAACGGAGGAGTATCAGGACGGAGATGAGGGGTGTCTTTCGGTCCCGGGCCTGTGGTACCCGACGGAGCGTGCCTGGTACGCACGGGTTGAGGGAATCGACCTCGACGGGAAGCCGGTTGTGGTGGAAGGTGAAGAGCTTATGGCCCGCGCCTTGCAGCACGAAACCGACCACCTTGAGGGAATGCTCTACATTGACAGGCTGGACCGTGCCACGAGGCGTAAGGCATTGAAGGCGATCCGCAACGCGGACTTCTGAGGGCTTTTCGTACCGGGCGCGTTTGGGATAACCTAGAGGCATCGCAAACACCACTTGGGTGATCAAGAACGTTGGGGAAGACGATCCTTGATTCCAACTGGAGGTAGCGATGCTAGGAACGTTAACCCGGGGTGTGTTGTTCATACACTCAGTCCCCCCAGCTCTTGGGCCGCACGTACAGTGGGCGGCCGGTGCGGCGCTGGGGCGTGAAGTGCGCCTGGAATGGACAGATCAACCAGCAGCCCCCGGCATGATGCGCGCGGAGCTGTCGTGGACCGGTGAAGTTGGTACTGGTGCCCGCCTCGCCTCTGCCCTGAGGGGTTGGGAACACCTTCGCTATGAGGTGACGGAAGAGGCGTCACGTGATTCTGATGGATCACGCTGGGCGCATACCCCGGAGCTGGGGATCTTCCACTATCAGATGGACTCTGCGGGCAACGTGGTGGTTGCAGAGGACCGGATTCGTGCCGCAGTGGAATCTTCCAGTAACTACGCAGATCTGCGCGACGCTCTCGATTTGGCGTTGGGTCAAGCCTGGGATGATGAGTTAGAGCCGTTCCGCTATGCAGGTGCGGGCGCCCCGGTGCGCTGGCTCCACAGGGTGGGGTAACCATGAGCTCAATTGGCGAGCAGTTTGGCGATCTTGCGGCACTGTTCGGTGGGGAAGGGGAAGCCCCATCGGACGGTGCAACGCCAACTCCGGAGAAGGACAGTGGTGACCAGGACGTCCTCGTCGGCGGTAACCTTGCTGGCGGACAGCCTCCCGCCAACGGTCAGGGGCATTCCCAACCGGCCACAACCGCCGTCCAAGGCCACCCCCAACAGACCTCAACCGCCGGAGGATCGGCTTCCCTTTCGACGCCAACTGGGATCTCCGCTAACTCAGAGGCGGCAGTTGCGGACCCCACGTTTGAGTCCACCCTGATCGCAACGATCTGTGACCTGAACGGGATGTCTAGCGACGACTTCGACCTTGATGCGAGCTTGACGACCGACCTGGACATCCAGGGTTTGCCACTGTGGGCACTGGTGGCTGAACTGGAGCGGTTTGCTGGCGCGAAGTTCCCGGATCCAGTTGTTGAGTCATGGCAGACCCCCCGCGACATCCTCGATGCCCCGAGGGATCAGGCGTAGACAGGGTCGGCTGCTGAAACCCCAGATCGTGGCGTTGCCGCTGCGTGGCGCGCCGGGGTTACGGCGCCACCTACCTTGGCCCAACCCAACTCAACCTGGCCCAACCCGGCCCAACGGTGCGTGTTGAGCCCAACGGTGCGTGTTGAGCCCAACGGTGCGTGTTTGGCTCAATCGGGCCTTAAATCACAGTGTTATGTCGACCAAACTCGCTCCGTAAGGCTCAACACGCACCGTTGGGCCGGGCCGGGCCGAGCTGGGCAGACCGGAACACCAACGCCCTGCCCGTGAACGCCATACTGGGTTAGAGCGCTACTGGTGCCCGGTCAGAGCGCTACTGGTGTCTACGCTAGAGCGCCTCGACGAGGAAGCCGTCAAAGAGCTCCGACAGTCTCTCGGTAGCACTCATGGGGAGCACCGCTGCCACGTACTGATCGGGCCGTACCACCACGACAACCCCCTCGGTCGTGTCGATGCCACGCTCGTCAAAGATGTCCGTGCGCAGACCCCCGCCAAAGACATTGTTCAAGTCCTCGATCCCGTATGGGCCGACTTCTGGGAGGAACAGCGAGGGCGCCTTATGGACATTGATGTCCGTGTAGTCGTCCTGGTAGATGGCCTTCACATCGAACACCGAGTTCAAATCAGCACCGCGTGGTGTGTACTTGACAATGGGTGAGGACGGGTCGGTCTTCATCCACTCCGCCCATCGGCTGATTTCGGAGTTCTTCGCAAGTCCGCCCTGATCAGCAAAGGCATAGATGCGGAACCGTCCATCAGCCTTGTGAAGGTGACCCAAATGCACCTTGTTTCCGTCCGCAACCCGCACTGCTTGCGCCGAATGGAAACGCTTGCCAATGGGGTAGCCGGTTGCCAACGCCTGGCTCTGGCCCGGCTCCGTCAGCACGGAGGGGCGGTACTGTGTCATGAACCCCATAGGGAATTCCTGGGTGGACACGTAGAACTGGGCTAGTTCGTCTTTGTCTTTGAAATCCTCTGGCTTCTTGGCCATCATTGAAGACCATTCACGATCGAAGTCGATGAGGTTCTGTGCGATCTCTTGACGCTCTGCTGAATAGGTGTCCAACAGGAGGGGTTTGCCAAGCCCTGTCAGCACATACGCCAGCTTCCAACCAAGGTTGAAGGTGTCCTGCATGGAGACATTCATGCCCTGACCAGCCTTTGCGCTGTGGGTGTGGCAAGCATCCCCGGCGATAAAGACACGCGGCATGTCATCCGAGTCTGCGGGTACGTTGTCGAACTTGTCTGTAACCCGGTGGCCGACTTCGTATACGGATGACCACGCAACCTTCTTAACGTCCACCTTGTACGGGTAGAGGATGTCATTCGCCTTCTTGATGGCATCATCAATACTGGTTTCGCGGACCTTGCCGCCATCGTCCTCGGCAACATCGCCAAGATCTACGTAGAGGCGTACAAGGTATCCGCCTTCACGGGGGATGAGCAGAATCGATCCGGCCTTGGACTGGATGGCGCATTTGGTGCGAATATCCGGGAAGTCGGTGTTGTAGAGGATATCCATGACCGCCCACGCGTGGTTCGACTGGCCCCCCTTTAGTTCCCGACCGATCTTCTTGCGAACCAGAGAACGTGCGCCGTCGGCCCCGACCACATACTTGCAGTGGACCGTCTTCTTCTCGTCCTTGTTGGAGTCCGCGGTACCCAACAGTTCCACGCGGACTGGGTACTCGCCCTCGTCCCCAACAACCAGATCTGTGAGCTCCCAACCCCAGTCCGGCTTGAAGCGGCTGGGAGAGTTCGCTGCGAACTCCGCAAAGTAGTCGAGGACGCGGGCCTGATTGACAATGAGGTGAGGGAACTCGCTGACCCCGGTTTCGTCATCGATAGTTACGCCGGTGCGGATGATCTCTTCGGGATGGTCTGGGTCGGGGCCCCAAATGTTCATCTGCGTGAGGTGGTAGGCCTCTTGGATGATGGGCTCAGCGAAGTCAAAAGCCTGGAAGGTTTCAACAGAACGTGCTTGGATGCCATCGGCGTGACCCAGAACTAGGCGTCCGGGACGGCGCTCGACCATCCGTGTTGTGATGGAAGGAAACATTGACAACTGCGCAGCCAGGATCATTCCCGCGGGGCCGCTGCCAACAATCAGGACGTCGATGTTATCAGGAAGCTGGTCGGCGTAGCTGTGGCCCTCTTCAGTTGGCTTGGTTCGCGGGTTTTCTGAGACATAACCGTGGTGGTGGAAAAGCACTGCAACTCCTCTTTAAGTTGGCTTCCATCGGATTAAAGTTGTCTTCCATCGGAAGGTCAGCAGGTGCTTCACCGCACCCAGTGAGACAGATCGTATATGATACGTGACCGGCGTGCAACATAAATCCATAGACTTCCTGATTCCACGAGGCGTAACCTCCTGCGGCGTGTAGCCCGAGGTCCCGGCGCCCGGTCCACCGTCGTGCGTGCTGCTACGCCCTGCTCTCGATTTCTGCCGCGGCGTGCTTGAGATCTGCCGCTAAATCCGCGGGGTCGTGAGACTGGTCCGTGCAGAGCAGAGCTACGGCACAGGGCCGTTCTCCCGGAATCTGAAATGGCACAGACACGGAGCTAACTCCGGGGAGTACCTCGTTGTGGCTGACGGCAAATCCCCGTTGCCAAATGGCCTCAATCTCCTCTTCTAACGAGTCTGCCTGCTCTTGTGGGAGAGGCCAATCCTCACGGGGCACTATGGAGAGAATTGCCTTTCCTGGGGCTCCGCTTGAGACTGGGTGACGCGATCCCGTGGGTTGGCTGATGGAGGTTGTAAACCCCTCTGGGGTTGCGCTGAGGAGTGTCACGCACTCGTCTTGATCCTGCATGGCAATGAAAGCTGTGAGACCAGTTCGATCAGCAAGGTTACGTAGCGTTGGGGCGGCAAGTTGGCGCAGGCTGCGTTGCGTTGCTGCGGCTAGGGGGCCAAGTCCGGGCCCGCGGACATAGCGACCATCAGGTGCTGCCACGACGAGGTCGTGGTGTTCAAGCGTCCGTAGGAGGCGGTAGGCAGTGGCTCGGGATACTCCAACCTCGTCCGCGATGGCCACGGGGGCGAGGGGGTACGGTGAGGCAGCCACCAGCTTGAGTACTTGGATCCCTCTGCTCAGAGTTCCTGCTAGTCCTTCACCCGCGCCGGTGTTCCCAACCGGGGTGTCCGTGGGGGTGCCCGTGGGAGTGGGCGTCACAGTGGCCTCCTTCTAGGATGCTGCAGGGTCTCGCACAAAGGATTGTCTACACGATGACGATCGTATACGATTCGGTATAGGCGTTGCTGTGTTCAGTATAGGTGGATGGCAGTGGCGCCCTCGCTCCAGACCGGGGAACGACCGCTGATGATCGCCCCGGGTTCGCCGATTATCTCGACGTGAAGAGAATGGTTCATGAACGCTGAAAAAGATTTGCTGCAGAAGATAGATAGTCAACTACTCATTGACGGGCAGTGGCGCGCATCGTCGGACGGGAACACGCTACCTGTCCGCGACCCCGCAACCGGAGAGATCCTCAAGGAGATCTCAAGTGCCTCGGTACAGGATGGGATCGACGCAGTTGAAGCTGCCGACAGGGCATTCCCCGCCTGGGCCGCGACCCCGCCCCGCGTCCGTGCAGACATCCTGCGCAGGGCATTCGATCTGGTCCAGGAACGCAAGGAGGATTTCGCCTTGCTGATGACGATCGAGATGGGCAAGCCGCTTGCGGAAGCCAGGGGAGAGGTTGCGTACGGCGCGGAGTTCCTCCGCTGGTTCAGCGAGGAGGCCGTGCGAATAAGTGGTCGCTACGGATCAAACCCCGAAGGCACGGGGCGCATGATCGTCACCAAGCACCCGGTCGGTCCTGCATTCCTGATTACCCCGTGGAACTTCCCGCTGGCAATGGGCACGCGCAAAATCGCTCCGGCACTCGCTGCAGGTTGCACAGTTGTCGTGAAGCCGGCGGCGCTGACCCCCCTCACGACCATTTACTTGGCGCAAACCCTGGAAGAGGCAGGCGTGCCTGCCGGAGTCGTCAACATCATTCCCACGGATCATTCCGTCGATGTGTCCGCCGCAATAATCGATCACCCAGCGCTGCGAAAGGTATCGTTCACGGGCTCAACGCCAGTTGGCCAGCAGCTTCTCAAGCAGGCCGCAAACGGGGTGCTGCGTACGTCCATGGAGTTGGGTGGCAACGCCCCGTTCCTCGTGTTCGAGGACGCCGACCTCGACGATGCTGTGGAGGGCGCAATTCAGGCCAAGTTCCGCAACATTGGTCAGGCGTGCACAGCCGCCAACAGGTTCATTGTTGCGCGACCTCTAGTTGACGAGTTCGTAGAGAGAGTGACCGAACGAGTCCGGGAAATGCGGGTGGGCCGTGGTACGGACGAGGGCGTTGTCATCGGCCCTCTCATCGACCACCGTGCGGTTGAGAAGACCGTCGCCCTGGTTGCGGATGCGACCGCACGCGGGGCCACACTCAAGATTGGTGGGGTGGCGATCCCCGGTCCGGGAAGCTTCATTGAACCAACCGTGATCTCAAACGTTCCTGCGGGCTCGGACATCCTCAAAGAGGAGATTTTCGGTCCTGTTCTTGCAGTCGTTCCCTTTGATACCGAGGACGACGCGGTCGCACTCGCGAACTCTACAGAGTACGGTCTGGTTTCCTACGCATATACCCGTGATTTTGCGAGGGCGCAACGTCTAATTGAGTCGATCCAGACCGGCATGATGGGTCTGAACGTGGGGGTGGTCTCCAACGCTGCTGCTCCGTTTGGAGGATGGAAGATGTCGGGGTTGGGACGCGAGGGCGGACCGGAAGGCATCGAAGAGTACCTGCAGACCAAGTACACCCTGTCGCCGAACCCATTCGTGTAGCGGTAGCGCGCCGCGGTCGGGCCGCGGTCCAGCCGACTTTCCCAAATGTATACGTGGGGAGCAAATGTGCGTCTGGGGTAGATACCCCAGACGCACATTTCGTCCCGCCATATACATTTCGCAAATCGGGCCGTGGGCCCGTTTGCTACGTCGGCTGCTAGTCCTTCTTCCAGACCAGCGGGCTCTTTGCCTGCTCCGCCTCATGGTCGGGACCCAAGGGGATTCGCGACCGGTCTCGCAGTGCGAGCGTCGCCAGGAAACCCACTGCGGTCATGATGAGCAGATACACCATGATGGCGTGCCACGAACCGGTTTGCTGCTGCAGTGCCTGGGCGATGAGGGGTGAGAAGGCCCCGCCGAGTACAGCGCCGAGAGCGTATGAGATGGATACACCAGAGAAACGAACCGACGCCGGGTATAACTCCGCGTAGAAAGCTGCCTGCGGTCCGTAGGTGAAACCGAGTCCGATGCTCAGGAAGCCAAGGCCCGCGAGTAGCCACATCGCTGTTCCCCCGTTTATCAGCGGGAACAGCGCGAGGACGCCGATGGCTTGCAATACCCAACCAACGAAGTAGGTGTTACGCCGCCCTATAAAGTCCGACGCCCATCCTGCAATGAGGGTGAAGGCCAGCCAAACTACGGCGCCACCGGCAACCGCCCAGAGGATTGCGGGTCGATCGAGCCCCAGAGGACCATCTGGATTTGCGGCGTAGGCCTGGATGAACCCACCCGTGGTCATGTAGCCCACCGCGCTGTTTCCGGCAAAGACTAGGGCCGCGATGATAACTAGGGGAAGGAAATTCTTGAGCAGCACGACCAGAGGAGTCTTCGTCTCTTGCTTGCGCTCAGAAATCTCCTTGAAAACGGGGCTTTCTTCAACGGACTTGCGGACCCAGTAGCCAACAAACACAAGTACCACTGAAAGCAGGAAGGGGACACGCCAACCCCATTCGAAGAATGCCTCTCCCGGCGCAATCCACGCCATGATTGCCATGACTGCGGAAGACATCAGCAGACCGAGCGGGACGCCGATCTGTGGGGGTGCGCCAAGTAGGCCGCGACGTCCGGGAGCTGCATGCTCCACCGCCATAAGTACGGCGCCTCCCCATTCTCCGCCTGCGGAGATTCCTTGGAGGACGCGGAGTAGGACAAGAAGGATTGGTGCAGCGATACCAATGGAGGCGTAGGTGGGTAGAAGACCAATCAGGGCAGTAGCGGCCCCCATGGTCCAGAGTGTCAGTACCAGTACCAGACGGCGCCCGTACTTGTCACCGAGGTGGCCGGCAATTACGGCGCCCAGCGGGCGGAACAGGAACGAAACTCCAACCGTCGCAAATGACAGAAGCATTGCGGCATTTGGCCCAGCCGGTTCGAAGAACAGCCTGCTGAACACGAGTCCGGCTGCCGCAGCGTATACGAAGAAGTCATACCACTCCAGAGAGGTACCAATGACGGTCGCCGCGATGACGCGGCCCTGATCAGGGTTCTCCTTGAAGACTTTGCGGAGGCTGGGCGGCCTAACAGTGGGCTCACCCTCGGCGATGACGTAGTCGGTTTGTGTCATAACTCGTTACTCCCTTGTCGAGTTGTGCGGAGAGCGAGCCATCTTTGGCTTGCTCATCGTGAACACATCGTATATCATTTGGAATACGACGCAAGAGCATTTCCCAAATTCGAGGCAAACTCTCTCGCATGAAGGCCCAGTTGGCTCCAAAGAAGGATGACCGATGTTAGTCACTGCAGATTCGCGTAGCAATGGCTCTCGACGTGATCTTCAGGTTTCAGTTGGACGCGAAGCGATAGAACTCGAAGTAATAGAAGAGGTCGGTATGAGCGACATGCAGGCAGCCAATCAGCGTGCGATAGCAGAATTGCCGCTAAAGCCGGGAAAGGTGATCGCGGTTCACCTTTCCTACGACTCGCGGGCTGAGCAGCGGGGACGCAAGCCGAAGAACCCTTCCTACTTCTTTAAGCCCGTCAGCTCCCTAGCGCCAACTGGCGCAGATATATCCAGGCCAAAGGGAGCAGACCTGTTGGCATTCGAGGGGGAAATCGCTCTGATTATCGGGCAGCCTGCCCGTTGGGTCTCCACCGCCGACGCGTGGTCCTATGTCGGTTGGGTAACCGCCGCAAATGACTTCGGCATCTACGACATGCGCAAGGCAGATAAGGGCTCGAATGTTCGCTCCAAAGGCGGGGACGGCTACACCCCGATTGGGCCAAACTTCATTCGCGCCTCCGACCTCGACCCTGCGGATATCGCCATCACGACCAAGGTCAATGGAAATCTCGCCCAGCAGGACTCCAGTGCCGGCATGTTCTTCTCACTGCCGCAGATAGTTGCAGACCTGTCACAGCACTTCACCCTTCAACCCGGGGACATCATCCTCACGGGCACCCCCGCTGGGTCTTCCGTAGTTGAACCAGGTGATGCGGTAACGGTCGAGGTCGTGGCAAACGGAATCAGCTCGGGCGAACTGCTCACCACAGTTGTCCAGGGCGACCATGACTTTGATCCCCGCTTGGGAGATGTCCCCCAGACCGACGAGGTGCAGATCGCCGAGGCGTGGGGAACCACGCCTATAGAATCCACGCCGGAGGTTACCCTTACCGAAGACCTCAAGGAGTCGCTGCTGGGACTCCCAACAGCCGCACTCAGCGCACAGCTTCGCAAAATGGGTCTGAACAACGTCAGCATCGACGGTGTCAGCGCCATGCATCCAGAGAAGAAACTGGTCGGCATCGCCAAGACCCTGCGCTTCCTGCCCAACCGTGAGGATCTCTTCGCGAAACACGGTGGTGGCTACAACGCTCAGAAGCGTGCCTTCGATTCCCTCCAGCCCGACGACGTTGTGGTGATCGAAGCTCGGGGCGAGGCCGGGTCCGGCACCCTCGGCGATATTCTTGCCATTCGTGCGAACAGCCTGGGCGCAGCGGGGATCGTCACCGATGGGGGAGTCCGTGATTACGACGCCGTCGCAGAAGTCGGCATCCCCGTCTACACCCGGGGCGCCCACCCGGCTGTCCTCGGACGCAAACACTTCCCGTGGGAGGTCGGTGGAAGCGTGGCGTGTGGGGGCACCACTGTAGAGCCAGGTGACATCATTGTCGGGGACCGCGATGGCGTCCTCGTCATTCCCCAAGACCTGGTGAAACAGGTTGTGGAAGGCGCGCAAGCAGCCGAAGATTCCGACGCTTGGGTTGCGCAACGTGTCGCAGAGGGGAATCCCGTCGACGGTCTTTTCCCAATGAACGAAGAGTGGAAGGACCGGTACGAACAGTGGAAGAAAAGCCAGTAGCAGTGAATGCACCAAAGAAAGCCGCGAAGCCTAAGAAGAAGGCCTCGGTCTCAAAGGCAGAGCACGCCTACCTGACACTCAAGGAACGGATTCTTTCGCGCCAGTATGGACCCGGCTACCGGCTGGTTCTGGCCTCCATTGGCTCCGAACTCGACATGAGCGTCGTTCCAGTTCGTGAGGCGATTCGGCGCCTCGAAGCCGAAGGCCTCGTGACCTTCGAACGCAACATCGGCGCCTGCGTCAAGATGATCGATGATCGCCAATACGCACAGTCAATGGAAACACTGGCGGTTCTGGAAGGGGCAGCAACCGCGCTTGCGGCTCCGAACATCACGCCGGAACAGTTAGAGCGGGCGCGCCGCACCAACGAGGTAATGCGGGGAACCTTGGATGACTTCAATCCCCGCGTTTTCACAGTCTTGAACCAAGAGTTCCACTCGGCGTTGCTGACGGGTTGTCACAACCTGCGGCTCACCGATCTGGTTCACGCAGAATGGGCGGTGCTCGGCAACCTTCGGGAGTCGACATTCTCATTCGTCCCCGGTCGGGCAAGGGAGTCGGTACGGGAACACTCTGCGATTCTGGAGCTCATTGAACAGGGGGCTCCGCCCTCGGAAATCGAACGGGCAGTACGCGCCCACCGATTGGCGACCATGGACGCCTATCTGATTCGCCAACACGACCAAGCCTCACTGGACTTGGATTAATCTGACTATTAGGAGAGCAAATGTCGGAAGCTAGCGTGGCGCCCGAAATGGCTGTGCCACAGGGTTTACCCAGCCAGATCCTGCACTACATCAACGGAGAGGCCGTGCCCTCTCTTGGGGGAGAGACTTTTGAGGTCATCAACCCCGTCACCAACGAGGCCTACATTGATGCAGCATCGGGCCAGAAGGCCGATGTTGAACGCGCTGTTGCCGCCGCGAAAAAGGCATTCGACGAGGGTCCGTGGCCGAAAATGCTGCCGCGGGAACGCTCGCGAATCCTTCACAAGGTAGCGGATCTGATCGAGGCAGAAGATGAGCGCCTAGCAGCATTTGAGTCCTTCGACTCCGGTCTTCCTATCACGCAGGCGCTTGGACAGGCACGCCGCGCCGCAGAGAACTTCAGGTTCTTTGCGGATCTGATCGTTGCTCAGACGGATGACGTGTACAAGGTGCCCGGTCGCCAGATCAACTACGTCAACCGCAAGCCCATCGGGGTTGCTGGCCTGATCACGCCGTGGAACACCCCGTTCATGCTGGAGTCTTGGAAGCTGGCGCCCGCCCTGGCTACAGGCAATACCGTCGTCCTCAAGCCCGCGGAGTTCACGCCGCTCTCAGCGTCGCTGTGGGGGGAGATCTTTGAGAAGGCTGGAGTCCCGGCAGGTGTCTTCAACATGGTCAACGGCTTTGGTGAAAGCGCAGGGGATTCCCTGGTCAAGCACCCCGATGTTCCCCTAATTTCCTTCACCGGTGAAAGCTCAACTGGCAGCCTGATTTTCGGAAACTCCGCTCCTTTCTTAAAGGGCCTCTCCATGGAGTTGGGTGGGAAGTCCCCGGCGGTAGTCTTCGCCGACGCGAACGTCGACGATGCTGTCGACGCCACCATCTTCGGCGTCTTTTCCCTGAATGGTGAGCGCTGCACGGCGGGAAGCCGCATCTTGGTTCAGCGCGACATTTACGACGAGTTTGTCGAGAAGTACGCGAAGCAGGCCCGGAACGTCAAAGTGGGTCTACCCTCCGATCCGACCACCGAGGTGGGCGCCCTCGTCCATCCTGAGCACTATGACAAGGTGATGAGCTACGTCGAAATCGGCAAGGAAGAAGGGCGACTGGTTGCCGGCGGTGGCAGACCTGAGGGATTCCCAGAGGGCAACTTCGTTGCACCGACAGTCTTTGTTGACGTGGCCCCGGACGCAAGGATTTTCCAGGAGGAGATTTTCGGTCCGGTTGTGGCGATCACGCCTTTCGACACTGATGAGGAAGCGCTCGAACTGGCCAACAACACCAAGTACGGGCTGGCTGCCTACATCTGGACCAACGACCTGAAGCGGGCACACAACTTTGCTCAGAATGTGGAGGCGGGCATGGTGTGGCTCAACTCCAACAACGTCCGCGACTTGCGTACGCCGTTTGGTGGGGTGAAGGCCTCGGGTCTGGGGCACGAGGGCGGATACCGCTCCATCGACTTCTACACCGATCAGCAAGCAGTGCACATCAACCTCGACAAAGTCCACAACCCGTCATTGGGCAAGCAGTAACGCAACGAAGTACCGGGACGAGGGCGACTCCTAGCTCCGCCCTCGTCCAATCCCTCACGCCACAACGCCAAGAATAGAAAGCAAAGGTGCTCTCATGAGTGAAGACAAGAAGGTCAGCCCCGATTACCTAGACGCCGAGGTCATCCTTGGTTCCGATCCGGTTCCCACCCCGGTTGCCCCACCCCCGGACATCCTGCGCGCAGCGTACATGGACATGGTGGTTACGGACTTGGAGGAATCAAAGAAGTTCTACGCCGACATCCTCGGGCTGGTCGTTACGGAAGAGAATGACACCGAGGTCTACCTGCGGTCGTTGGAGGAGTTCATCCACCACAACCTGATCCTGCGCAAGGGTGACACGGCCGCGATTCGTGCCTTCGGTTACCGGGTTCGCACACCTGAAGATTTGGAGAAGGCTGAGGAGTTCTACAAAGAGCTGGGTTGCCGCGTGGAGCGCGTTCCTGCTGGAACTGTTGCCGGTATGGGAGAAATAGTCAGGGTTCAGGACCCGCTGGGCTTCCCGTACGAGTTCTTCTACGACGTCGACCATGAGAAGCGCCTCGCGTGGGACTACCAGCTCTACACGCCCGGAGCCCTGGTGCGACTTGACCACTTCAACCAGGTGACTCCGAACGTCCCCCGGGCAGTTGGATACATGGAAGACCTGGGCTTCGGCGTTACTGAAGAGATTGTCGACGAGGACGGAACGGTCTACGCAGCCTGGGTGCGTCGCAAGCCAACTGTTCACGACACTGCAATGACCGGTGGCGATGGACCCAGAATGCACCACATTGCCTTCGCGACCCACGAGAAGCACAACATTCTAGCGATTTGCGACAAGCTCGGTGCTCTGCGGCTCTCGGACCACATTGAGCGTGGTCCTGGCCGTCACGGGGTCTCAAACGCCTTCTACCTGTACCTTCGCGATCCCGATGGGCACCGCGTAGAGATCTACACGCAGGACTACTACACGGGCGACCCAGACAACCCCAAGGTTTCGTGGGATGTTCACGATAATCAGCGCCGTGACTGGTGGGGCACCCCGGTTGTGCCTAGTTGGTACCGTGACGCGTCACGCGTCCTCGACCTTGATGACAATGTGCAGCCCCTAGTGGGGCGCACGGATGAGAGCGAGTTGGAGGCCACCATTGGCGCCGACGGATTCTCATATACTCGCAAAGATGATGACGATTCCATGCCGGAGTGGAAGCTCGGTGAGTTCAAGCTGGGTAACCAGCTGTAAGTTGCGAGTCCGGGCGTGATGACAACGGAGTCACGCGCCCGGGCTTGTTGCAATTGTCTTCTAGTAGGTCTTACTGACGAAGGGTTCTTGAATGCTCGACGATTCTCAACTAACCGCGATTGCGGATGAACTGGCGCAAGCCGAGGCCGATCGCACGATGGTCCCGCTCCTCACGTCTCGGTACCCGGACATGGTTGTTGAGGACTCCTACAGGGTTCAGGCCAAGTGGGTTGAGCGTGGCCTCGCTGACGGTAGGCGCCTAGTGGGTCGCAAAATTGGGTTGACCAGTAAGGTCATGCAGGTTGCAACCGGGATCACCGAGCCTGACTACGGCGCGATTTTCGAGGACATGGTCTATGAGAACGGTGAGGAGATACCGTTTGACCGATTCTCAAATGTGAGGATCGAGGTCGAGTTGGCCTTCGTTCTGAAGACCGATCTCTCCGGTCCTGATGTGACGATCTTTGATGTACTTCGGGCGACAGAGTACGTGGTTCCTGCCCTCGAGATCCTTTCTTCCCGGATCGAAATGCAAGGTCGCACGATCGTGGACACCATCAGCGATAATGCGGCGATGGGGGGAATGGTCTACGGCGGTAATCCGGTCGCGCCCGACGCTGTTGATCTCCGCTGGGTTTCCGCACTGCTGTACCGTAACCAAACCATCGAAGAGTCCGGTGTTGCGGCCGCCGTGCTGAACCATCCCGCCACGGGGGTTGCGTGGCTGGCAGGAAAGCTGGCGCAGCACGGCGATGGTCTCAAGGCGGGCGACATCGTCCTCGCCGGCTCCTTCACCCGGCCAATGTGGGTGGAACAGGGCGACACGATCCTGGCCGACTACGGACCCCTGGGGACAATCTCATGCCGCTTCATTTAGACCCGGAGTCTCTTCAGCCGCATCGCGAAGGACTGGGCCAGCCGCGTCCGGCGCTCCCGAGGACGCTGGGAAGCCTCCTTGCCGACACGGTTGAGCGCCCCCTGGTGGGGATGTGGCTCTGTTCGGGCTCAAGTGTCATGGCGGAGATTGCGGCGGGATCGGGCTTGGACTGGTTGCTGATTGACGCAGAACACTCGCCGTTGAGCCTTGCCCAAATGCAGATGCAGCTCCAAGCCATCGCTGCCTACCCCATCACCCCGGCCATTCGTGTTCCCAGCGCCGACCCGGTGACGATCAAGCAGGTTCTTGACCTGGGTGTGCAGAACATAGTGGTTCCGATGGTTTCCGACGCTGACCA
>RRZT010601692.1_pt1 | contig 37727 bp, 37 predicted proteins | sample 2165551 | NCBI WGS metagenome assembly RRZT01 (sample SAMN10456910, study PRJNA506462) | wastewater metagenome | biome: wastewater; feature: sludge; material: wastewater sludge; isolation source: wastewater sludge with Escherichia coli K12::gfp cells carrying plasmid... | place: USA: Moscow, Idaho...
AGATCGGCCACGGAGCCCCCGCCGAGCGCGCCCTCGTGCCGGTCCTTCCGACCCGCAACGAGTTCCCCTACGCGATCCGTCAGGTCTCCGAGGCCCTCGGCTCCAACGGCTCGACCTCCATGGGCTCGGTCTGCGCCTCGACGCTCTCGCTGCTCAACGCAGGCGTCCCGCTGAAGTCCCCGGTCGCGGGCATCGCCATGGGTCTCATGAGCGAGGACCTCGACGGCGAGACCAAGTACATCGCGCTGACCGACATCCTCGGAGCCGAGGACGCCCTCGGTGACATGGACTTCAAGGTCGCGGGCACCCGTGACTTCGTCACCGCCCTCCAGCTCGACACCAAGCTCAACGGCATCCCCGCCGTCGAGCTGCAGAAGGCGCTGCTGCAGGCCCGTGACGCCCGTCACACCCTGCTCGACGTCATGAACGAGGCCATCGACGCTCCCGACGAGATGAGCCCCTACGCGCCGCGGATCATCTCACTGCGCATCCCCGTCGACAAGATCGGTGAGGTCATCGGCCCCAAGGGCAAGATCATCAACCAGATCCAGGACGAGACCGGCGCGAACATCGCGATCGAGGACGACGGCACCGTGTACGTCGGCGCAGAGACCGGTGAGGCCGCTGACGCAGCGGTCGCGCAGATCAACGCGATCGCCAACCCGCACATGCCGGAGCGCGGCGAGCGCTTCCTCGGCACGATCGTGAAGCTCACCAACTTCGGTGCGTTCGTGTCGCTGATGCCCGGCAAGGACGGACTCCTGCACATCTCGAAGCTGCGCCCCCTCGCGGGCGGCCAGCGCGTCGAGAACGTGGAGGACGTCGTCTCGGTCGGCCAGAAGCTCCAGGTCGAGATCTCCGACATCGACGACCGAGGCAAGCTGTCGCTGGTTCCGGTGGTCGAGGAGACCGAGGCCGAGTAAGGCCCGTTCCGCACGGATCACCGAGGCGCCCGGGGAGAGATCCCCGGGCGCCTCTGCGCGTTCACTGCCGAGTTCGGTCCTGCTCAGCCCTCGTCGCTCAGCAGCCTCAGTGCTTCGGTCGCGTCGGGAACCAACTCCGCGCCGTCGGGCGGCACGGGCCGTCGGATCATGACGACGCGGGCGCCGGCCTCGTCCGCCGCCCAGAGCTTGGCAGCCGTCGCCTCTCCGCCGGAGTCCTTCGAGACGAGGCACCCGATCTCGTGCTCCGCGAACAGGCGTCGTTCACCGTCAAGCGTGAACGGACCGCGGGCCAGTTCCAGCCTCCAGGTGGCGGGCAGGACGCCCGACGGCGGTTCGGCGACCCGGGCGAGCACGAAGCGGTGGTCCAGCGCGGGGGAGTAGTCGAGCGTGTGCTGCCTGCCAACGGTCAGCAACACCGGGACAGGCGAGCGCTGGTCGAGCCGATGCCGAGGGTGGCAACTCGTCGCGTCGAGACCGTTGATCCCCACACTTCCCGTGTCGAGCGCAACGACCGCCGACGCGGCCGCCGCGTGGTCGTCGACCCAGACCCACCGATCGGCGTGCGCATGCCCGGCCCACCCGGGACGATTCACCCGGATCAGGCGGACCTCCAGATCGGCGCACGCCTCAGCCGCGTTGCGCGTGATCCCGACCGCGAAGGGGTGGGTGGCGTCGACGACTGCCGTGACGCCGCTCTCGGCGAGGAACCGCCGCAGCCCCTCCGCCCCGCCGAACCCACCCACCCGGACGGACTCCGAAACCAGCGGGTCTGTGGTGCGCCCCGCCAGCGACTGCAGGTTGGGGACGCCGCGTCGGTCGAGTGCGGCGCACAGCTCGCGCCCCTCAGTCGTTCCGCCGAGTACCAGGATCACCAGGCAAAGCTACCCCAGCGCGGCACGCCTGTGCCCGACGCGTAGGCTACGGGCGTGATCTTGCACCTGCTCCGCCACGGCCAGTCGGTGTGGAACGTCGAGGAGCGCGTGCAGGGTCAGACACATCACGTGCCCCTGACCAGCACCGGTGTCCGCCAGGCCGAGGATGCCCGCGACCGGCTGGCCGGTCTCCCGCTTGCCGCCATCCTCAGCAGCGACCAGGTGCGTGCAAGGCAGACTGCCGACGTCGTCGCCGCCGCGCACGCTCTGCAAGTGCGTGAGACGGTGCTGCTGCGCGAGCAGGGCCTCGGATCGCTGGAAGGTAAGCACTACGGGGAGCTCGAGGAGGAGGCTCCACCCGAGGGCGTGCACGTGTCGGAAGTGCGGTGGGGCGGGGGAGAGTCGCTTTCCGACGTCGCGGCGAGGCTGCGCATTCTCGTAGCCGGGTTGCGCGCCGAGTTCGCCGACTCCGACCAGGTCCTGCTCGTCTCGCACGGCGACACTCTTCGCGTCCTTGTGGCGATCCTCGACGGCGGCGGCCATCGCGACGTCGACTGGGTCACCTACATCACCTGGCCCAACGGCCACGTCGAGACCCGCGCCCTCGACGCGGGGGAGCCCGGGCGTGCCGGTCGGAGTGAAGGCACCGCTGAACCTGCCCACTGACGCAGAAGTTGCGACTGATACCCTCGCATCCATGTCTCCTGCTCTCAGCCGCGCCGTGGGGATCGGCCTCGGAGTCGTGGCGGATCAGCTGCTCGGCGACCCTCGCAGGTACCATCCCGTCGCGTGGTTCGGATCCTGGGCCTCCCGTGTCGAGAAGCCGCTCTACGCCGACGACCGGTCCAACGGGGCGGCCTACGTCGCGGCTGCCGTCGCCCCGGTGGCCGTGGTCGGGATCGTCCTCGAGCGCGCCACGCGCCGCCACGCGACAGCCCACGCGGCGGCTACCGCGCTGACCACCTGGGCCGTGCTCGGCGCGCGCAGCCTCGCGCATGAGGGCGAGCTGATGGCCGACCGGCTCGAGGACAGCGACCTCGACGGCGCGCGCTCCCGGCTGGGCAACCTGTGCGGGCGCGACCCATCGAGCCTCGATGGACCCGAACTCGCCCGCGCCGCGGTCGAATCAATGGCCGAGAACACCGCTGACGCCGCCGTCGCCTCGCTGTTCTGGGGAGCCGTCGCGGGTATCCCCGGCATGGTTGTGCACCGGTGCCTCAATACCCTCGATGCCATGGTCGGGCACAGGAACGACCGCTACCGCCGCTTCGGTACCGCAGCGGCAAGGCTCGACGACGCCGCCGACTGGCTGCCCGCCCGGATCACCGGCGCCATGGCCTGTCTGCTCGCACCCCTGGTCGGCGGGCGCGCCGGGGACGCCTGGCGGATCATGCATCGTGATGCACGGGACCACCCGTCCCCGAACGGCGGCTGGTGCGAGGCCGCGTGGGCCGGCGCGCTCGGCGTCCAGCTCGGCGGCCGCAACGTCTACTTCAGCCGGGTGGAGGAGCGCGGCCTGCTCGGCGACGGCCCCCGCCCGACCGCACGCGAGCTCCGCAGGGCGTCTCGGCTGGTCACCGCCGTGACCGTCGCGTCGGCCTCGGCGATCGTCCTTTGCTTTACACCTGCGTGTGCATGGGTGAACGCGTGGCGGTCTCGGCGGTCCTCCGCATGCACAGGGACTTCTGCGCGCAAGGACCGAGGCAGGCGATGACCGGCCTGCTGATCGCGGGGACGTCGTCGGACGCGGGCAAGAGCCTGTTCGTCACCGGGCTGTGCCGGGTGGCACGGAGGCGAGGCATCGACGTCGCGCCGTTCAAGTCGCAGAACATGAGCAACAACTCGATGGTGTGCGTCGACGGCTCGGAGATCGGGCGAGCACAGTACCTGCAGGCGACGGCTGCAGGCGTGGTCCCGTCGTCGCTTCTGAACCCGGTGCTGCTGAAGCCAGGCACAGACCGGAGGTCGTTCGTGGTGCTGCGCGGGCAGCCGCACGGGACGCTCGAGGCGGGGGAGTATGCGACCTCGCGGACGCACCTGGCCGACGCAGCTTACGCCGCCTACGAGGAACTCGCCGCCACGCACGACCTCGTCATCTGCGAGGGCGCAGGCTCGCCAGCGGAGATCAACCTGCGCCAGGGTGACTACACCAACATGGGCCTTGCACGGCAGTTCGATCTCCCGACGGTGCTCGTCGGTGACATCGACCGCGGCGGTGTGCTTGCCTCCATCTATGGCACCTGGGCGCTGTTGGATGAGGCCGACCGTGCGCTGCTCGCAGGCTACGTCATCAACAAGTTCCGCGGCGATCAGTCCATCCTCGACCCCGGCCTCGACCACATCTCCGGCCGCACGGGGCTGACGAACTTCGGCGTGCTGCCGTACCTGCACGGGGTGTGGATCGACGGGGAGGATGCGTTGGAGGTGGGGCGGTGGCGGGGCGACCGCGTCGCCGACGCCGTTGACGACCTCACCGTCGCCGCCGTCCGCCTCCCGCGCATCTCGAACGCGACCGACGTCGACGCTCTGGCTCAGGAGCCCGGGGTCAGGGTCGTCGTCACTGTCGACCCGGCCGAGGTGGAGAGAGCCGACGTCGTCATCCTCCCCGGATCTCGGTCAACTCTCGACGACCTCGCCTGGCTTCGCGAGACCGGCATCGCCGACGTCATCGTCCGCCGCGCCGCCGCCGGTCGTCCGGTGTTGGGCGTCTGTGGAGGTTTCCAGATGCTCGCCCGCTCCATCGACGACGACGTCGAGGGCGTCGGCGTCGCGCCGGGTCTCGGTCTCCTGCCCGTCGACATCTGTTTCCACACCGAGAAAGTCCTCGGTCGCCCCACCGGCGAGTGGCGCGGGCATGCCGTCGAGGGCTACACCATCCACCATGGCCGCCCCACCGTCGACCCAGGCACAGAACCGTTCCTCGACGGCGCGCACGTGGGCTCCGCCTGGGGGACCATGTGGCATGGCTCCCTGGAGTGCGACGACTTCCGCCGTGCCTGGCTGTCTGAGGTCGCCCGCGAGGCGGGATCGCCCTGGCAACCACGCGACGGCGGCCGCGGCTTCGCGGCGCTCCGCGAGCGGATGATCGAGACCACGGCCGATGGCATCGAGACGCACATCGACGTCGAAGCCCTCCTGGGGCTGGCCCGCTAGGACACTCATCTCGCGAACAGTCTGTTCGGGGCGACCAGCCAATGCCGAGGGCAGGTACCCGGTAAGCGACCCCGGAGCACGCCGCTGAAGCGACGTGTGCAAGACTGACCGGTGCACGAGGTTGCGAGGAAGCCGGTGGAAGTCCGGCACGGTCCCGCCACTGTTACCCCGCCCGGGGGAGTCAGGAACTCGTCTTGTGCACGTCGTTTCCATGGGCGAGGACACCCAGAAAGGCAGGCGCAGTGGCGCATCCGATTCTCGTTGGCGTAGGAGTAGGCCCCGGCGATCCCGAACTCATCACCGTCAAGGCGGTGCGGCTGCTGTCTGCCGCAGACGCCGTCCTCGTACCCGCAACGGAGGAGTCCGGTGACGGACCCGGGCGGGCCGAGCAGATCGTGACGGTCAACTGCCCGGAAGCGCGGATCCTGCGGATCCCGTTCTCCATGACATGCAAGCGCGGCATCAGCGAGCAGCGCAAGGCATCCTGGAGGGCCGCTGCCGACGCGGCGGTCGGTGCCTTCCGCGATGGCGCGGAGGTCGTCGTGTTCGCGACGGTAGGCGACCCGAGCGTCTACTCCACCTTCTCCTACCTCGCCGCGCACGTCGTGGAACTGCTGCCGGAGGTCGAGATCCAGGTCGTGCCGGGCGTCACAGCCATGCAGGCGCTGGCCGCCGAGAGCCGAACCCCGCTCGTCGAGGGCACCGAGACGCTCGCGCTTGTGCCCGCGACCGCAGGCTTGGAGAAGCTCAGCGCACTGCTCGACGCCGTCGACACCGTCGTCGCCTACAAGGGCGGACGGCGACTTCCCGAGGTCGCGGCGACCATCCGCGGCAAGGGCCGCGACGCCGTGCTCGGCATCAACCTCGGGCTCGAAGGGCAGGAACTGCACCGGCTGAGCGACCTCGACGACGACCGCTCGGCACCGTACTTCAGCGCGGTGCTTGCGCCCGCTCACCGTGGAGAGACGGGGGGCCGGTTGTGAAGGGGAAGGTCATCTTCGTCGGCGCCGGGCCCGGGGCCGACGACCTCATCACAGTGCGTGGGGCGCGCGTGATAGCCGAGGCCGACATCGTCATCTGGGCGTCCTCACTCGTCCATCCCGGGATCGTGGCCAACGCCAAGCCGGGTGCGGTGATCGTCGACTCCGCGGCCGAGGCGCTCGAAGACACCGAGGTGCACTACCGGCGCGCGGCCGAGGAGGGGCTGCTGGTCGCCCGCGTGCACACAGGGGACCCGTCCATTTACGGTGCGACGGGGGAACAGTACGAGCAGTGCCGTCAGCTCGGTCTCGACTACGAGACCGTTCCCGGTGTCTCAGCCTATTCCGCCACCGCCGCGCGGATGGACGCGGAGATCACCATCCCTGAGGTCTGCCAGTCGTTCATCCTCACAAGGCTCGAGGGCGGGCGCACGCCCATGCCGCCGCGCGAGACGGTTCGCGGGTTCGCCGCCCACGGCGCGACGATGGCGCTGTACCTCTCCGCCGCGCGCAACAAGCAGCTCCAGGACGAGCTGCTGGCCGGCGGCTACCCGCCCGAGACGCCGTGCATCGTCGGCTACCGGGTGACCTGGCCCGATGAGATGATGCTGCGCTGCCGCCTCGACGAGCTGTCGGCCATCATGCGCGAACACAAGCTGTGGAAGCACACGATCGTGATGGTCGGCCCCGCGCTCGCCGAGGGCCACAGCGGGACCCGCAGCCACCTCTACCACCCCGGATTCCGACACGAATACCGCGCGGCTGAGGCGGACGCCCAACGCGACCTGCGTATCAACGGGGCCGGTTCTGTGCACACGAAGGAGCACTCCGCATGATCCATGTCCACGGATATCTCGGGGAACTCTCCGACGACACCCGCGCCCTCGCGAAGGACGCCGCCCTCGTCGTCGGCGGGCGGCGTCATCTCGCCGACCTGGGCGTCGCCCCCGAACGCCAGGTGGTGCTCGGCGCGCTGACTCCTGCGCTGGAACGTCTCGGCGCCCTGCGACCCGACCAGGACGCGTTGGTGGTCGCCAGCGGCGACCCAGGCTTCCACGGCATTGTGCGTCGCATCCGCCTTGCGGGCCATCAGGTCCGGGTCCGCCCAGCGGTCAGCTCGGTCGCCGCAGCCTTCGCCGCCGTCGCGCTGCCCTGGGACGATGCGCTGGTGGTCTCTGCGCACGGAAAGCCCATCGACGAGGCCGTCGCCGCGGCAAAGTGGCACCCGAAGGTGGCCGTGCTTACCTCGCAGGGCGCTGGTCTCGTTGAGCTCGCCGCCGCGGTCGGCCACCTCGGCCGCGCCTTCGTCCTTGCCGAGCGTCTCGGCGAGGCGGACGAGCGCGTGCGCGTGCTGACCGCCCGCGAGGCCATGGCCGTCGAAGACATCGCCGAGCCCAATGTCGTCCTGATCCTCGACGGCACGCCCGACACCCGTGCGTTGATCTCCGGCGCCTCCTTCGCGCGGACGGAGGGCCATGAGCCGGTCGTCGGCCAGGTCACCAACTCGCCCGCGGCTCGCAGGCACGCCGACCAGATCGACGGCGTGCTCGGCGTCGCCTCAATCCGATACGACGGGCCCGCCTCCGAACTGCTTCCCCGGGCCTGGAACGAGTGTGACCTGATTGTGAGCCACCTCGCGCTCGGCGCCACGACGCGGCTCGTCGCGCCGCTGCTCCGCGACAAGAGGACCGACCCCGGCGTCGTCGTCATCGACGAGGCGGGCCGTTTCGCCGTGCCTCTGGTCGGCGGCCACGCGGGCGGCGCCAATGACCTCGCCCGCCGGATCGCCGAGGGCCTCGGCAGCACCCCCGTCCTCACCACCGCCACCGATGCGCTCGACCTCCCGGCGCTCGACACCCTCGGCTGGGCCTACTCAGGCGACGTCGCGGGTGTCACCCGCGCGCTGATCGACGGCGCCCCCGTGCTGATCGAGAAGGCCCACCCGTGGCCGCTGCCCCCGCTGCCGGCCAACGTATCGGTGGATGCGGTGGACGCGAGGGCGAGGATCGTCGTCACCGACCGGGTGAGCGTGTCCGCGTCGGAGCTGCCGACTGTGGTGCTGCACCCGAAGAGCCTCGTCGTCGGCATGGGCTGCAACCGCGGCACCCCGATCGAGACGATGCGCGCGCTGCTCACCGAGACACTGGCCGCCAACGATCTGGCCCTCGAGTCCGTGACGGCGATCACGACCGTCGACCTCAAGGCGGGAGAGCTCGGCCTGCTGCAACTGGTCAAGCAACTGGGTGTGCCACTGCTCGACTTCACGCCGGAGACGCTGGCCGAGCAGGATGTGCCAACGCCAAGCGCGCTGGTGCAGGGGCACGTCGGCACGCCGTCGGTCGCCGAGGCATCTGTGCTCGCGCATGGTGCCGAACTGCTCGTGCCGAAGCACCGCAACCCCGATGCGACGTGCGCTGTCGGGCGGATCCCCGTGCGCGGGAGGCTGAGCGTGGTCGGCCTTGGGCCGGGTTCCCGCGACCTGCTCACCCCCCGCGCCGTCGAGCGACTCCGCCAGGCCACCTTCATCGTCGGCTACGGGCCATATGTGAAGCAGATCCGCGACCTGATCCGTCCCGGAACCCGCGTCCTGGCGTCAAAGATGGGCACGGAGGAGATGCGCACCGCTGCTGCGATCGACGCGGCGCGCGACGGCGAGAACGTCGCCCTTGTCTGCGGCGGCGACCCTGCCATCTACGCGATGGCCAGCCCCGTCCTGGAGCAGGGCACCGACGGCATCGACGTCGATATCGTGCCAGGGGTCACGGCCAGCCTCGCCGTCTCGGCGATCCTCGGCGCGCCGCTCGGCCACGACCACGTGACCCTCTCACTCTCCGACCTGCACACCAGCTGGGAGAACATCGAGAAGCGCCTCTTCGCAGCCGCTGACGGCGACTTCGTCGTCGCGCTGTACAACCCGCGCAGCCGCACCCGGCTGAAGCACCTGCCGCGCGCACTGGAGATCCTCGGCGCCAAGCGCGCGCCCGACACGCCCGTGGCCGTCGTGCAGCAAGCCTGCCGCAAGCGGCAGAAGGTGATCACGAGCACGCTCCGCGAGTTCCGGCCCGAGTGGGTGGATATGAACTCCCTGGTGGTGGTGGGCTCGTCGACGACGAAGTTCGTCACCACTGGCGGGGGAAGCACGATGATCGTGACCCCGCGCGACTACACATGGATGCCGACCGACACCAAGGAGTACCCCGCATGACAGTGCCGCTCGTGATCGCCGCGCATGGCACCCGCGACGCGGAGGGCGAGGCCGTGTGCCGCGCCCTCGCCGTCCGGGTGCAGGAGTTGCTGCCACAGCGCCGCGTCGCGCTCGGTTTCGTCGAGCTGAGCTCGCCGTCGATTCCCGACGCCCTCATCGGGGTCCTGGGGGACGAGGCCGAGCCGCGCGCCGTCGTCGTCCCCCTGATGCTCGGCACCGGCGGACACGTCCGCGTCGACATCCCGGAGTTCATCGAGGAGGCGCTGGAGGCGGTTCCCGGCGCGCGGATCGACTACGCGGCATACCTCGGCGCGGACCCGAGGCTGATCGACGCCGTGCGCCAGCGGATCGCCGACGTGATGGGTGACTGGCTGCCTGCCGAGACGACGCTGGTCCTCATCGGCCGCGGCGCGCGGGTGGCGGAGGCCAACGCCGACCATGTGTGGCTCGCCCGGCACCACTTTGAGACCGGCGGGTGGCGAGGCGTGGAGGCAGGCTTCATCCAGGTCGCGCGGCCGTCGCTGCCGGAGGCGCTCGATCGCGCCTACTCCGCCGGCGGCCGTCAGTTGGTCGTCATGGGGCACTGGCTGTTCCCCGGCAGGCTTCGCACTTGGACGTTTGAACAGGCCGAGTCGTGGGCCGCGGCCCACCCGGATGCGCAGGTGCGCGTCGCCGAAGTGATCGGAGCGTGCGATGAGCTGGCACGGGTTGTCGCCGACCGCTACCGCGAGACGCTGGTGGACGCCCCAGGTGATGGCGCCCCTGCCTACCTCAGCGGCCTGCGGCTGCGCGGCCGTCGCGTCGTCGTCGTCGGGGGAGGGGCTGTCGCGACCCGTCGCGTTCCCCGGTTGCTCGACGCGGGCGCCGACGTGACGCTGATCTCGCCGACCGCCACCCCTGCGCTCGAAGCGCTTGCCGCCGACGGCCGCCTCGAGTGGGTGCGCCGACCCTACCTGGACGGCGACCTCCGCGGCGCCTGGTACGTTCTGGCCCACACTGACATCCCGCAGATCAACGCGCTCGTCGCGGCGGAGGCAGAGGCGAGCCGGACGTTCTGCGTGCGGGCCGATGACGCCACCGGCGGCACCGCCTGGACGGCGACCACGATGAACGCCGACGGCGTCACCGTAGGCGTGCTCGGCAGCCGTAACCCCGTCCGCTCCCGCCGCGTCCGCGACGCGCTGCTCGCCTCCGTCCGCTCCGCCCTCTCCAAGGAGACCTAGTGCCCGACTACCTGAGGACCGGGGAAGAGATCTACGAGGAGTCGTTCCGGATCATCCGCGCTGAGACGAACCTGGCCAGGTTCCCCTCCGACGTGAGCCGGGTAGTGGTGCGCATGGTGCACGCGGCGGGGGCAACGGACATCGCCGATGACGTGAACTTCACCCCCGGCGTCGTGGCCGCGGCGAACACCGCGCTGCGGGCGGGAGCACCCATTTTCTGCGACTCGTCGATGGTGTCAACTGGCATCATCCGCTCCCGGCTGCCCCGTGACAACGACGTGATCTGCCACATCAAGGACCCCGCGCTGGTCGAGATCGCTGCCGCGAGGGGGATCACAAAGACCATGGCCGCCGTCGATCTGTGGCTGCCGCGCCTGGAGGGCGCCGTCGTCGCCGTGGGAAACGCCCCGACGGCGTTGTTCCGCCTGCTGGAGATCGTTGCTGAGACCGGTGCCCGGCCCGCGGCTGTGATCGGCATCCCGGTCGGCTTCGTCGGCGCCGCAGAATCAAAGGAGGCGCTGGTCGCCAATCCGTTCGGCCTCGACTACCTGGTGGTCCGCGGTCGCCGCGGCGGCAGCGCCATGACGGTCGCGGCGGTCAACGCGATCGCGAGCACCGACGAACTGACCAACACCTCCCGCCAGGACTGAAACCGTTGTCAGCTGGACCAGCACGAGTCCGAGCTCGTGGCGGCCCGCTTACGCGACCCCGGCCAAGGCGACAGGATGGGGCTCTGGCAGACTCGCTTCACAACATGAAACCGCTTCGTGCAGGCACAGGAACCCGGGAGTTGTCCGGGACGGTCGCGCCACTGTGAGCCCCTTCAGGGAAAGTCAGAAACTCAGCCCGTACGAACCAATGCCCGGGACGCTGAATCTCGGCAGAAGGAGTTCAGATGCACATAGCAGAAGGGTTTCTCCCACCCCTCCAATGCGCGGCCTGGTTCGCCGTCGCCGCCCCGTTCGTGATTCATGGCGGCCGTGCCGTCGTCCGCGAGGCCAGGAAGTCACCGGAGAACAGACTGCTGCTCGCCGCCGCGGGTGCCTTCACTTTCGTCCTCTCGGCCATCAAGCTGCCGTCGGTGACCGGGAGTTCTTCGCATCCCACCGGCACCGGGGCAGGGACCATCTTGTTCAAGCCGCCGGTCATGGCGTTTCTCGGCACGGTCGTGCTGCTCTTCCAGGCCCTGCTGCTGGCGCACGGTGGTCTGACGACGCTGGGCGCGAACGTGTTCTCGATGGCGATCGCTGGCCCCTGGGCGGGCTACGGCGTCTGGCGCCTGCTCAAGGCGGCGAAGGCCCCCACCTGGCTGGGCGTGTTCTTCGCCATGGCCGTGGCGAACCTGTTCACCTACTGCGTCACGTCGCTGCAACTGGCACTGGCCTACCCCGACGCCACGACGGGCTTCCTGGGCGCCGTCGCCAAGTTCCTCGGCGTCTTCGCCGTCACCCAGATCCCGCTGTCCATCGCCGAAGGCGTCCTCGGGGTGCTTCTGTTCGGGTTCTTCACCCGCGTCGCGCCGACCGAGCTGGCTCGCTTGGGCGTCACCGCGTCGGACAAGGAGGTCGTTCATGTTTGAGCGCAAGGACTGGTTCATCGGGCTGGCCCTCGTGGCCGTCATCGTCGCGATCTTCGCGTTCTCGCTGACCATGGCCCCGAAGCCCGCGGAAGGCGAGGAGGCATTCGGGGGCAGCGACGCGGCCGTGACTGCGATCCTCGAGGAGGAGCACGGCGCCCTGCCCTGGTTCTCCCCGATCTTCGAGCCCGGCAGCGGCGAGATCGAGTCGGGCCTGTTCGCCGTCCAGGCGGCGCTCGGTGCGGGAATTCTCGGCTTCGCCCTCGGCCAGCTGCGCGGCAGGGCTGTGGCCCGGCGCGAGCCGGAGTCGGCACGACAGTGACCACCTACTCCATCGACGACGCCGCCTGGGCCAGCCCGTGGCGGCGCCGTCGAGTGGGGGAGAAGGTGCTGCTCAGTCTTGCGCTCGTGCTCACCGCGCTGCTCACACCCCCCTGGCCCGGATGCGTGGCCGTTGCCCTGCTCTCCGTCTTTTTGATCATCGGCCCGGCCCGCATCCGACCATCCCTGCTTGCCACTGTGCTCGTCGCGCCGTTGACCTTCCTGCTGCTCGGCACCCTTCCCGTCGTCCTTCAGTTCGGTGGCGACGGGTGGGGCGTCGGCCCGCTGCGGCTCTCGCAGGAGGGGCTGACCACCGCGGCAGGGCTCTTCGTCCACGGCATCGCGGGCACGCTCGCCATCATGGTGTTGGCCACGACGACGCCGATGGTCGACCTGCTGACCTGGCTTCGCGGAGTCCACCTGCCTGACCCGCTCCTCGAGGTCGCTTCACTGACCTATCGCCTGCTGTTCCTGCTGCTCGCCACCACCGTCGCGGTGCGAGACGCGCAGCACGCGCGGTTGGGCGACGAGGCCACGTTCCGACGTCGCTGGGCAACGGTGACCTCGACGACGGGGAGCATCATCCTGCGCACGTGGGACCGGGCCGCCCGTCTGCAACGCGGGCTCGAGGGCCGTGGCTACGAGGACTCGCTCGTCACGTTGGCGCCCATCCGCCGCCGCAGTTGGTCCTTCGTCGCGATGACCGCGGTCGGCGTGTCCGGTGTGTGGCTCCTCTGCTGGGCTGCCGCATGACCGAGATCCTCGGTGCCTTGGACCTCACGGCTGGATTCCCTGGGAGCCCGCCCGTGCTCGACGGCGCCTGCGTATCGATCCGACGTGGCGTGCGCATGGCGCTGCTCGGACAGAACGGGTCAGGCAAGACGACCCTGCTGCGCTGCCTGGCGGGGGCGCTCCCGCCGATCCGCGGCACGATCCGCGCGAACGGAACAGCGCTGGCACATGCCAGGGCGCCGTTGCGTGCGCATCGGCGGCTGGTACAGCTGGTGCTGCAGGACCCGGACGACCAACTGTTCTCCGCCGACGTCACGCAGGACGTCTCCTTCGGTCCGCTGAACCTCGGCCTCGGTGAGGCCGGCGCCCGAGCTCGCGTCGAAGAGGCGCTCGAGCTGCTGGCCATCACGCACCTCGCCGAGCGGCCCACCCATCAACTGAGCTACGGCGAGCGCAAGCGCGTTGCCATCGCGGGCGCCGTGGCAATGCGCCCCTCCGTGCTGTTGCTGGACGAGCCGACCGCCGGGCTCGACCCTGCAGGAGTCGCCGAGTTGATGGCCACTCTTGACGGCCTCGACACGACTGTCGTGCTGGCCACGCACGACGTCGATCTGGCGCTCAGCTGGGCCGACGAGGTCGCGGTAGTCAGTGGTCGTCGCGTCCGCCAGGGGGACCATTCGATCCTTGGTGACGAGGAATTGCTCGCCTCCGCCCGTCTCCGCCGCCCGTGGCAGCTCGAGCTCCTGCACCGGCTCGGGATCTCCGCCAACCCGCTGCCCCGCAGCGTCGACGACGTGGCGCGAGCAATCCAATGAGATCAGGCCTTCTCGACCGCCCACTGGATGACGGTGCGGTACGGCGTCCAGCCGAGCAGCGAACCCAGCGGCTCAGCGTTCTCCACCTGGATCCGGGACAGGTGCCCCTTCCAACGCTCGTGGGCCGCGATGCACAGCAGCTCGGCCTCGAGCGTGATGCCGTGCACGACGAGGCGGCCGCCTGCGTGGAGAGCCGACATGGCCACCTCCAGCACCGGCATGGTTGCGCCCCCGCCGACGAAGACCGCGTCGGGGGAGGGCAGTTCGGCGAGCACATCGCCTGCGAGCCCTTCGACCAGGTGGAAGGCTCCCTGGGGCGTGAGTCGCTCGGCATTGGCCAGCGCCCTCGACGCTCGGTCGGCCCGGCGCTCGACTCCGATGGCGCGGGCCCCGTCGGCCGCCCGGCACCATTCGACGGCGATCGAACCAGCGCCCGTGCCGATGTCCCACAAGAGCTGCCCGGGCAGCGGCCTCAGATGCGCGAGCGCACTCGCACGCACAACGCGTTTGGTGATGAGGCCGTCGCTCTCGAACGCCTCGTCCGGCAGCCCTGGAGTGCACCCGAACAGCGCGCCGTCACGGTCGATGATCATGCCCACATCGTATTGGAGGAATCGTGACCAGAGGACAGATCACCGTTGAGCCTGACGACGGCCTCACGACGAGGGGGCGCCGGAACAGGCCCCTGCTCATCGTCAACACAGGAGAAGGCAAGGGCAAGACGAGCGCGGCCATGGGCATGGCCATGAGGTCGTGGGCGCAAGGCTGGTCCGTCGGCATCTACCAGTTCGTGAAGTCCGCGTCCTGGAGGACGGGGGAGTACGTGGCGCTGACGAGGCTCGGGGAACTCGACGGCGACGTCACCTTCGAGCGGATGGGCACCGGCTGCACCTGGATGCGGTCGGCTCACGGTGGCGAGGTGAGCGCGGAGGAGGCCGCAGCGGCGGCCTGGGCCCACGTCCGGCAAGGGCTCGCCGAGGAGCGGCACCGGCTCTGGGTACTCGACGAGTTCACCTATCCCATGGCCTGGGGCTGGGTCCAGACTGACGAGGTGCTCGAGGCCCTTCGATCGCGCCCGGGAACGCAGCATGTCGTCATCACAGGTCGGCGATGCCCACAGCCGATCCTGGACCTCGCCGACCTCGTCACGGAGATGACGAAGGTCACCCACCCCTTCGACAAGGGCCAGAAGGGCCAGGCGGGGATCGAATGGTGATCCCACGCTTCGTGATCGCCGCCCCCGCCTCTGGACACGGGAAGACGACTGTGGCGACCGGGCTCATGGCCGCCCTGCGCGGCCGCGGCGTCGAGGTGGCCCCGTTCAAGGTGGGGCCCGACTACATCGACCCCGGCTATCACACGCTCGCGGCCGGGAGGCCGGGCCGCAATCTCGACCCGTTCCTCTGCGGCGAGGAGTTGATGGCGCCGCTGCTGCTGCACGGATCCCGCGGCGCCGACGTCGCCGTCGTCGAAGGCGTGATGGGGCTCTTCGACGGCAGGTTGGGCAGTGACGGATTCGCGTCCACGGCGCACGTCGCCCGCCTGATCGACGCCCCCGTCGTCCTCGTCGTCGACGCCAGGCACACCTCCCGCAGCGTCGGTGCCCTTGTGCTCGGCATGGCGACCTTCGACCCCGACCTCCGGATCGGAGGCGTGATACTCAACCAGATCGGCAGCCCCCGCCACGAGGCCGAGGCGCGCGCCTCCGTGGAACGCGTGGGCGTTCCCGTTCTGGGATCACTGCCACGCAACCTTGAGATCGAGGCCCCTGCTCGGCACCTCGGCCTTGTCCCCGCGGCCGAGCGCGACGACGCGGGCATCGTCGCCATGGGCGAGGTCGTGGCCAGTCACGTCGACCTCGATGCCCTCCTGGCGCTGGCCGGGACCGCGCCCCCGCTCGCGGCCGAACCATGGCGGCCTCCCCTCTCTCCTCCCGCCGGGGCAGGGGCAGCCCGCCGCCCGAAGGTCGCGATCGCGGGCGGTCGTGCCTTCACGTTCCGGTACCCGGAGACCGACGAACTCCTCATCGCCGCCGGCTGCGAGCCGGTCGTCTTCGACCCGCTCAGCGACACCGCGCTGCCCCCCGGGACGGCGGGCCTCTGGCTCGGGGGCGGTTTCCCGGAGGTGCACGCGACGGAGCTGGCGGCCAACACCGCCCTTCTCTCCGCGATCCGCGACGCGGTGGCCGAGGGCATGCCCACCGTCGCCGAGTGTGCGGGTCTGCTTTACCTGTGCCGTGAGCTTGACGGCGAGCCGATGGTCGGCGCGCTTCCGGGAACCGCGGCGATGACCGCGCGGCTGACCATGGGATACCGGGAGGCGACCACGGAGACGGACTCCCTCCTCGGGAGGGTGGGCGAGACCATCACGGGGCACGAGTTCCACCGCACGGCCGCCGACCCCGGTGACCCTCCGGCGTGGTTGCTCGCCGGACGCCCGGACGGCGTGGCGACCTCGTCCATCCACGCCTCCTACCTGCACACACATTGGGCGGGACACCCGCAACTGGCGGAGAGGTTCACCGACGCCGTCCACCGCCGGTGGGCGGGGGCCGCCGCCACCGACCCTCCGTCGGAGCCCGACCTTGCCCACCACGGCGACAAGGACCTCGCGCCGGACCTGGTCGATTTCGCCGTCAACGTACGACAGCCACGCACCCCGGGCTGGCTCGTCGAGGCCATGACGCGTGACGCCAACTGGGCCGCCTACCCGAACCCGGACCTTGCCCGCGCCGCCATCGCGGCCCACCACGGCGTCGATGAGGACATGGTGCTGCCCGTTGCCGGGGCGGCGGAGGCGTTCACGCTGATCGCAAGGGCGCTCGAGGGTGTCGCAGTCGTCGTCCACCCCCAGTTCACCGAACCGGAGGCGGCGCTCGTCGCCGCCGGCCGGGTACCCCTTCGCCATATCCTCTCCGCCACCGAGGGCTTCCTGCTCGACCCCGGCGCGGTGCCTGCTGCCGATCTCGTCGTCGTAGGCAATCCCACCAATCCGACGGGCGTGCTGCACCGCCGCCGTGATCTGCTCGCGCTGCAGGCAGGGACCCTCGTCGTCGACGAAGCATTCCTCGACGCCGTACCCGGCCAGCCGGAGAGCCTCATCAGCGGCGACATGAGCAACCGGATCGTGCTGCGCTCGCTCACCAAGACCTGGGCGCTGGCAGGGATCAGGGCAGGCTACGTCGTCGGCGATCCAGGGACGATCGCCTTGCTGTCCGCCCAGCAGCCGCCCTGGTCGGTGTCAACGCCCGCCCTCGCCGCCACCGTTGCCTGCCTCGCCCCGGGGCGCCGCGACGAGGCGCAGCGGCTCGCCGTCGCCGGAGAGGCGGCCCGTGCCGACCTCGCAGGCCGGCTCCGCGACATCGGCCTCGCCCCCGTCGACGGGGCGGCACCATTCGTCCTCGTCGACACAGCCGGGTTCGGCCCCGGCTCTCTCCGCGAGGCACTGGCGGCACGCGGATACGCCGTCAGGCGAGGCGAGTCGTTCCCGGGCCTCGGGCCCACCTGGCTGCGGCTGGCAGCCCGTACCCCCGACCACCACGCTGGGCTCGTCGCGGCCCTCGTCGACCTACAGGAGACTCTGTGCAGCAAGAACTGACCCCCCGTGAGGTCGTCCTCGTGGGCGGAGGCCCCGGGGACCCAGACCTCCTCACCGTCGCAGGTCTCAGGGCCGTCAGGCAGGCCGACGTCATCGTCCATGACCGGCTCGGGCCCGTCAGTGTGCTGCAGGAGGCCCGGCCCGGCGCTGAGCTGATCAACGTGGGCAAGATCCCCCGCGGCGCGTTCACGCCGCAGGAGGAGATCAACGCGATCCTCATCGACCGGGCGCGCAGAGGGCTGCGGATCGTGCGCCTCAAGGGCGGCGACAGCTTCGTCTTCGGCCGGGGCGGGGAGGAGTGGCAGGCGTGCGCCGAGGCTGGGGTGGCCGTGCGCGTCATCCCGGGCGTCACCTCGGCGGTGGCGGTGCCGGCGCTGGCAGGGATCCCCGTGACGCACCGCTCCCTCTCCCAGGGGTTCACCGTCGTGTCCGGCCACGTGCCCCCCGGCGACCCGCGCAGCCAGGTCGACTGGAAGGCGCTCGCGCGCACCGGCACAACCCTGGTGCTGCTGATGGCCGTGAAATTCCTGCCGGAGATCACCGCGGCGCTTGTCGACGCGGGCCTGCGCGCCACCACCCCCGCGGTCATCGTCGCGGACGGATCGACGCCGGAGCAACGGTTCTGGAGCGCCACGGTTGTCGACATCGCCGAGGTGGCCGAGGCCAACGCCGTCCGCCCGCCGGCGATCGTCGTGATCGGGGACGTGGCCGCGCTCGACCTCCCGTGACGCAGCTTGTGGCGGTCGGCGCCCGAGCCGCCTCCATCGGGGGCCCAGGTCAGGCGTCGACACCGCGCATCGGTGGGGATCCTGCCGACCCGACGACGGCCCCAGCGTGGTCGATGCAGACGACACCGACACGAACCGGGGCCCCGCGGAGCACCCGCTCACCCTGCGCGCGGGCGGCGGCGGCCACCACATCGCCAAGGGGGACGCCTTCCGCCTGACACCGCTGAAGCGCACCCATCGCCGTGTTCGCCGAGCGAACCGCCTCAGCGAGAGCGGGGGAGGCACCAGCAGAGGACGCCAACTCGGCCAGGTGCGTCGTGTCGACCGCGGTGCGATGCGAGTGCAGGTCGAGATGGCCCGCGGCGAGCTTGCTCAGCTTCGCGAACCCCCCGACCAGGGTCAGCCGCTCCACATGATGACGCGAGACGTACTTCAGCACCGCGCCGACGAAGTCGCCCATGTCAAGCAGCGCGAGCTCCGGAAGTCCGAACAGTTGCATCGCCACCCGCTCGGACGTCGACCCCGTGCACCCCGCCAGGTGGGTCAGCCCCGCGGCGCGGGCGACGTCGACGCCGCGCCGGATCGAGTCGATCCAAGCGGAGCAGGAATACGGGACAACGACACCGGTGGTGCCAAGGATGGAGATGCCGCCCTCGATGCCGATCCGCGGGTTCCAGGTCCGGCGCGCCAACTCTTCCCCGCCGTCGACCGAGACCTCGACGACGGCGTCGGTCACCACGCCGAGACGAGCCGAGGCGCGGGCAAGGTTCTCGGCGATGTACCCGCGCGGGCCTGGGTTGATGGCCGGCTCGCCGACGGCAAGCGGCAGGCCGGGCAGAGTGACCCGGCCGACGCCGGGACCGCCTCGAAACTCGATCCCCGTGCCGGGTGCACCGCGCCGGACGCGCGCCCTGACCACGGCGCCGTGCGTGACGTCGGGGTCGTCGCCCGCGTCCTTCTGCACCGCGGCCATCGCGACCCCGTCAGCTAGTTCCTCCTGGGTCAGCGCGAACTCGGGCTCGTGCCCCTTCGGCAGAAGGACCCGCACCGGGTCTGGGAACTCGCCGGTGTGCAGCGCAACCCAGGCTGCGGTCGCGGCCGCAGCGGCGCAGGCACCCGTCGTCCATCCCGGGCGCAGCCCGGAGGACTTCAACTGCCCACGTCTTCCGCCCACAACCTCCGCCACACCGTCAGCCTATCCAGCCGCCCTCCGTCCAAGCAGGCCACCCCGGTGTGTCACCTGCCGAGTTCGGCGAGCCGTTCCAGGTCGGCAACGGGGGACAGCGCCTCGAGGGCCGCGTCGAAGCGCGCGGCCTCGGCAGGGCCCGCGGCCGCGACCTTTTCCCGCAGCGCCGCGAGGGCGTTCGGCCGCTCATTCGGGTCGAGTTCCTTGAGCAGTGCGTCCGTCCCGACGGCGACGGCGACGCTCACCGGTGCCTGCAGTCCGTGCCGGGCGGTCAGCTCGACTGCACCGAGGAAGCGATCGCCGGGGGCAAGCTTGCGTCGGGGATCCCTGCCCACCCGCTCGACGGAGTCATGCAGGGCGTGGTTGGCGAAGCGCGCGAGCAGGTCGTCGCGGTTCGCGGCCACGGCCTCGAGCGGCTCCCCGTATTCACGAGACAGGGCCTGCGTCGCTGCGGACATCGCAGCGCTGACCAGGCGGTGGATGCGGGGGTCCTCGATGGCCTCGGCGATCTCGGTGTAGCCGAGCAGCCTGCCCAGGTACGCGGTCAGCGCGTGCCCGAGGTTGTGCAGGTACAGCTTGCGGTCGGCGTAGAAGGCGAACGGCAGGTCGGTGCGGCCGACCAGGTCCGGCACGTCGGGCAGCGGCGCCTTGGCTGCGGCCGCGTCGTAGGGGAGTTCGCGGTACGGCTCGACGGCCACCCACGACACGTCCGCGGCGCGTTGCTCGGCCGTTGGGACGGGGATCATCCTGCCGATCGAGGTGCGCAGGAAGCCGACTTCGTCGAGAAGGTGCGCATCGTCGCCGAGCGCCTCGGCGACCAGTCCGCGCGCGACCTCGTCCGCGTCGTGCAGATTCTCGGCGAGCAGCACGTCGAGGGGGCGACCGGAGCGCCCACGGATGCCGTCCGCGAGGGCAGGAGCGATGTGGCGCAGGTTCGCCGCACCGACCGCGGTGGCCACGAAGTCGGCGGCGGCGACCGCGTCCACGACGGCGTCGCGTCGGCTGCCGAGGATGGCATCGACGTTGTCCACGCTGACCTCCTCGGTGCCCGCGTCGGACACGGTGGCGTGCCGGTACGAGCCACTGCGAAGGGCCGCGACCAGTTCGGCGTCCATGTCCACGAAGGTGACCCGCCACCCGGCCTGCGAGAAGATCTGGCCGATGAACCCTCGCCCGACGCTTCCCGCGCCGAAGATCACGATCCGCTTCATGGCAGCGGGGGGAGGCACCACAGCGCGTTGACGGGGCCCTCGAGGCTCACGGGGCCGAGCGCGTGCGGCACCACGAGCGTCTGGCCCTGGGCCACGGGGCGGACACCACCGTCCCAGGTGAGCATGCCCTCGCCGTCGATGATGACGACCACGCCGAAGCTGGCCTCGACGGTGTCGCCGCCGTGCGTGCGCAGGACGCGGAAGAAGCGGTCGGCCTCGGCGGGGAGTATCGAGCCAGGCCGAGCCCGGGTGACCAGACGCTGCTCGATCTCCTCGGCGCTGCTGCCGCTCAGGTCGAGGGCGCGCAGCGCGAGATCCCAGCCGAGCCCGAGGTCGAGCACCGAGCCGGGAGGCAGGTCGAAGCCGGCGTGCTCAAGGAGGATGGAGAGGTCCTCGGGCTCCTGCACCTCGACCAGCAAGATGCCCTCGCCGATGGCGTGCGCGAAGCCTGCCGGCACGAGGACTGCGTCTCCGGTGCTGACGCTGATCGCGTGCATGGCCTCCAGCATCGCCGCGGAGTCCTGACGATCGACCAGGTCGGCGAAGGTGGCCGGATCCATGTCCTCGCGGAACCCCAGATACACCGTTCCCGGGGTCAGGATGACCCATGCCTCGGTCTTGCCGTGGGCACGGCCGAGGTGCTCGCGGGCGAACTCGCCGTCGGGATGCACGTGCACGGGGAGCCGCTGCCCCGCGTCGAGCAGCTTGGTCAGCAGCATCGTGTCGTCGCCGAAGGCGGCCACGTGCGCCTCGCCGAGCCAGGACGCGGGATCGGAGGCAACGGCATCGCGCAGGAGTCGGCCGTCCGGAAGCCGGGTCAGGCCGAGATCGGATTCGCCGAACAGGGTCGTGGTGGAGCCCACCCAGTCCTCGGGGACGTTGCCTCCCAGGTACGGGACCTGGCGCAGCGCGGCAATCTTGGCGCCACCACGGTAGAAGCGGTCGGCGGGCTGGTTGGCGGGGAGCAGGATCGGTTCGGTCATCGTTGGAGTCCTCCGGTGAGACGGATCGAGGTGGCGATTCTGAGGTGCTGGGGGGCCAGTTGGGGGTCGTCGAGCCGGGCGAAGAGCAGCGTGGCCGCCGCCCGGCCCATCTGCCTGGTGTCGTGGTCGATCACGATGACGGGCACCGGCATGGTCGAGCTGAGGGAGAAGTCGTCGAAGGAGACGATGGCCACGTCGGCCTGCCGCTCGACGATCGCCTCGGCCACGCCGAGGGCGACCACGTTGTTGGTGCAGAAGATGGCGTCAGGTCGCTCCGGCCCGTCGAGCACCGAGTAGGCGGCGGTCCTGGCGGTGTCGGTGGTGTTGGGGCCGATCACGTCGACGGTGGGGCGCACGGGCAGGCCCGCCGCGCTGAGCGCCTCCGCGGCCCCCGCGACCCGTGGCCCCATCGTGGTCAGCTGCGGACCGGCTGAGATGGTGACGAAGTTGCGCCTGCCCAGCTTGACCGCCGTCGCGACCCCTGAGCGGGAACCCCGCGAGTTGTCGAAGGTGACGGTGTCGATGTTGATCCCTGTCGGCAGCTCGTCGACGGCGACGATGGGCGTGCGGCGATCCGCCTCGCTGATCAGCTGACGGTCGGTCCCGGTGGTGGGGGTGATGATCAGGCCCACCGGCCGTTGGGACATGACGGCCTCGATGAGGCTGCTCTGCCGGTGCGGGGTGCCCTCGGAGCTGCAGGTGATCAGCAGCCGGCCGTGCCGTTCCGCGATGTCACCGACCCCGGCGGCCAGCGTCGAGTAGAACGGGTTGCTCAGATCGCGGATGATCATGCCGACCATGTCGGAGCGACCCGAGCGCATCATGGCGGCGGCCCGGTTGGGCCGGTAGTCAAGCCCGGCCGCGGCCCGCTGCACCTTGTCGCGGAGCGTCGGGTTGACCGTCTCGACGCCGCTGAGCACGCGCGACGCCGTCTTGATCGAGACTCCCGCCTCGCGGGCGACGTCGTTCAGGGTTGCCCGCCGGATCATGGCATGAGCGCCTCGCCGCGCAGGTGCCGACCGACGACGGCGCGGGCGTGTTCGCCCGCGGCCTGTGGATCGAGGCCGCGCACGATGGCGTCGAGTAGTCCGGCGGTGAGCGCGTCACCCGCTCCGACGGTGGTCTCGGGGGACTCGACCGTCTCGGCAGGGAACCAGATCGACCGGTCGGCCCACTCGGCGCCGAGCGATGCGACGGCCTCTCCCGCCCGTGCGATCCGGTCGGCGTCGGCGGTGCGCAGGATGAACCCGCCGGTCCCCGCGGAGAGGGACACGACTGCCGCTCCCCAGCTGAGCATCTCGGCGGCGGTCTCCTCGAGGCGTTCAGGGGTGGCCTCACCCGTGAGGCCAAGCGCGCTGGATACGTCGTCCCAACTCGGCGACCAGATGTCGGTCCAGGCGACGGTACGCGCGAACCAGTCGAGCCAGTCGACTCGCGAGGCGACCGAGCCGTCGGCCACGTGCGCGAGGTCGAGCGAGGTCACGATGCCTCGGGAGCGGGCGTCGCGGAAGGCGTCCGCGAGCAGGTCCGGGTCCGCGCAGAGCGAGGGCACGAGCGAGGGATAGCCCACGTGGAGCACGTTCACGTCCTCGGCGAGTTCGAGGCCGCGCGGGTCGAAGTCGGCGTTGGCGCCCTCGTACTGCCAGAACGTGCGGTCGTGCCGCGGATGCTCGATCACGATGGAGTAGCTGGTGCCGAGCGAGGTCGTGGCCAGGTCCAGGGTCCTCACCCGCTCCGCGAGCTGGCGGCGGCACACGCCGCCGAGTTCGTCATCGCCGACACAGGCGTGCAGGCGCACGTAATGGCCGAGCCGGGTGAGGGTGCCTCCCGTGTTGGCGACCGACCCCCCGATCTGCTGACGCAGCGGGCCGACGGCGTAGAGGACGCCCGGTTCAAGGCCGGGATCGTGGCCGTCGAGGCGGGGGGTGATGTCGACGCAGAGATGACCTGCTACCGCGATCGCCATGCTGCTCCTTTGCAGGTCGTGCTGTAGATGGCGATGACTATATACCGGCCGGACAACGATGTCTCGAGTTTTCCCGCACCTTCGCTCTGTTACGTGTGGAGAGGTCGCGTTAATGAAGTGAATGCGTGGACTCAGTAGACATCGTTGTCCCGATCTGCTTATGATCGCAGCGCCGACCCAGTCGCGTTCAACGGAAGAACGCTCGTCGGCACATCTGAGAAAACGACAAAGGGGAACCAATGAAGATCATCCCGAAGAAGCTCCTGGCCGGCGTGTTCGCCGCAGCCGTCCTCGCGACTGCCGCCTGCACCAACGGTGACGAGGCGAAGCCCGGTGGCGGCGGTTCAGGCGATGCCGGAGGCAAGGAGGTCACCAAGGTCGGCCTCATGCTGCAGGACATCTCCAACCCGTTCTTCGCCGCGATGCAGACGGGCATGCAGGAGGAGGCGAAGGCACAGGGCTTCGAGATCAACGTCCAGGACGGCCGCCAGGACCTCGGCACCCAGAACGACCAGATCGACGCCTTCATCTCACAGGGAGTGCAGCTCATCCTGCTCAACGCCGTCGACAGCGAGGGCATCGGCTCCGCCGTGGCCCGGGCGCAGGCCGCGGGCATCGTCGTGGTCGCCGTTGACGTCGACGCAGCGGGCGCGGACGCAGCAGTCACCACCGACAACGTCCTCGCGGGTCGCCAGGCGTGTGAGGCACTCGTCGAGAAGATCGGCGGAAAGGGCAACGTCCTCTTCGTCGAGGGCACGCCGACCACCGCTCCGCAGGACCGTGTGAAGGGCTGCGAGGAGGTAATGAAGGAGAACCCGGACGTCAAGGTCGTCGCCCGCCAGGCAGGCAAGAACGACCGCGCCTCCGGCCTGGCGCTGACCACCGACATGCTGACGGCCAACAAGGACGTCCAGGGCATCTTCGCGATCAACGATCCCGAGGGCCTCGGCGCCGATCTGGCCATCCAGCAGGCCAACCGCACCGGTATCACCGTCGTCGGGGTCGACGGCTCCCCGGAGGCCGTCAAGGCCCTCGAGGACCCGAACTCCAACTTCTGGGCCACCCCTGCCCAGGACCCGGCCGGCATGGCGAAGAAGGCCTACGAGGTGGGCAAGGAGATCGTCGGCGGCACCAAGCCCGCCGAGCGGATCACGCTGCTTGAGCCGTCGCTGGTGACCCGCGACAACGTCAAGGACTACAAGGGCTGGTGACCGAGGCCATCGGCCCCGGGAGGCACAACATGGACGGGACACAACCCATTCTCGCCGTGGAGGGCATCAGCAAGCGGTTCGGCGCCACCCAGGCCCTGAACAACGTCAGCTTCGATGTCCGCCCCGGTGAGGTCCACGCCCTGATGGGCGAGAACGGCGCTGGCAAGTCCACGCTGATGAAGATCATCTCCGGCAACTACACCCCCGACGAGGGGCAGCTGCTGATCGACGGTGTGCCAGTCACCTTCTCCTCGCCGCGCGAGGCGATGGCGGCAGGTGTGGGCATCATCCACCAGGAGCTGAACACGCTGTCCGAGATGACGGTCGCGGAGAACCTCGCGGTCGGCGCGGAGCCGGTCTCGAAGCTCGGCGTGCTCGACCGTGGCCGGATGGTCCGCGAGGCGCGGGAAAAGTTGGACCGGGTGGGCGCCACCCGGATCAACCCCCGCAAGCCGATCGGCCTGCTCAGCGTCGGCATGCAGCAGATGGTCGAGATCGCGCGCGCGGTCGCCGAGGACGTCCGCGTCCTGGTGCTCGACGAGCCGACCGCGGCCCTGTCGATGTCCGAGTCGGACCGGCTCTTCGAGCTGATCAACGAGATGCGCGACAAGGGCATGGGGCTGATCTACATCTCGCACCGCATGGAGGAGGTGTGGGAGCTCGCCGACCGGGTCACCGTCTTCCGTGACGGCAAGCTCGTCGGCACCCGCGACATGCACGCGACGGGTGAGGACAAGGTCACCCCGAACGACATCGTGCGCATGATGGTCGGCCGCGACGTCGAGGACCTCTACGGGCACCGCGAGGCGCACACCGGCGAGGTCCGGCTGTCCGTCCGCGACCTCACCGGCCCCGACGGGATCGGCCCGGTCAGCTTCGACGTCCACGCCGGAGAGATCGTCACCATGGCAGGCCTGATCGGAGCCGGCCGCACCGAGGTCGCACGGCTGCTCTACGGGGCGGACCGGCGAACGGGCGGCCAGGTCCTTCTCGACGGACGGCCGGTCAAGGCGAACAACCCGAGACAGGCCGTCGCCGACGGGATCGGCATGCTGCCCGAGTCCCGCAAGGACCAGGCGCTCTTCCTCGACATGTCCGTGCGTGACAACACGGCCATGTCGACGCTCAAGCAGTTCAGCCCCGGAGGGGTGCTGAACTTCGCCAAGATGAGGCAGGCAGTCGGCGAGGTCTTCGGGAAGCTCCGCGTCAAGGCCGCCTCGCAGTCGATCGATTCGAGAAGCCTCTCCGGAGGCAATCAGCAGAAGCTGGTGCTCGGGCGGCTCATGCTCGAACACCCCGCGCTGATGATCCTGGACGAACCCACCCGGGGCGTCGACATCGGCGCCAAGAGCGAGATCTACCGGATCATCAATGACATCGCTGCCTCGGGCACCGCTGTCCTCGTCATCTCCTCCGACCTGCCGGAGGCCCTCGGCATCAGCGACCGCATCCTCGTGATGCGTGGCGGTCAGATCGCGGGAGAACTCGACGGCCCGAGCGCCACCGAGGAGCAGGTCATGGAATACGCAACCGGCGTCGTCGCCGACAACACCGTTAGGAGCCAACCATGACGGCAACCGTCACAGAGGAGCCGAGGTCCGTCGCGGGCACCGTCAGCTTCTGGTGGGACCGGGTCGGCATCTTCGCCGTCCTCATCCTGATGTGCCTCGTGATGGCGCTGCTCGCACCGAACTTCCTGTCGGTGGACAACGCCGTCAACGTGGCCCGGGCCGTGTCCATCAACGCGATCCTCGCGGCGGGCATGACCATGATCATCCTGACCGGCGGCATCGACCTGTCCGTCGGATCGACCCTCGCGGTCGCAGGCGTGGCGGGCGTCCTGCTCGCAACGGCAGGCGTGCCCGGCTGGCTCGCCATCATCGGCGGCATCCTCGCCGGCGCCCTCGCCGGGTTCGTCAACGGGGCGTTCGTCGCGTGGCTCACGCTGCCCGCGTTCATCGTCACCCTCGGCTCGATGACCTATCTCAGAGGCACGGCGTACTCGCTGCTCGACGGTCAGCCGCTCGTCGCCTCCGACCTGGCCTACCGCGGGATCGGCAACGGCACCGTCGCGGGCATCCCGACGCCCGTCGTCGTGATGGTGGTCGTCTACGTCGCGTTCTGGTTCCTGCTGGAGCGCACCCGCTTCGGCCGACACGTCTACGCGGTCGGCGGCAACATCGAGGCGGCCCGACTCGCCGGCATCAACACCAAGCGGGTCCTGCTGCTCGTCTACACCATCGCGGGCGCCGCGGCAGGTCTTGCGGGCATCATCTTCTCGGCCCGCGTGCTTTCCGCGCAGCCGACGGCAGGCACCAACTACGAGCTCGACGCCATCGCGGCGGTCGTGCTCGGCGGCACCGCCCTCGCGGGTGGCCGCGGTCGCGTGCTCGGCACCCTCGTCGGTGCGCTGATCATCGGCGTGCTGTCCAACGGCCTCGTGCTGATGAACGTGCCGTTCTTCTACCAGCTGATCATCAAGGGCGTCGTGATCGTCCTCGCGGTGGCGCTGGACAGCCTCAGGCAGTACAACCGGAAGGGTTGACGCGGGCAGGTGCAACACGCGAGGGGCGGGTCGGTGAGACCCGCCCCTCGTCCGTTGCCCAGCGCCGGTCGGGCTGGTTGACTTGGCTGCAGATCTAGGAGGACAGATGAGCGACATCCAGGTTGGAGTCTTCGGCGTCAGCGGACGCATGGGCAGCGAGGTCGTGCGGGCGGTCGGCCGCTCCGACGGCATGACGGTGGTGGGCGGCTGCGATCTCGGTGAGCCGCGTGAGCAGGTCGAGCGGGCGCAGGTCGTGGTCGACTTCACCCATCCCGATGCCGTGATGGACAACATCGAGTGGTGCGTCGAGCGCGGCATCAGCATGGTGATCGGCACCACCGGATTCACGCCCGAGCGCCTCGACACCGTCCGCGACCTCGTCGCGAAGCACCCGGAGGTCGGGATCCTGATCGCCTCCAACTTCTCCATCGGCGCCGTCCTGATGATGCAGTTCGCCGCGAAGGCGGCCCCGTTCTACCCGTCGGTGGAGATCATCGAGCTGCACCATCCCAACAAGGCCGACGCCCCGTCCGGCACCTCGGCGACCACCGCCCGGAAGATCGCGGCCGCCCGTGACGCCGCGCAGATGGACCCGGTCCCCGACGCGACCGTCCACGACGACGGGGCGAGGGGAGCGGTCGTCGACGGCATCCACATCCACGGCGTCCGCCTGCAGGGGCTCGTCGCGCACCAGGAGGTGCTGCTCGGCGCGCTGGGGGAGACGCTGACCATCAGGCACGACTCCTTCGACCGCGAGTCGTTCATGCCCGGCGTCGTCGCGGGCATCCGCTACATCGTCGAGCATCCCGGCCTGACCCTCGAGATGGAGCAGGTGCTCGGCATCTGAGCCGTCGAACTGCCTCAGGCGGGCGTGATGTCCGTGTGGAGGCGAACGAGCTTGAGGTGACGTCCCTCCTCGTCGACGGCGACCTCCTGGTGGGCGCCGTCGGCCTCCCAGCCGCCGGAGGTCAGGAAGGCGCGCAGGTCGTCGTCAGCGGCCTGGACCCACATCGTGGCCAGTTCGTAGCCGTCAGTGCGAAGGGTGTCGACGGCGGCGTTGATCAGGCGCGATCCGTGCCCCTTGTGGCGGTGCTTCGGATCGACGATGAACTCGCCGATCGTGCCGGTGCGCTCGGAGGCGTCGGGGTCGCCGCTCGGGCCCGTCACGGCGAAGCCGACGACACCCACGTCTCCGAGGGCGACCAGCACCCGGAAGTGCGCGAGCGGCGGGCGGACGATGGCCTCGTGCCAGGCTCGGGTGGCCTCGTCGGCGGCCGTCGCGGCGACCGCGTCCGAGAGCGCATCACTCTCAGACCAGGCCCTGCGCTGGATGCGGGCGAGGTCGACGGCTTCTGCGGGCATGGCGAGGCGCACGGTGTCGGTGACAGACATGGGGCCCATCGTATCCACTAGCCTTGGGCCCATGACCGACGTCAAGACACCACCCAAACTGGCCCCTGGAACCCTGCGGATCATCCCGCTGGGAGGACTCGGAGACGTCGGCCGCAACATGACCGCCTTCGAGATCGACGGCCAGATCGCGCTCGTCGACTGCGGCGTGCTGTTCCCGGAGGACAACCATCCGGGCGTCGACCTGATCCTTCCCGCCCTCGACTACCTGGACGGAAGGCTCGACGACATCGTCGCCCTCGTCCTCACGCACGGCCACGAGGATCACATCGGAGCTGTGCCCTACCTCCTCAAGCGTCGCTCCGACATCCCCGTGTATGGCTCGAAGCTGACGCTGGCGTTCCTCGCCGCGAAGCTGCGCGAGCACCGGATCCGCAACTTCAACCTCGACGCCGTCGAAGAGGGCGACATCCTCGAGATCGGCAACTACGAGTTCGAGTTCCTCGCCGTCAACCACTCCATTCCCGACGCGCTGGCCGTCGCGATCCGCACCAAGGCGGGCACCGTCCTGCACACGGGCGACTTCAAGATGGATCAGCTCCCGCTTGACGGTCGGATCACCGACCTGCGCGGCTTCGCCCGGCTCGGCGAGGAGGGGGTCGACCTGTTCATGGCCGACTCGACCAACGCGGAGGTACCCGGCTTCACCACCCCCGAGGTCGACGTGGAACCGGCCATCGCGCGGGTGTTCGACGCGGCGAACGGCAAGCTGATCGTCGCCTGCTTCGCCTCGCACGTGCACCGCGTCCAGCAGGTGCTCAACATGGCGGTCAAGCACGGCAGGAAGGTCGTCTACGTCGGCCGCTCCATGGTGCGCAACATGTCCACCGCCCGCGACCTCGGCTACCTGAAGGTTCCCGCGGGCACCCTGATCGAGCTGAAGGACATCGACAAGTACGCCGACGACGAGGTCGTGATCGTCTCCACCGGATCGCAGGGCGAACCGATGGCCGCGCTCAGCCGCATCGCCAACCGCGAGCATCCCGTGGTCGAGGTCGGCCCGGGCGACACCGTCCTGCTCGCCTCGTCGCTCATCCCGGGCAACGAGAACTCCGTCTACCGGGTGGTCAACGGCCTGTCGAAGCTCGGGGCGAACGTGGTGCACAAGGGCAACGCGCTCGTCCACGTCTCCGGCCACGCGTCGGCAGGCGAACTGCTCTACTGCTACAACATCATCCGGCCCAAGAACGCGATGCCCGTGCACGGCGAGGTCCGCCACCTGATCGCCAACGGCAAGCTGGCCGAGAAGACCGGCGTCCCGAAGGACCGCGTCATCGTGGCAGGAGACGGCGACGTGATCGACCTCAAGAAGGGCGTGGCCCGCAAGGTCGGCACCATCGACGCGAGCTACATCTTCGTCGACGGCTCGACGGTCGGCGACATCTCCGACTCGATCATGGACCGCCGCATCCTGGGCGAGGAGGGGTTCGTCTCGGTGATCACGGTCGTCGACCTGCACAACCGCTCGATCGTCTCCGGCCCGGAGATCCAGGCCCGTGGCCTCGCCGAGGACGACAGCGTGTTCAAGGAGGCGAAGCAGCGCGTCAGCGACGCCCTGAAGGACGCCATGCGCGACGGCGTCGACGACCCGCACAGGCTGCAGCAGGTGACGCGACGCGCCGTGGGGCAGTGGGTCGCGAAGTCTCTGCGCCGACGCCCTATGATCGTTCCAGTTGTCGTCACCACGTGACGACCCCGTCCGGTTTGACCGCTCAGCCCGGGACACGTAAAGTAGTCCATCGGTGCTTTGCCCCTAGATGTCAGTCTGGATGGGCACCCGATGAACTTTGAATTAAACGAAGGTAGGTCAGTCGTGTACGCGATCGTGCGCAACGGTGGTCGTCAGCACAAGGTTGCTGTCGGCGACGTCCTGGACATCGATCTGGTGTCCGAAGAGGTCGGCGGTACCGTCACCCTGCAGCCGCTGCTGCTGGTCGACGGCGACAAGATCACCTCTGATGCCAAGGGCCTCGGCAAGGTGAGCGTCACCGCTGAGGTGGTTGGCGAGACCAAGGGTCCCAAGATCCGGATCCTGAAGTACAAGAACAAGACCGGTTACAAGAAGCGCCAGGGTCACCGCCAGCGGTACACCCAGGTCAAGGTCACCGACATCAAGGCCTGAGGAGACAGCCATGGCACACAAGAAGGGCGCGTCCTCGACGCGCAACGGTCGTGATTCGAACGCTCAGCGCCTCGGCGTGAAGCGCTACGGCGGTCAGGTCGTCGGCGCGGGCGAGATCATCGTCCGCCAGCGTGGCACCCACTTCCACCCGGGTGAGGGCGTCGGTCGCGGTGGCGACGACACCCTGTTCGCCCTGGTCGACGGTGCTGTCGAGTTCGGTGTGAAGCGCGGCCGCCGCGTCGTCAACATCGTTCCCGCCTGATCCAGGCAGAACTTCGAGCCAGGCCCGCCCTTCGGGGCGGGCCTGGCTCTCTTCCCGTTCCCGGTCGTCAAAGGAGACGGACCAGTCCTCATCACACTGCAATGCCTGGGTCACCTCATCGCGCTTGAAGGGCATGGAGGAGGCGATGACGGTCGACGGCGTCGACACCGCGACCCCCGACAGGATCGTCGCGGCTCGTGGGGGAGACGGGAGACCTGTGGGCCGCGGCGTGGCTGCTGACCGGTGACGTGACGCAGGTGTCCATCGGCGGAGCCGACCTGGTCCGGCCGGGTAGACTGACCACGCTATGGCTATTCCCTCCTTCGTAGACCGGGTCAAGCTGACCGTCCAGGCCGGCAACGGCGGGCACGGCTGCGCCTCCATCCACCGCGAGAAGTTCAAGCCGCTCGGCGGCCCCGACGGCGGCAACGGCGGCGAGGGTGGGTCGATCACGCTGCGCGTCGACGACTCGCTGTCGACGCTCGTCGAGTACCACCGCCAGTCGGTGCGCAAGGCCACCAACGGCCAGCCAGGCAAGGGCGACTTCCAGCACGGCTCGCGCGGCGAGTCCATCGTGCTTCCCGCCCCGGCGGGAACGGTCGTCACCGACGCCGAGTCGGGCGAGGTGCTCGCCGACCTGACCCATCCAGGCGACGAGCTCGTCGTCGCCCAGGGCGGTCGCGGCGGCCTCGGCAACGCAGCCCTCGCGACGGCCGCGCGCAAGGCCCCAGGCTTCGCGCTGCTCGGCGAGGAGGGCGAGGAACGCCTCATCCAGCTGGAGCTGAAGGTCGTCGCGGACGTCGGCCTCGTCGGCTTCCCGTCTGCGGGGAAATCCTCGCTCGTGGCCGCGATCTCGCGGGCAAGGCCGAAGATCGCCGACTACCCGTTCACCACGCTCGTGCCGAACCTCGGCGTGGTCGTGGCGGGCGACGTGACCTACACCGTCGCAGACGTGCCCGGCCTGATCGAGGGCGCCTCCGAGGGGCGTGGCCTCGGCTTCGACTTCCTGCGCCACATCGAGCGCTGCCAGGCGATCGTCCACGTGATCGACCTCGGTACCTACGAACCGGGCCGCGACCCGGTCGACGACCTTGAGGTGATCGAGGCCGAGCTCTCCGCTCACGGCGGCCTCGAGGACCGCGTGCGGCTGATCGCGCTGAACAAGGTCGACCTGCCCGACGCGCACGAGCTCGCCGAGATCGCAAAGCCGGAGCTGGAGCGCTTCGGCTTCCCGATCTTCGTGATCTCGACCAAGACCGGCGAGGGCCTCGGCGAGCTCAAGTTCGCCATGGCCGACATCGTCGCCGCCCGCCGCGCCGCGCTCCCGCCTGCCGAGCCACGCAAGATCCTGCGCCCCGCGCCGGTCGCCTCCAAGAAGGGTGCCGTCGAGGAGTTCACCATCGTCAAGAAGGGCGACGGCGAGGGTGGCTTCGTCTGGCGCGTCCGCGGCGAGAAGCCCGAACGCTGGATCCGGCAGACCGACTTCAACAACGCCGAGGCCGTCGGCTACCTGGCCGACCGGCTCAACCGGCTCGGTGTCGAGACGAAGCTGCTCGAGATCGGCGCCCGCCCAGGCGACGCCGTGGCGATCGGCGGCGAAGACGCGGTCGTGTTCGACTTCGCCCCGCAGGTCGAGATCGGGGCTGAGATCCTCAGCCGCCGCGGCGAGGACGTCCGCCTTGAGACCGAACGCCCCGCGGTGACGCGGCGTAAGAAGATGGACGCCGAGTACCACGCGGCCAAGTCCGTGGATTACGCAACCAGCGGATACGAGAAGGAGCCGGAGGACGATGAGGCCTGAGATCGAGGGCGCCAAGCGCGTCGTCGTCAAGGTCGGCTCATCCTCCCTCACCGACGCACGGGGCCAGCTCGACCCGGCCCGCATCACCCAGCTCGCCGAGCTTCTCGCTGGCATCCATGAGCGTGGCGTGCGCGTCGTCCTCGTCACCTCCGGAGCGATCGCGGCAGCGCTCGGCCCGCTCGGGCTTCGGCGCAGACCCCGCGACCTGGAGACCCAGCAGGCGGCAGCCGCCGTCGGGCAGGGGCTGCTGGTGCGCGCCTATTCCGACGCGTTCGCCGAGCACGGCGTGATGGTCGCGCAGCTGCTGCTCACCGTCGAGGACGTGCTGCGGCCTAGGACCTACCGCAACGCGCTCAACACCATCTCACGGCTGTTCCGGCTCGGCGTCGTGCCGATCGTCAACGAGAACGACACCGTCGCCACCCACGAGATCCGCTTCGGCGACAACGACCGGCTCGCGGCCCTGATCGCCCACCTGGTGCGCGCCGACGCGCTGCTGCTGATGAGCGACGTCGACGGCCTCTACACCGCCCATCCCGACACCCCGGGGGCGCATCGGATCGACCGCGTCGAGGACATCTCGGCCCTTGAGGTGGACACCTCACGCGTCGGGTCGAAGGTCGGCACCGGAGGGATGCGGACCAAGCTGATGGCCGCCGACATCGCCACCCAGGCCGGTGTCTCCGTCGTGCTCGGCCACGCCGACGACCTCGGTCATGCGCTGGCGGGCGAAGACGTCGGGACGTTCTTCCCGGCACGGAAGAAGCGGCGCCCGCGCCGCCTGCTGTGGCTGTCCTTCGCCGCGGAGCCGCGCGGTTGGGTCCACGTCGACGCGGGCGCCCGGCGCGCCCTCGTCCAGAAGCACGCCGCTCTGCTGGCCGCGGGCATCACCGAGGTCCGCGGCACCTTTGCCGAGGGGGAGCCCGTCGAGATCGTCGGGCCCGACGGTGAGCCCGTCGGACGCGGCTTCGTGGGCTACTCGAGCGCCGACCTTGCCGGGGAGCTCGGCCATTCCAGTGATGAGGCCGGGCACCGCACCCTGCGCCCGGTGATCCACCGCGACCACCTGATCCTCTCGGACTAGGCGGGCGAGCCCCAAGCGGAGGGTTCCCTTCAGCAGTCATGAGTGAGTGCCGGGGCGATTGGTTGCGCCGCGATACACCACCATAGGCTGGGGCGTGTGACTGACATCTTCGGCTGGGTGGCGGCGGCCATCGGCATCTCCTCGATCGTGCCGCAACTCGTGCGGATCCTCCGCGCGGGCAACAGTGCAGGGGTGTCCCTGCGGATGTGGCAGATCACGGCAGGAACGGGAGCCGCGTGGGGGCCCACGGATTCATCATCGGCTCGGTCCAGTTGCAGATCCCCAACATCATCGGCGCCGCGCTTGCCTTCGCGATCGTCGTGTTCGTGCTGCGCGACCGCGAGCGCCCCGTCCTGCGGGAGCTGATCCTGCCGACCCTGCTCGCCGTCGCCCTCACGCTGGTCGACCTGCAGTGGGGTGCGGTCGTGTTCGGCCTTCTCATCGTGCTTCCGCAGCTCGTGGGCCAGGCCGCCCAGCTGCGGGCCCTGCTCACCACCGCGAACCCGGCGGGCGTCTCGGCGGGCTTCCTCGGTATCTTCGTGTTCGGTCAGAGCCTCTGGTTCGTCTACGGGATCGGTCACGGAGACTGGGCCCTGATCATCTGCGCGGGCACCATGATCGTGATCGCCTCGATCAACCTCACCATCTGCCTGGTCCGGCAGGCGAGGGCACGCAAGCTCGCCCTCGCCGTCTGAGCAGGTTGGACGGCGCGGCCCCGCCCGCCCGGCCGCGGCTAGAATCCGGGCCATGGAATTCGTCGACCAGGCGGTCGCCGCGCGCGCCGCTGCCATCGAGCTCGCCACCCTCACCCGCGCGACAAAGGACGCCGCCCTCGGCCACATGGCGGACGCGCTCGCGGCGGCCGAGCCGCAGCTGCTTGAGGCCAACGCCGTCGATGTCGAGGCCGCCCGCGCGGCGGGGACCGACGAGTCGATCGTCGACCGCCTCGCGCTGAACCCGGCGCGCATCGCAGGCATGGTCCAGGGCCTGCGCGATCTCGCCGCCCTTCCCGATCCGGTCGGCGACGTCGTGCGCGGCTGGCGGCTCGACAACGGTGCGCGCGTCACCCAGGTGCGGGTCCCGCTCGGCGTGGTCGGCATCATCTACGAGGCCCGCCCCAACGTCACCGCCGACGCGGCAGGCATCTGCCTCAAGTCCGGCAACGCGGCCCTGCTGCGCGGATCGTCCTCGGCCCTGAATACCAACCAGGTCACGATCGCCGCCCTGCGCCGCGGCCTCGAGAACGCGGGCGTCGCCCCCGACGCGGTCCACCTCGTCGAGGGTGGCCGCGAGATCACCGGCGACATGATGCGCGCCCGCGGGCTCGTCGACGTCCTCATCCCGCGTGGGGGAGCGGGCCTGATCCGTGCGGTCGTGGAGGGCTCCACCGTCCCCGTGATCGAGACGGGCACGGGTAACTGCCATATCTTCGTCGACGCCTCCGCCGACCTCGACAAGGCCATCGCCATCCTGCTCAACGCGAAGGTGCAGCGTCCCTCCGTGTGCAACGCGGCCGAGACGCTGCTCGTCCACCGCGACATCGCATCGGAGTTCCTTCCCCGCGCCCTCGCCGCGCTCGCCCAGGCAGAGGTCACGGTGCACGGGGACGACGCGACCCGCGCCTACTCCGACGCCGTCGTCGCGGCGACCGAGACCGAGTACGACGAGGAGTATCTCTCGCTCGACCTCGCCGCCAGGGTCGTCGACTCCCTCGACGAGGCTCTCGACCACATCCGCCGCCACACGACCGGGCACTCGGAGACGATCATCACCCGCGACGCCGGGTCGGCCGACCGTTTCGTCGCGGGCATCGACGCGGCCGCCGTCCTGGTCAACGCGTCCAGCCGTTTCGTGGACGGCGGGGAGTTCGGCTTCGGCGCCGAGATCGGCATCTCCACGCAGAAGCTGCACGCCCGCGGCCCCATGGGACTGCCCGAGATGACGAGCACCAAGTACGTCATCGAGGGTGACGGACAGGTCCGCGCCTAGCCGAGAGGCGCAAGGGAGGCTCACACATTGCTAGGATCGCCTGCCATGAGCCTTCTTCTGGAGTCTGAGCTGCTCGTACCCTCCTGGGTGATGGGTGCCATCGTGCTGTTCATCCTGCTGTTCGTGCTGGTGTGGATCATCGGTATGGGTTCGGGTCGCCCACACTCGAAGTGACCTCCACCGAGCTCGCGCTGGCCCGCGCCGGGCGCAGCGGCCGCTACCGCCTCGGCGTGATGGGCGGCACCTTCGACCCGATCCACCACGGGCACCTCGTCGCCGCCTCGGAGGTGGCAGCCAAGTTCGGCCTCGACGAGGTCGTCTTCGTCCCGACGGGCGTGCCGTGGCAGAAGGCCGACCGCGAGGTCTCGCTCGCCGAGGACCGCTACCTGATGACGGTGATCGCGACGGCCTCGAACCCCCGCTTCTCCGTCTCGCGCGTCGACATCGACCGCCCCGGAGACACCTACACCGTCGACACGCTGCGCGACCTGCGAGAGGAGCGCGGCGAGGACACGGACCTGTTCTTCATCACCGGCGCCGACGCCGTGCGGCAGATCCTCACCTGGCGCGGCGTCGACCAACTGTTCGACCTGGCGCACTTCATCGGCGTGACCCGCCCAGGGGTGCCGATGACCCGCGACGACCTCTCCCATCTCCCCGAGGGCAGCGTCACGCTGCTCGAGGTGCCCGCGCTGGCGATCTCGTCGACCGACTGCCGCGAGCGCGTCCGCGCCCAGCAGCCCATCTGGTACCTGGTGCCCGACGGCATCGTCCAGTACATCGCCAAGCGGGGGCTCTACCCGTCCTTCGACTCAAAGGTTCCGCATGACCGTTCCTGACTCCGTCCTCAAGCCCGTCGAGATCGCCGCCCAGGCCGCCGCAGACAAGCTGGCAGACAACATCGTCGCGTTCGACGTGTCCGAGCAGTTGAGCATCACCGACGTGTTCCTGATCGCCTCGGCAGGCAACGAGCGGCAGGTCGGCGCGATCGTCGACGGCGTCGAGGAGGCCCTGCTCAAGCACAAGCTCAAGCCCACCCGGCGCGAGGGTGACCGCGAGAACCGCTGGGTGCTGCTCGACTACCTCGACTTCGTCGTGCACGTCCAGCACACCGAGGAGCGCACGCTCTACAACCTCGAGCGGCTCTGGAAGGACTGCCCGCAGATCCCGCTGCACGTCGACGCCCCCGCTCCCGAGGCCGAGGCCGAGTAGGTAGTGCGACCTGATCCGACCACCGATCTGGTGGTGCTGCGCCACGGACAGACCGACTGGAACCTCGAACACCGGTTCCAGGGACACAGCGACATCCCGCTCAACGCCAAGGGCGTCGCGCAGGCGGAGGCCGCAGGCAGAGCTCTGTCCGGCCACCACTTCGACGTGGTCTACTCCTCACCGCTGAAACGGGCCTACGAGACGGCCAGGCTCGTCTGCCCTCACGCCACGATCCACACCGATCCCCGCCTGATGGAGATCAACGTCGGCTCCTGGGCAGGGCTCACGTGGGACCAGATCACCGATCTGATGCCCGGCTACGAGTCCAAGTACGCCAACGGCGTCGACTTCCGCCGGTCACCGACGGGGGAGACCCTCGCCGACATCGTCGCCCGCGGACTCCCCGCGGTCGAGGAGATCGCCGCCCGGCATCCGGACGAGTCGGTCCTGATCGTCTCCCACGGCCTGCTGCTGAACCGCGTGCTGCACGCGATGCTCGGCCTCCATGGGAGGGTCCTCGGCGGCCTCGGAAACGCCCACCACTCGGAGCTTGGCTTCCATCACGGGGCGTGGCGCCTGCTTTCGCACAACGTCGGCCA
>RRZT011880386.1_pt1 | contig 37685 bp, 41 predicted proteins | sample 2165551 | NCBI WGS metagenome assembly RRZT01 (sample SAMN10456910, study PRJNA506462) | wastewater metagenome | biome: wastewater; feature: sludge; material: wastewater sludge; isolation source: wastewater sludge with Escherichia coli K12::gfp cells carrying plasmid... | place: USA: Moscow, Idaho...
AAGGTAGTTTTCTTATGTATATAAAGTCTTGATTCTTATTTTTTAGACATATGTAATAAAAATATAAAATACTTTATTTACAAAAAGACTGAATAAAATCAGCCTTTTCATTTATAAATATCTTTAAATCCTGATTTTTTTTGTATATACATTAAATGTGATTTTTGATAAATAATTCTTGACAATATATCATAAATGATATATAATCTATACATAGAAATCAGAAGAAAATTATAGAAGTCTGGGAGTTAGATTTATGTGGAAATTGGATTTTTACAAAACTGATAAAGGAAAAAATGTAGTATTAGAATTTATAAAAAAGTTACCAAAAAAACATAAAGCAAAAGCATTAAGAGAAATAGATTTACTAGAAGAACTTGGAACCAAAATAAAAGAACCACACGTAAAAAAAATCGAAGATAAGTTATGGGAATTACGGATACAAGCTTCTCCTGATATTTCAAGAATATTTTATTTTATAGCAGAACAAAAAACAATCGTGTTACTTCATGGATTTATAAAAAAAACTGAAAAAACACCAGAACGAGAAAAAAATATAGCTAGAAAACGAATGATTGACTATTTAAGGAGGAAGAATAATGAACTATAAAGAGTTTAAAGAAAAAGAATTTAGAGATGATCCAGAATTGTTGGAGGAATACAAAGCATTAGAACCAGAATATGAAATAATCAAACAAATAATACTTGCAAGGCACGAAAAAAATCTTACGCAAGAGGAATTAGCTAAAAGAGTTGGAATGACACAAAGCAATTTAAGCAGAATTGAAAGTGGAAGAAGTAGTAATTTGACTTTAAATTCTATCAAAAGAATTGCAAAAGAAGTTGGGAAAACTTTAAAAATTGAATTTGTATAGAAATCTAGTTTTAAAGGCAGCTGATAATATCAACTGTCTTTTTTAATTTTATTTTATATAAAAAGCATTGCATAATTTTTATATGTAATTTTCTATGTATGTTAAGTAAAAAAATAAAGTCAATATTTATAGTACTTAGAGCAAAGCTGTCAGCTGCAGCCTGGAAGAGAAATTTTCTCCGGCAAGAATTTTTCTATTTAACCTTATTTTATACAAAAAGCTTTCTGATCACAAAATCCGTAACCGGATTTATTGCACTGTAACATATGGGGCAATGCATGAGGTAAGAAGCTTGAAAGCTTCTATTTATAAATTTAGAGGACTATGTACATCTATTTTATGGAAGTGATATTTCTGATATTCCGTGCTAAACCGCACGGCTGAACATTAAGAATTTTTTATAACAATTCTGAACGTTCTAAAATTTATTGATTTAATTAAGTGATTGAAAAAACTAAAAAAAAGTAATATAATGAATATATAAATAATTAAATAAAAAAGTATGTAAAGAAAGAAAATTCAAAATTATCAGGGAAAAATAAAATAAGAGAGAACAAATATAGTGTTAAATAATCCTGATATTTTGAGTTTTATTCTACCCCAAATACCTAAAACAACTGTCAATAAAAGGCAGTTGTTTTTTAATCTAAATTCATGTAAAAATTTTATATGCGTATTTATTTGTTTTTTGTACGGGTATTTTTTTGTAACGTCCTGATCAGCCCGTCTGTTCTTTTAGGTAAAAAATCATCAAATGTAATAGAAGTATCAAATTTATTGATGAAGTCTCTTATTAAATATAAGTGTCTTAGATTATATTTTCTGTTAAAACATTCAACTGATCTTATAAAACTTCCCTCAACATTAAGATATTCAGCCATTTCTTCAACAGAAATACCATGTTTTTTTCTTAATTTTTTTGTATTTTCCGATATTTTATTATCAAAGTTATTTATTCCATTCATATAATATGCCACCTTTCGCTTGCACTATAAAATAAATATTTTATTTATTCTACAATCAAATGATTGCAAAATTATATTGAAAGTGATATATTATTATTGATTAAAGAAATGAAATAATTTACCTTGCTTTACCCATTAAATAAAAAGACATTTTAATAATGTCTTTTCTTTTAGAGATAAAAAACTAGACTTATATCCCTATATTTTATATAATAATTTAAGTGTGTACGTATTAAAAACAGGGAGGATTATAAAAATGAAAATAATGATAAGAATTTTAAATCTTGATCTAAGCGGCTTAACAAGTATAAAGCCGAATTTTGATGACCCTGAATATATTATGAAAGGCACAAGTAGAGTATGAATGAACTCAAAAGATTTAAACTATACATAAAGCCTTTTAGGCTTTTTTTTAGTGTCATAGATTTTTATATACAAATTATAATAGTTATCAAAATAAATACAAAGATGAAAATATTAAAATTATATCCTAGATTAATAATGGAAGGAGGAAAAATTTTTTTTAATTTAATGAGTTGCAATAATTGGTAATAAACTTTTATATAGATTAGAAATAAATAGAGAAGATGAAAAAATTAGATTTAGATAAGGAAATTCGAGAAGTGTATAACACCCTTGAAATACTTAATGAAGGAAAGTTTGCAAATTTTGAATCTTTAAATGATGAACAGTTAGAAATAATAGAATTACTAAAATATACTTATTTTAGAAACGGATTTTTAGCATATTTAATGATAAAAGAATAGGAGCTTAAAAACTCCTATTTTTTATGCATATTGTAGTCTATTATTGCTTCGACACGTCCTATAATATTTATTTCAGGTTTTAAGAAAAGCAAATTTTTATTAGTAAAATAATCTTGTAATGAAATTGTAGTTTCATTATAGTAAAAATATGCAACAATAATTTGATCATTGACACTGAAAATTCCTAAATCTTCTTCTTTTGTTTCTTGGGTATTACTATATACAAAAATGAAATTATTTTCTTTGTACGCTTTATAAAAATTGTTGTTTAAAAAAGGAAGATTTAAAAATTCTTTTATATCTTTAGTTTCAGATAATATAGATTCTGATTCAAAAATTTCTATAAGATTGTTATTTGGGGAGTTTATTTGTTGAATTTCAGTAGAATATTCAAGAATATCTTTATCATCAATATAACCAATAATATTGAGTAAATTAACTGGATTAATATTATACAATCTTGCAAGTGAAGTCAAAATCAAAGAATTAATTCTATAAATTGTACCATTTTCAAGTCTGGTGATCGTTGAAGGGTCAATTTGAGTTTTATCATAAATATCTTTAAGAGTGTAGTTGTTTTTAGTTCTGTATTTTCTTAAAATTTTACCTAATTTTTTAGTCTTATGCTCATCTATGGTATACATATTACCTCCCTCTTATCTTTTATACTGATTATACATTTAATTTCAAAATAACACAAAATTTTTTTATTATTTTTTTTAAATTTTAGTAAACGATTACGCATGAGTAAATTTAATGTAAAACACTTTTCTTTAAATCTAAAAAATATAAAATCTATTGATTTAAATCTTGACAAACATTAAAATTTTGCTATAATGGTGACATAAACGAAAATAAATATCATCAAATGAAACATATTGCAACTAGAAAAAATTAATTAAAAATAAACAAATAAATATAAGAGGGGAACGATTTTATTATTAACATACAAAAATATATAAAGGAGTTGGTATTAATGAAAGAAAAAGTAAAAACTTTAGAAAATATCAGAAGTGATATGCTAAAGTTATTCAAAAATGAAGATTTAGATCAAACTCTTGTCAAAAAAATTAAATGGTTAACGGTTAAGAGGTTAGGGGCAAGTGCAGAAAAATATTTTTATTATTTGCTAAATGAAAGTATGAATGAAACATTAGAAGATATATCAAACGATGTATTTATACACTATTTAGCGGAAAAAAATGGTGCTGATTGTAGGGAATTTAAACTAAGAACAAAGAAAAAATTATTATCGTTAAAAAAGTTAATGTATAAACTGAACTTAGAAAAAGAAACAACACAATGGATAGATAATTTTATATCAGAACAGTTACAGCCAAATTAAAACAGGGGAGTGAAGAAAATGACAGAAACTGAACAGTGGGGAGAAACATTAGACGGAATAATTGCAGTGTTGCAAAAAATAGACGGGAATAATGAGGAATTTAGTTTTTTTGACCCATTTTTGAATGAGTCGATAATAAGTATTGAAAAATTTGTAGAAAAGTATATACCAAAAGAAAATATAGAAATTCATGATACAGAACTACTTGAAAAAATTGAGAAAATAAAAATAAATTATTTAAAGATAGGCTTGTTTATGTCAAAAATATTTTTAGAAAGTTTTTTTACTGAAAAGGAAATGAAAGATTTTCAAAAATTTATAAAAAAATCATATGCCTACAGGAATGAGTTATATGAATTTGCTTCATTTTGTGATTTACAAAATCCAGACAGTGAAACAAATAAAATAGCGAAAGAACATGAAAATAGCAAATTATTAAGTTTAATAGAAGAAATAAAAAGAAGATATTTGCTGATTGGATTTTTATTATGTAAACCAAATCTTGTAAAAAAACAAATAATATAGTAAAAAGAGCTGATTATATTTTATTCAGCTCTTTTAATTTATATACAATTTTACCAATTATTGAAACTTTTTCTTTTTTTTCAAAATAAACTTTAAAATTATCCAGTATATTATTTAAAATGATATAGTTATCAACTTCATTATATTTAGAAATTAAATATTCATCATCTATCTTAAAAATACCTATTTCATTTATTGCTATTTCTTTTGAGCGAAAAAATATATAAATTTGATTTGGATTCAAATAAAAACCAAAAAATTCCTTAGTATCTTTTATTGGAAAAGGAAGATTAATTTTTTTCATATTAGCTCTTTTTTTGTATTCAATGTCATTTATACTTGCAAATAAAGGTATTGTTATTTCAGTATTAATTTTAGGATTATAACCAATTTCACTACTATATTGAAAAATTTCATCATTACTCACATATTCAAGAAATGTATAAAAATATAGGACATTAGTATTAAAAAATTTAGCTAAACGTAATAACATAATAGGATTTATTTTTTGAACTAGTCCTTGCTCCATTCTATTTAAAGTTGTAATATCAATTTTTGTATCCATTGAAACCTCACGTAAACTTTTATTTGCACTAACTCTCAAATCTCTTAAAATGTTTCCGAATTGTACGAGAATATTATCATCAACATAAAACATTATAATTCTCCATTCATTTTTATTTCTATTATAACAAATATTTTCAAACTAAAAGCAAACACTTAAACTAAAAACTAACGCATATATTTTTTGTAAGTTTTTACAAACAGTGTTGACATTTATAAACATATATAGTATATTAAAATTATAAAAATATAAAATTTAAGAGGTAAAAATGGCAATATTTCGTTTTGAATCTGCAAAGCCAAAAAAGAAAGATGTAGCAATGGCACATTACAGATATATCTGTAGAGAAGGTCAGTATGCAAATAAAAATGACCTTGAACATTTAGTTGAAAAAAATATACCAAGTGAATATGAAAATGCACAAGATTATTTTAAAACTGCTGTTAAAAGTGAGGAAGCAAACAGCAATATAATGAGATCATTTATTGTAACTTTACCTTATGAGTTACCTGATCAGGAAAATAAAAAGTTGATAGAAGAATTTTGTAAAAAAGAGTTTGGGGAAAATCCATACTTAATAGCAATTCACAATCCAAATGGTGGAAATCCTCATGCACATATAATTTTAAGTGAGCGTACACCGGACGGAATAAAAAGAAGTAAAGAACAATTTTTTAAGAAATATAGACATAAAAATATTGAGAAAGGTGGGGCAAGAAAAAATCCTAAATATGTGGATAAAAATTTTTTTTTTTTATTAAGAAAATAATGGGAAATTGAATTAAATCAAAAATTAGAAAAGTACGGATTGGAGAAAGTTGATTGTAGAAAAAAGATAGTTCAAGTTATGGAAGAATTATCTAAAGATGAAAAAAATGAAAATTTATCACAAGACGAAATCCATAAATTAGCAGTAAAACAATTGCGAGATTTAAAAAAAGAAAAGGGTATAAGAAAAGACAAAAGATTAAAAAAGGATATACATAAATCATTAAGAACAATGAAAGTAACAGAAATAAAAGATAGACTAATAAGCTATCAGTTAAAATGGAACGAAAAATCAAATCAAATACGGGGAATAGATTCACAAATAAAAAATATAGAAAGCATTTCAATAAACAAATATACAAAAGGGAAATTATATAAAGATTATACGAAAAAAATAACACTATTGAGAAAACAAAAAGGTCAGCTGCCAAAAAATAGTTTTATGTATGAAAAAATCGAAAAGCAAATTGATGATTTAGTTATGGAAAAAGAAAATTACATTAATCAGTTTAAAAATAATGAAGTAGTAAAGAAAATGAATAATGAAATTTTAGAAGGATTGGAAAAAAAGCGTAATGAGTTAATGGAAGAAAGACGACATTATAATCATTTGATCAAAGTTACAATATCTCAAACTGCACCTAAAGATTTAGAAAAGATATTAAGTTCTATAAATAGAACTTATCAAAAAAGGCACAGAGAAATAAGTCGAATAAGTGTATATGCGAGATCACAGAAAAATAAAAGAGAACAGGAAAGACTTAAAGTAAAAAAAAGTATAAATCAAGCAACAAAAAATGTAATGGATAAAGTTGGAAAATTCTTAAATAGGAAAGAAGAAAAATCGGGTTCTGTTAATATGAAAATTAGGATTAAGGAGATAGAACAGGATAGAGAAGAAGAAATAGGGAGATGAATAAATTAATCATTTTATAATCATTAAAAGGAAAGAGAGAAAGCGTAATAAACATACATATATAAATACTTGATAATATAAATAAAAAATAAATATTTACTCTAAGGCATAATTTATAAGCCGTACAGAGGAATTTTTGAGCACAAATGTATGAGAGAAGATTTTTTGAAAGCTCTTAAAGGTAGGAAAATCCTGACCGAAATTATATTTCGGAAAGGCTCGGTTCCAAGTTAGTTTTAAACCAACTAACTAACCTCGAAATCATTAACGTGATTTTAACTGTTTTTCCGATTGAGAATCTCCAAAACTTTGCCGAAATTTTGACAAATTTCTGTTTTCCACTACGTGAAAAATACTTGCTTTGCTCGTGTAAAAGCTAATAAAAATACTGCAGAAGTTTTATTTATATTCATTAAAAATTAGTGGGTATAAATAAGATTTTTGCAAATCTTAAAAGGGTACTTCTCTGCATGTGGAAGAGTACCCACTCCCAAAAAAGGTATAAATATTTTATCTTAAGGAATCGTGATTTTCGTAAAAATTCACGTTGGTTTTCACAAAATTTTGTAAAAATTATGTGCCTTGTAATTTCGATTTTTGCAAAAAATTGTGGGAAGTAATCACATAATTTCCAGGAGAAATTATGTGTAAAAATTAAAAAGTATTCACAATTTTTTGCAGAAAAATAGTGTAGGTAATCATGTAATTTTTGCAAAAAATTATATGCATAAAAAAGTAAAATGTACAAAATTTTTTAGAAAGTTTATGTGATAAAGTTACGTAAATTTTCTAAAGAATTTTGTAAAAAATGTGGTTTCAATTTTTTGAAATAAATAAAAAAAGTAGCAGGAGGAAAGATGAAAAAGAAACTTTTTTGTATATCATTGTACTTTATTTTAGCAATGATATTATCAGCCCAAACAACAGGAGGAGGTGAATTTTTTAGCGGGGCAGTTACATTATTTAATAAAATCTACACAGGTTTTATAGTTGTAGCTTCTATGGGAGCAGTATTGTGTTTAGGAATGGCATTTGTAAAATATTTTTCAGATCATAATACAGGAGCAGCCATAGGGTGGATAATTGGAATGGCAATTATTTTAGGATTTATATTAAATGCAAAAGCAATAATTGAATCTATGGGTGGTAGTACACTTGAAAAAACTCAAATTGAGAAAATAGAAAAAGGAGATAAAAGTGCCAAAAAAATTAGAGGATTTTATCCCATCTAATGAAAAAAAGACAGAGGACAATACGAGTGGTTGGGATTATGTATGGATTTTAGCAGATGAATTAAGACGAACTAAACTGCAAAATATAATTCAATTTTTTGTAATAATCATTTTAATAGGAACATGTCTTTTTTTCATGTTTCGGAATCCATATAAAGTAGTTGTCGCTCATGTTAATAAATCTACAGGAGAAGTGCTTAATGCTAAAGAAATACCTCATAAGAAATTAAGCATTGATAACTTAACAGAACGCCAAATAAATTACTTCTTATCTAATTTTATCACAAATACAAGAACAGTTACATTTGATAAAGAGTTATATCAAAAAAATATAAATCAAAGTAATTTTTTTCTTACACGAGAGAGTCAAAAACAATTAGCAAATTCTCTTAAAGAAAATGACGTATTGGATAAAATTAATAAAGGTATAAGTGTAAATATTGGAATAAAGAATTTCAATAAAATTGATAATAACAAGTATCAGGTTACTTGGGAAGAAAGTTATATAATCCCGAATGGGGGTGAGAAAAAAGAAAGCTATTTAGGAATTTTTATTATATCAACTGTTCCTGTAAAAGACCAAAAAATGATTTTAAATAATCCGTTAGGTCTAGTTATCACTAATTTGTCAATTTCAAAAACTCAAAGTTAAGAAAAAAAAATAAAAAAAAAAATACAAAAAATCTTTATTTTAATAGCAGAAATTATGATTATTGCAGCATTTATTATTGCAGGACTTATAATTCTCGTTCGGAAAAATGAGAAAATGGATAGAGAAATGGAGTTAAGACGAGCAGTTAAATGCGTTGGAAATAATTTATATATTAAAAAAGATAAGAGTTTTATAAATCAAAATAAGAAGTGCCAAATTATAGATGATAGTGTTTATATTTATGAAAATGATAATTTAAAAAAATATGAATAAAAAATAGGAACAGAAAGGGGAAATTTTGAACAGTAATCTTTTAAAAAGTTTGGAACTAGAAAATCAAAGATTTTTAAATATCTATAAAAGACCGGTAGTAGTTTTTATCATATTTGCTTGTTTTATATATGGATTATATTCTTGGTTTTTAGGTATTGTATTACATAATTTTTATCTTTATGTAATTTGTTCATTCATGGGAATTAGTGTAATTCTATATCAGATATTAAAAATATGGAATCTAAAAACTAAAGATACTATACTAGATGAATTTTTTTCTAAAAATCATTTATTAGTGTTGGAAGAAGTACGGGAAATAAATAAACGTAATAGTTTTGAATATTCTAAAATACATTTGTTAACGATATTAAAAGAACTTTCAGTAATAATTATAACTTTTAGACATAAGTTTGATATTGAGTGTACTCATAAAACTAAAATTAATTTTGTCAAATATAAAATAACTTATAAAGTAGTTGAAAACAACAATGGAATAGATATTCAGACATTATATAATTTTACTTCAAAAGAAAAATTTTATCTTGATACGATAAATTTACTCTATAAATCTAAAAAGAATAGAAGAAAAAAGTCCAATATTTTTTTTAAGGTTTTAAAAATAGAAACAGATTATTAAAAAGGAGAAATAATGAAAAAAAATATATTTATATTTTTACTATTAACAATATTAACTTTTGGAAGTGATAAAGGATATATTCCTAAAGAGGATATTGTATATAAGCCGATTGAAATGTCTAAATACGACAATAATTCAGTTGACATAATAACGGGCAGAGACCAGGCTATAAAAAAGACACAAACAATATTTACATATAATGATAATAGTGTCTATGAAATTTATGCTACACCTAATTTTCTTACAACTTTACAACTTAATCATGATGAAAAAGTTACTTTTCTTGCCGGCGGAGATACAGAAAATTGGCAAATAGAAGAGACTAACGGCGGGAAAAAAAATAATACATTTATTTTTATAAAACCGCTCGAAGAAGATCTTAAAACTAATGTTGTAATAACTACTAATAAAAGAATATACAATCTGCGGATCAACTCAACTTTATCAGAATATAACAGTCTTGTAAAGTGGAATTATCCAGAAGACAGTTTGATGATTGCTAAGTTTAATGATGAAAACACACAGCTTTCAACAACAAATGCAGAGGATATAAATCTTAATTACTATATTGGAAGTAAGGATTATTATTTCGCACCTAAAAATGTCTATGATGACGGAAATAAAACTTATTTCATAATGAAGGAAAATATTCAGGAGCTGCCGATCTTATTTGCAAAAGGTGATGATAATCAATATTCACAGGTAACTTTCAGGGTTGAGAAGAAAGGAACTGATGTTTTATATACTGTTGATCGAACAGCAAGCAGATTTAAATTTCAGATCGGAAAAAAGAGTGTAATAGTAGTTAATAGAAATTATAGGTAGGTGAAAAAATGGAAGACAACAATATATATGATGATGAAGACTTTAAAGAACCTGACTATAATGACGAAACAGAAGAAGAAACGAAAGGATTAAAATCTTTAAAGGCACCTCAACTAATAGGTATGGGTGTGGGAGTATTTTTTATAGTAGCGATAATGGTTTCAGTTCTTTTAAGTGGTAAGAATGACAAAAAGGCTGAAATAGATGAAATTCAGACTGTAGAAAAAGATTTAAATGTGGATAATTTAAAGAAAAGTAATGAAGAACAACCTGTAGACCAACTACCGGCTCTTACTCCCGAAGAACAGGCATTAATGAATCAAAATATGGCAAATGATGTATCACCATATCAATATCAGGATAATAATTTATCGGAAATGCAAAATACAAGTGAAGCAGAAAATATTGATAATTCATATGCAAGTATAAATACAGATGTGCCTTCTATATATGAAAGAGACAGCATAAATGATTCATCATATAAAGGAAATGGTGAAAGTTCAGAAGCAAAAGGAAGAAAAAGCAATATAGGCTTTAAAAAGGAGCAAATGCCAAATCAGGTGATACCAAATACTCAAACAACTTCTCAAAATCCACAGCAGGGAAACGGAACAGAGCTATCTGATAAAGATAAAAAACAATTATTTATAAATCAGTCAAAGGTAGACAGTTTTATACTTTCTAATCAATTAATGGCTTCTGTATCTAATTATGAAGTAAAAGCAGGAAATATAATTCCAATAATATTAATGACGAGAATAAATTCTGATTTGCCTAATAATATAACTGCATTAGTTAGGGAAGATGTTTATGACAGTATAACAGGGAAGTATCTTTTAATTCCAAAAGGTTCCAGAGTTTTTGGAACGTATGACAGCAATATAGCATATGGACAGGACAGGCTTTTAATGGTCTGGCAGCGTATACAAATGCCGAATGGCTTTAGTATAAATCTTGATAGTATGCAGGGCGTTGACATGATAGGACAATCCGGAGTGAAAGGAAAAGTGAATAATCACACATTGAAATTACTTAGAAGTGTTGTATTGTCTAGCTTATTTAACTTTGCTTCTAACGGGATAAAAGTTACGTATAACAAGGGAAGCAGTGGAGAAAATGCAAAAAATCAATATGTGATTGCAGGAAACGTAGCAGATGATACTGCAGGAAGTATACAAAGTATTGGAGATAGAATTGTCGAGCGAGATTTAAATCAGCAGCCTACAGTAATTATAAAAGAAGGAACTAAAATGAATATTTTAGTTAATAAGGATATGCTGCTATATCCATATTCAAAACTAAAGAAGTAGGGAAAATGTTAATTAGAATAACTATAAAAAAATATTGGAGATATGGGGTAGCATTAATTCTATTTTCATTGATTAATGTGTACCCATATATAACTGAAAATAAATATCTAGTAAAGAAACATAATGATTATTCATATCAATGGTTTTATATAAATATATCTGAAAAGCTTGGATTGGAAGAAAAGAAAAAAGTTAAGTTAAAAAGAGAGGAAACCGCTTTAGAAGATTATAAATCAACATTTATATTACAAAAGAAAATGTATAACGATTATGTAAGATATAACAGTCCAAAATCACCTTCATATAAAGAAGAATATAAAGAAAGAGAGGGAAAATATTTAAAGGCTCAAAAAGAATACGCTCAAAAGTTAGTAGAAGTAGATAAAATAAGAAAAATAGAAATAGAGCAGGCAGATCATAAAAAAATTAAAGAATTAAAAAAAGAAATCTTATCTGCAAAGACTACCGATAATATATATAAATTAAGAAATAGTATGAAAACCCGGAAAAGTTATTATTCTATGTTCTCACTCTTGAGTTTTCTCTTTTTGATAAAGCCTAAGAAAAAAGATACTCATGGAAGTGCCAGTTTTGCAACTTATGAAGATTTAGGAAAAAGACCTGATGAACAGAAAGATATTGATCTTCTCGCTCATCATGGTGTAACTCTCGGAAGATTCGGGAAAATTACTTTATATGATAATTCTGATACACATACAATGCTTATAGCACCTACACGGAGTGGTAAAGGAGTAGGAGTAATAGTGCCAACCTTAGCAGATTCTTGGAGGGAAAGTGTTATTGTTTTGGATATAAAAGGAGAAAATCAAGTTTTAACAGCAAATTCACGACGTGCTATGGGAAACAAAGTAATTACTATGTTTTTCAATGATAGAAGAAGTATTAAATATAACCCATTAGAAAATATAAAAATAAATACTGATGATGAAGTGGCAAATGCTAAGAGCATAGCAGAAATAATTGTAAATACGAATGCTAGTAATAATGACAGCGATTTTTGGACAAGTTCAGCAGTAGATATATTATCAGGTGTAATAATTTATTGCTTGTATACAATACCTAAGAAAAATAATGGGAGAAAGGCAAATTTATATGATGCTGTGCAGTTTTTGTCACAATTTGATATTCAGAATAAATGTAAGGCTTTAATAAACGTACCTATACTAAATAAATTAGAAGCATACAATCTGAAAAATTATTACCCTACACAACCAGAGTTGATAAATAGAGGAATACACCCCTTTGCTAATAGCACATTAGTGCAGATAGGAACAACAGCGGAAAAAACATGGTCAGGCTTTCTCTCAACAATGAAAACGAAACTCGCAATATTTGATATGCCAAAAGTAGTTGAAAATACTAGCAAGAATGAATTTGATATTGCAGATATAGCAAACTATAAAAAACCTGTCAGTTTATATTTAAGGGTAAATGCTAAAGAAATTGATATATTAAAACCTTTAGTAAATATATTTTTATCTCAATTAGTAAATGAACAGATGAATAACAGAGAATTTGAACTTGACGTATTTAAGAATACACACAGGACATTATTTATATTAGATGAGTTTCCTGCAATGGGAAGGTTAAAGACAATTGAGAAGACTATAACATATAGTGCGGGCTATAAAATGAAATATGTAATAATAGCTCAAGAATTTAACCAACTTTACAGCATATATACAGATAAAAATACATTTTTAGGAAATTCGCAATGCAAAGTATTTTATACACCGAATGAATCTAAAGACGCAAAAGAAATATCAGAAATAATAGGAACGGAAACAATTGTTGTTAAAACAAGATCAGGAACAGCATTAAAAAGTAGTGTTAATGTATCACAAACAAGTAGAAATCTTATGAATCCTGATGAAATATTAAAATATCCGTCGTCAATGTCTCTTATAAAGGCAGGAAACAAACCATTGGTTAAGGCACAAAAAATAGAATATTATAAGGAGAAATTTTATATTGATAAGATTAAACCTGATAAAAAAGTAACACAAGATAAATTGTAAGGAGGAAGAATGGCAAAGAGAGTAAGAAAAAGTGAAGAAGAGTTACTTGAGGAAAAAATAAAAAAGGAGAAAAAGCTTCAAAGTGAAATTGCACAATTAAGTGAATCTTTGGAGACAAAAAAAACACGGGAGATAATAAAAATATTTAAGTCAACTAAAGTATATAAGCTAAAAACAGATGAGGTTAATTCCTTTATGGAAGAAAAAAAAGAAGAGATTATATCCTTCTTTGATAAAATTTTTGAGCCGGAAAAAATTGAACAAGGTGTTGCAAGTGAGTAATGAAATTACTAAAAAACAAAAATTTTATGAAGAAAAATTAGGGTATACGACCTCTCTTTTAAGCGATATAATGCCTTTTTTAGAACGGGAAGATGTAACTGAAATTATGTTAAATGGAGACGGTAAAATTAGGCTAGATACTTGGAATGGTACACAAATAACTGATGTAAGAATTAATCAGGAAAAGGCAGAAATAATATTAAAGACTCTTTCTAACTTTAACAATAAAGCAAAAACAAATATTGTAAGTGGAATTCTACCAACTGGAGATAGATTTGAAGGAATAACAGGAAAAGCTGCTCATAATAAGACTATATTCGCAATAAGAAAGAAAGCTACAAGAATATTAACTCTTGATGAGTATGTTGGAATGAATTTTATAACAGAAAGAGAGAAAGAATACATAACACAAAATGTACTGGGGGAAAAAAATATTTTAATTGTTGGTGGAACTTCATCAGGAAAAACAACTTTTGCTAATGCCTGTTTAAATGTATTAAAAGATAGTGGAGACAGGATTATAATACTGGAAGACACACCTGAATTGCAATGTTCTGCTGATGATACTGTCAAATTACAGACAACTGAAACAGAACAAATGATTGAACTGTTACAAAGTACTATGAGATTAAATCCCACTAGAATCATAGTAGGAGAATTAAGAAAAGGAATTGATACTTTAGAATTATTAAAAGCTTGGAATTCAGGTCATTCTGGTGGAATGTCTACTATACATGCAAATGATTGCTTAGGCGGACTTCTAAAATTAGAACAATATTTAGATGAAGAAATAGAGACAGATATGTCATTATTAATAGCAAACTCTGTAAATATAATAATTAATATTATAAGAGGTAGAAATCGTAGATATGTAAGAGAAATAAAAGAAGTGAAAGGATATGATAAAAAAGAAAAAGAGTATATATTAGAAGATATAAAGGACTTAGGAAAGGAAGCTGAATGGTAGTTAAAGTAAATAAAGTAATTACAGATAAAAAAACAATTGGAAAAGTTTCTATAGCTTCATTAAGGATAGAGGTTTCAGCAGTATTGTTACTGTTTCTGTTAACGAGAAGTATTATCATGCCAGGAATAGCTTTAATAATTATGCACCCTTTATTTATATATATCACAAAAAAAGACCCTATGTTTGTTGATATTTATATAAGTAATTTATCAAATCCGAAAGAGTTGTGGTTCTAATGCTTAAATTTAGAAAAGTGCAGCAAGGACTTGAGCGGGTCTATAATGCTAAAAATATGTTGAAATATTATATTCCTTATGACTGTTTTTTAGATGACGAAAGATCAGTAATATTAAATAAAAACGGGAGCCTACAGGCTACATATCAAATTGAATTTGCAGACCTTGAGTATAGCATGCCGGAAGTTGAAGACGGGGTAATGTATGTTCTGAATAATGCGTTGAAGAAGTTAGATGAAAAGTTTACATTACATTTTGAGACTCAAAGAAAAAGAGTTAATAAAAATGGTGAAGTAATTTTAGAAACAGTTCCGATCCCAACAGAGAAAATCTTAAAATTAAGACAAGAAAAACTGAAAGGTGATTATTTCTGCACAGAATACTATATGACAATAACTTATAACATCAGAATAGATATTGCAGGAAAAAGTTTTTTAGATTTAATAAATTCATTCAGAAAATCAAAGTTTGTTTATAACAGAGAAAAGGCAAAAAAGCTATTAAAGGTTAAATTAGAAGAATTTAATAACAGAGTTACTGATTTCAGAAATAGAATTGGAAACGTGACTCTTAGTATGGAAAGGCTCAAAGGAGAGTATTTATTAGGATTTCTATATTCACAGGTAAGTTTTGAATTTAAAGATAAGATATTATTGTCTCAAAATTATCATTTAGATGAAATAATAGGTAGTTCTACATATAAAAAAGGAATAAAAAACGGATTCGATAAAATAAATGAAAAATATTTTGCAACAATATCAATATTTGATTTTCCAAAGGAAGTAAAAAGTAGAATCTTTGAAGAATTAGAAAGCCTTAAATTTGAATATAGGTTTGTGACAAGATATTCAATTATTTCAAAGGAAAAAACGGAAAAAACATTTACATATTATCAAGATCATTATGAATCACAGGAAAAAAACATATTTCAAGTAGCTAATGAAAGAATGACAGGAGAAGTCGTAACAAGGATAAATAGAGCAGCGAGAGAAAAAGCCCAAGAAGTTGACGACGTAATTAATGAAGTGAGACATGGTGAAATAATTTTTGGTAATTATTGTTCAAATATAATAGTTTTTGATCGAGATACAAAAGTGTTACAAAAAAAAGTAAACCAAATAGTCAAAATAATAAATGCCAATGACTTTGTATGCAGGCATGATGAAATAAACACTTTTGATAGTTATCTTGGTTCAATGGCAGGTAATATAAATAGGAATAAACGGAGATATCCGTTATCGTCACTAGCATTAACTTGTTTAATTCCAATATCAAGTGCTTTTTTAGGATATGAATGGAATAAAGAACTGAAAGCTCCTGCATTATTGACTGCTAAAACGAAATCAAATGACTTGTTTAATTTTAATCTTCATGTAGGAGACGTAGGGCATACAATGATAGTAGGGCAAACAGGCGGCGGAAAGTCAGTTTTGTTAGGACTGTTAGCAAATCAGTTTTTAAAGTATGAAAATGCACAGATTTTCTTTTTTGATAAAGATAAATCATCAAGAGTATTAACTGAATGTTCACAAGGTATTTTCTATGATTTAGGAGATTCAGAATTTTCATTTCAAATAATGGAGAAAATCAAGAATGATAAATACAGAGAATTTGTTAAAGAATGGCTATTAAATATTTTAGATATGGAAGGTTTTAAGTATGATCATGAAACCAGAAATGAGCTATTTACTATGCTTGATCTATTTGCAGAAATAGAAGATGAACATAGAACTTTTAGTAATTTTCTTAATACCATAGATAAAGACCTAGCGAGTGTTTTTGAAATATATGCTAAAGGAAATTACAGTCATTTCTTTAATACAAAAGTAGAAATTGAAAAGAATAGTCAGTTTTATACATTTGAAATGGGAAATATAATGGAGAATAACGAAAAAATATTGCCGTTAATACTTGATTATTTATTCTTTTTCATAGAACAAGAAATGCTACCAAATGGATATCCCAAATTAATAATATTAGATGAAGCCTGGCAGGTTTTAAAAAATGAAAAAATGAAAAATAAAATTGAAAATTGGCTAAGAACTTTGAGAAAGAAAAACTCAAGTGTAGTATTTGCAACACAAGGACTAGATGAAATCAAGAAATCAAGTATTTACAGTGTAATATTAGATCAATGTAAAACTAAAATTTATCTTCCTAATGAAAATGCGTTGACTCATCAGGATTTATATATAGAAATGGGCTTGAATTTATCTGAAATAGAAAAATTGAAACGTGCGACACCTAAAAAGGATTATTTATATAAATCTGAAAGAGGTTCTAATATGATTAGTTTTGATTTAAGTCCATTAGAATTAGCATATGTAGGCTCATCAAACACAAAAGATTTAAATAAGATTGTAGAAATGAAAGAAAAAATAACTGATATTGAAAAATTAAATGAAGAATGGCTAAATTATAAAGGAATTGTTTGAAAGGAGTGAGTATGTTAAAACAATTAACTTTTTTAGATTATGGTGTGGCAGCTACACAGGAAGAATTTTTAAAAGAAAGTATTATAAATAGAAAAAACATCATAATTACTGGTAATAAAAATTCAGGAAAAACTTCATTTCTTAATGTATGTTTGAATGAGTTAAAAAATAAAGATTTAAGAGTTGTAACTATTGATGATAAAGATGAATTAATCTGTCCTGCTATCAATACAACAAAAGGTCAGATTAATTCGGAATATTCTGCAATAACTTTAATCAGAGCATATTTAAAAATGAAACCAGATTATGTGATTTTGGGAGAAGTGAGTAATGCAAATGAGTTTTTTGAACTATTAAAAGCTTGGAATTCAGGACATTCAGGAATGACAACATATCCAATGACTGATTTGGTAAACAAGTTGTATTCTTATTCAAAAATGGATTTTATGCAAGACACTTTTCAATCTTTAATAAGCAATACTGTAAATATTGTAGTAGAAATGAAAGATAAAAAAGTAAAAGAGATTAAAGAAATTATAGGTTATAAAAAAGATTTAAGAGAGAGTATATATAAGAATATAATTTAAATTTATCTTTCGCAAGCTTGCGAAAGTATGAAGAAAGAGGAAATATGAAAAAATTTAAAAATCTAATATTTTTATTATTGGCAATAAATGTATTTGCATTGGCTGATAATGAAGTAAGTTCAAAACAATTAGAGAAAATTTATAAGAATGTTACTGAAAATAAAAATACAGATAAGAATTTTGAAATTGTAAATCATCTTTTATCAAAAAGAAATAAAGAACTGAAAGACCTAAGATTACAGAGTGATTATATTGTAACCCCTGAATATAATGAATGGCAAATCTTTTTTTCGGGATTTTATAACCACTCAAACAGAAATTCAAAAAATTCTGCTGTGCCTTATGTATTAAGTGAGGACACAACGGTTAAATCAATAAATTTAGGAAAAACAATAACAGTTAGATCAGTGAATGACGTTTCACTGAATCCTGAAATAAATATACAGAGTAAGGTTGTAGCGGAAGCACCACATATTGTGATACCGAACATAAATTTACCTAACTTAAATGTTACTGCACCGACTTTGAATGTAAATCCGAATGTAGTAAGTCCGAATATAAACATTAATACAAATATAAATATACCGACAGCGGTTTTAGCACCTATAACAGTGGTAAGTTTCGGACTTCCTTATTTCGCTTCTGATAATGCTTCATTATCTCATGTATTTAATAGTCAGGCAGTAGCGGGATATTCACAGACTTTAACAGCGGGAGGAATACAGGAATCTATTATAACCCTTTATGGGTGGGGAAATCCTATAACGTATATAGAAAATAATGGTGGAACTTTGACAGTTTCAAAGCAAAATTCCCGTGCTATGGAGGTAGACGAGCCTATAAATTCAAGACTACACATAGCCAATAAGGGAAATATAATTCTGAATGAGAGTATGACTGTAGGAATGGAAGCAAGAGGGGCACAGCTTATAAATACTGCTGATATAACAAATCACAATAGTTATATCAGTAATGACGGTATAATAATAGGAAATGCTGGATTTAGAAATCAAGTAGGTTTAAGTGTTGGTGCTGATGGCTCTGTAACAGGAACTTTGATTCATATGAAAAATTTAGGAAATATAAATATGAACTCGCCTGAAAGTATAGGAATTCAACTAAGACCAGATGTTAATGCTCTGGTAATGCAGGGAGTTAATGAGGGTACTATAAATATTAATGGGTACAGAAGTTATGGAATGATGACTACACAAGGTCAAAGTTCAGGCTTTTACAATCAAGACCCAACAATTGGAAATGGAACAAGTGCTTTAGGATTAACTGCGACAGGGGTAATAAATGTACACGGCGACGAATCAACAGGCTTTGCCATATTAGTGCCTATTAATGAATGGGGCGGGGCAGGAACTATAAATGTCGGTATGGTAAACCCAAATCAAGACCCTGTGAATGGTAACTTACATTCAAGTGTTAATCTAGTCGAAAGATCAACAGGCTTATATTCAAATCAGCCAAATCTTGTGGTAAGTTGTACAAGTATCACAGGAAGTTGCGGAAATGCTGAAATAATGGGAACAGGTTCAATAAATGTTGGTTCTTTTGCTTACCAATCTTCGGGAGTGCGATCAGAGGGAACGGGAATTATAGGGAATACAGGACAGATAAATATAACAGGTGATAATAACTATGGAGCAGTTATAACAGATCAAGCAATATTTAATAATCATGTATGGACTTTATCAGCATTTGAGGGAAAAGTAACTGTAAATTCAAATAATTCTATAGGAGCATTTGTTAATAATAACGGTCGGCTATGGAATGAATCTTTAATATCAGTAACTGGTAACAATTCAATTGGAGTAGTCCAAAATAACGGGTCAACAGGGAATTATGGTTTTGATAACAATCCTCTTGCTTATAGCAGAGGAAATGGAACAATTGAGACAACAGGAGTAAATTCTCATGCTGTGATAGTAACGAGAGAAAACCCGTCATTAATTTCAACATTTTTCAATTCTGGTGTTATTAAAAATAATTCAGAGGGAACAATAGGAATTTATGCAGAAAAGGGTGGACAGATAACGCATTATCTTGAATCAGGAACAGACCCGCTCGCAATGACATCAAAAATTCAATCAGGAAATGGTGCAATAGGGGTGTATGTGAAAGATACAGGAACAATAGCGAATATAAACGCACCAATTATAACAGGAAATAGCACAGCAAGTAATACAAGTATTGCGGTAATGTCTGACGGTAACGCTATCACAGTTTTCAATAATGTTGCAGGAACAGGCAATCAAGCAAGTTTGAATGTAGGACAGAATGCAGTAGGTCTTTACTCGCTTACAGGCTCTAAATTCTCAAATGCTTTTCAGATTAACGGATTGAAAGCAGACTTAGGAGCAAATTCAGTACTGGGATATATAAAAGAAAGTACAGCGAGCGTGTCAAATCTTTCAAACGTTACAATTAACAGTATGGGAGCAAATTCTGCTGTGCTGTATGGAGCAAATAACTCTGATATAACAATAGACAGTAATATAAATGTGCCAGTTGCAACAAATGCACAATTGTATGTTGCCGAAAACAGTAAGCTTACTTTAAATAATGGCTTTATAATAACAGGACTAAGTACAGGATTAAGTGCTTTTTCACTAGATAATAAGTTTTTTTCTAACGGTACACCTGTAACAGTAGATAATAACAAAACAGGTGTAACAAATAAAGGAACTGTAACAATGAATAGTGCTAATTCTGTAGGAATGTACACTTTATACGGTCAGAATGTTAATGAAATATCGGGAATTGTTAATATTCAAGGAAATTCAGGGGTAGGAATGTATTCCGAAGAAGAAGCAATTATTACAAATAAAGGTAATATACACTTAAATAACAATGGAGCGGTAGGAATATATGCAAAAGGAAATTCAGGCAAAGGCTACAGCTTATTAGATAATATAAATGTATTAAATTCAGGAACTATAAACTTAAATAATACTGGGAATATTGGAATTGCTGTTAATAACAATAAAGCAGGGGCAATGATTGCTGATTCTGTTATAAGCAATACAGGAATTGTAAATATCATAGGTAATGATTCAATAGGTATTTATGCCCCTAAATCAACAATAAATAATACTGGAAAAATTGTTCTTACTGGGAATAATACAATAGGTATCTATGGAGCTGACGGGGCTGAAATAACTTCAACAGACATAATGGATTTAGGAACTGCTAATCAACTGCAAACAGCATATTATGTCACTGATACTGCAAAAGTAACTAATTTAGGAGATATAAAAGGTTATGGAATTGCTGTTTATGCAAAAGATATAACTATTGATGATACTTTCGCTACTATTGACTTGACAGGAACAAGCGATCAGGGAGCAGGAAAAGTAGGGCTTGTATTAAGTGGAACATCAACTTTTAATTATACAAAAGATATAAAAGTAGGAGATTCAGCAGGGAATAATTACTCTGTAGCATTGTATACAGATAATCAGAATTTATCAGGCGGTCTTGCCAATACTCTGACAGCAGGGGCTAACGGAGTAGGCTTATATGCACAGAACGGAAGTAATATAAAATATACAGGTACTATAAATGTAGGAGACGGAACAACGGCAGGAACAGGGCTGTATGTTGGTACATCAGGATTAAACACATCTAGTGTTGACCTAGAGGGTGTTATTAATCTAAATGGAGTAGGCGGAATAGGTGCTTATGTAGATAATGGTTCAACATTTAATTTCAATAACACAGGAATTATGAATTTCTATGGTGACGGTGTGGCTCTTTTTGGAAATGCAGGGGCAATAATAAATGATAACGGTGGTGTTATTAATACAAATGGTTTCAATGTTGAACGTACTAGAATAGCAAACGGAACTATAAATATTACTGCAAATACTAATATAGCAAGTAATAATATTCTCGGACATGTGGTTAATGGAGAGATGAATGTATTTTCAGGAGTTTCTGTTAATGCCGTTGGAGATAAAATAATTGGAGTTTACGCAGAGGGCTTAAAAGGGGCAGGAGTATGGTTGCATACATATGAAGCTAACAATCTAGGTACTTTGGATTTCTCAAATGCTGTTAATTCAACAGCTATGTATCTTGATAATGCACGTGGAGATAATCAGGGAGTAATAAAAACAGGAACTAATTCATTAGGTATGTATGGTGTGAACAATGCTGAATTATATAATAATGCTAATATTGAAGCAGGAGACAAAGCAGTTGGAATGTACGGGAAAAATGCAAAGATAGAAAATAATAACAGCATTGTAACTACTGATAATGAAGCAATTGCAATGTATGGAGTATCTTCAAATTTAGAAAATTTAGGTAATATTGATCTAAATAATAACTCTACTGTGGGAATATACGGGGATAATTCAAATGTAACAAATACTAATACTGTAAATGTTGCAGGGGAAAAAGCTATCGGAATGTATGGAGAAAATTCATCAAATCTAATAAATAATCAGGATATATTTATCTCAAATACTTCTGATATTTCAAAAGCAAATACAGGAATTTACAGCACAAATAGTAATGCTGTAAATAATGGAAATATAGCAGGTGGAGATAATGCAATTGGTGTATATAATGCAGGGAACTTTGATAATTTCGGAAACATTACTTTAGGACAAGGAGCGGTTGGAGTTTATACAGACGGCGGAACAGCAACAATACACGCAGGTTCTAAAGTAGAAGCGGGAGAAGTTGCCCTACTGGTAAAGAATGGGGTACTTACAAATAATACTTCTGATGTAAAAGGTAATTTTATAGGATATGCAGGAAGTGCAGGAAAATTAATAAACAATGCTAATTTAACTGTAGAAGAAACAGGATTTTATGCAAAGTCAGGAGAAATAGAAAATAACGGTATTATTACTGCGAATAACAATGAAGTTATATTTTTCTATGGAGATAATGCAAAAATTACTAATAATGCTGATATTACAGGTTTAGGAGTAGGAAATATCGGGATTTATGGTGTAGATTCTGTAATAGATAATTTAGGGAACATAACCGTTGCAGATTCAGAAATAAATTCAACAACAAACTCAAAGCTAAATAAATATGCTGTTGGTATATATGGTAAAAATTCTCAAATAACAAATACAGGGAATATAGCTGTAGGAGAAAATGCAATCGGGATTTATGCAAATAAAGGAAATGTTATTAATACAGGAAATATCACAGCAAATAAAAATGATTCTGTGGGTATTTTCCTTGATAGAGCAAGTGCTTTAAATAGTGGAGTTATAACAATGAACGGAGATAACTCTATAGGAATCTATTTACAGGAAAATTCAAGCTTAACAAATACAGGAACAATTAATATAAATGGTAAAGATTCAACAGGAATCTATATGTATGATCAACATTCAACACTTGTAAATACTGGTGTAATAAATCTAAATGGAGATAACTCTATAGGAATAATAACACCTGAAAATGTAGGATATACAGCAGGAACTATTATAACGACAGGAACAGGAACAAGTGCAACAGGAGTGTCTTCAATAAAATATTACGATAAACCAACAATAGTAAATGCAGGGCAAATAAACGTTGCGGGGAACTTTGACACAACAGGAATTGACATTATTGTTAAGCCTGACCCTACAAAAACATCACAAGTTGTAAATAAGACAGGGGATAGTGTAACTCTATTAGCAAATTCAATAAATGTTGCAGGAAGTTTAACAGGAAACGGAAATATTTTTATCGCTTCTGATTTTAGCAAAGGCACAAATTTTGAGACATACATATTAGAAGATGTAATCAATGCAGGTTCTTTTTCAGGATTAGATTCAGGAGAAATAAAGCTAGGTTCTAAATCTGTATCATGGGAAGCTGTTCCTGTGAAAAACGCTGACGGAACAACAGATATATACATGAAAAAAGTCGCATATAACAGTTTATCTAAAGATTTATGGTTCAATGATTTTGCAAAGTCTCTTGACACGAAATATTTAGGTGCTACAGGCGATCTTTTAAGTTTATTTGATAAAATAGACAAGATAGAGAATGAAAATGATTTTAGAGGTATTTTTGGAAGTCTGGCAGGAAATATTTATGCCAATATGAACCAGAGAGAAAAAGACATTGCAGGAGTATTTGAAAATTCTCTATATCTGTTACAGGATTCAAAGAGTAATACTAAAGAGAATGTAAAAATAAATGTAATAGTTGGAGCAGGAAGAAACAAAGGAGACACGGCAGGAGTAATTGACTATGATTATGAAACTGCGGGAGTAATGGCACTTAGGAAAGTGGAGAGAACATATAAGCATAAGTTCGGGTATTCAGCAGGATATACACACACAAACTTTAAGTTTGATGACGGAAATGACAGTGAAGAACTGGCAGATACATTCCAGTTAGGATTCCATAACAAATACAGATTTAATAATGATTATTTTGTAAAGACAGATGTAACAGGAAGAATCAGTTTATATAACATAGACAGAAATATAGACTGGAAAGACGGAAATAAAAAATCAGAACTTAACGGGCATTATGAAACATATTCAATAAGTTTAGATAATAAGCTACAGAGAGAATATGAAATTAATAGAAGCAACAGCATTATTCCATATGCAGGGTTGAAATTAGGATATTTAAACAGACCAACATTTACAGAAAGAGGAACTGAAAGCCTAACTGTAAAAGGAAGCGAAGCATGGGAAGTACAGCCGAATCTCGGAATTGAATTTAAAACATCAACAAAAGAATTAAATTCAGCAGGATTAAAATTAAAAGCAAGTGCTGATGTATCTTATGGCTATGAATTAGTGGACAGTAACACAGAGAAAGCTAAATTAAGAGTAGCAGAAGACAATTATCACAATCTAGCAACACCAAAAAATACAGACGGAACATTAAAAACAAAAGCAGTAATTGGTGCCGAAATAGAGGATAGATACGGAGTATTCTTAACAGGGGAATACTTGACAGGAAACTCTGCAAAAAATGATTATAAGTTAGGGATAACGCTTAAAGCAGTATTTTAGGAGGTAATCCATGAAAGAAATAAACAGATATGGAGACGAATCCAATTATTTTATAGTTGGTATTCATAAAAATAAAGATCAGTTTATAAAGGAAGCCCAAGAGTTAGAAAATTGTAAGATTGACAGTGATTACGTTTATAAAGGTTATCTTTATGGAGATATAAACAGTGAGGATAGTTATTTTTCTAAAAAAGAGAAACCGGAGAATATAAAGAAATACGGGAAACAGTCGGAATGCTTTTATGTTGAAGAAGATGACATAGAAGAAGCAGAGGGGGAATAAATGGAAAATAATTTAAAATTATTAAGAATTGAGGTAAACGGAATACCTGTGGATATAGTAGAAGATCAGTATTATTCTGTAAATTGCACTAAAGATAGGAACTATTTTGATAATAAGCATAATGATGATTTTTCATATATACAAGGAAAGAGACTTGAAGCATTATTTAGATATAAAGATATAAAAATACATTCAATTAAAAGAGTCTCTGTTAAGACTGTAGAACCTTTTGAATTACCAAAGGTTGTAGTAGAAAATGTTACTTCATATTTAGAAAATAAAAAAATTGAGATAACAGAATTTATTAAAAATAGTGAATTACCTCAAGAAAGAAAAGATAATTTAAAAAAAGACTTAGACACATTTATAATTAATGCTACTAAAGAAGTTAAGAGGATAACAGTTTAAAAAGCATTACAATAAATTTTCTCAAATAAAACAGTGGTATGTTCATGTAGAAAATTTTAAATAAATATCATTTAGGCTCTTATTCTTCCGATAAGAGTAAGAGCCTGAAAGGAGGAACTATGTTTTTATTTTTTCTTATCGTAGTTTTCTTTTTTAAAACAGGAGTGGTGATAAGAAAAATAAAAGAGAAACTCTAAATATGGAAATGATTGGTTTTGTCGGCGGCAGGGTTATTTATTATGATTCTGTTAGAAATATCTTCTTTGTTTCAGGGAAAGGCAGATATTGGGAATTTAGTAATTTATGGGAGTTAAGAGCATATATTAGAAATTCAAGCAGAAAATTTATTTTAACAACAAAGATGTTTAGTCTTAATGATCTGATGAAGAATAATCCCTTTAAGCCAGTTTAGCATACTGCGAAATCCTTGCAGGATTCAAGCTATCAAGGTCAAGCACTTCGTGTTTACTTTGTAAAACCTTGACAGTCTAATTATGCTTTTTGGCTGGTACGGGCTTTATTCGGAGAGAGAAAGGGTGAGATTCTATGCTATTTGTAGGTTATGTCAAAGGTCAGTTTGAAACGCCTATTTATGAATATGAAGGATTTTATTATCTTGATAAGGGGTCTTATTATAAAAGTATCGGAAATATTTCTGCTCTTAATAAATATTTTAAAAATAGGAATATGAAAATATATAAACTTAGTTGAGAAAGGAGAGTTTTAATGAATTATATTTTTTTGATAGTTAATATCTTAATGATATATTGTCTTTTAGGACGAATTGAGGGATTAGTTAAGAAATATTATAGTTATAAATTTGTCATATTTTTATCATATGTAGCAACTTTTATATCAGTTGTAAAGTTAGGAAAGAAAATGCTAATTGCCAGCTTAAGGGAAGATATAAATATGTATGAAATAGTAGGAAATATTTCAATTGAAGCATTAATTTATATTCTAATAGTACCACAATGCATATGTTTATTGATTGCTTTCTATTATAAATTTAGAAATATGAATGAGGTGAAAAATGAAAAATAAAATAAAAAAATTAGTAAGTATTACGACAGTATTAGCTGTGTGCAGTAGTTTCTCTGTAGCCAGTAATATAAATAATGATTATATGAATAAATTTGAAGAAAATACTTTTTATTCAATATTAGGCGGTGGGGGTGGAGCTTCTGACTATTACCAAATGATGACTTATTATGAAATGATAACCCTGAATGCCAATCAACTAAAGCAGTTTAATAATGATTTAGAACAAATGAGGGTATACCTGGAACAAATAAAAAAATTACCGGAAGATTTGATCATTCAAGAATTAGCTAAACATAGTGGTATGGTTCAAGAATTACTTGAAATTCAGAATACTACAAAAGACGTTCTAAAATCTGCGAGAGGTTTTGAAGATTATTATAAACAAACCTATTCAGATATAAAAAATGGAAACTATATAAATTTACTTGACAGGTATGCTACTACTTTAAATGATCTTACGTATGAAGCAATGAGAAGTAGTAATATGTCAGCCGAAGCATCTAAAAACGCAGGACAAAATGCAAAGTATCTGTTGGAGCAGACTAAGACAGCTCAAAATCCAACACAAGTATTAGAAGTATTAAGCAAATGGAATTCAAATCTTTCATATCAGCTTAATGCGATTTCAGAATTAATAAATAATTCTAATAGGCTTCAAATACTTGAAAAGCAAAAAGAAGCAAGTAGAATTCAGATTGAAAGGGAGCAGCAGGAAAAGGCAAAATTGCTTTTAGAACAGCAATATAAGAAGCTAAAGCAAAATGCGAGAAACTCTAAAGGAGCTTGGTAATGGAAAATATTAATTTTGATGATATAATAAAACTGATTAAGAATTCCTTAGATAATGGTTTTGATAAACTTATAATCGGAGTTCTTGTGTTCACGTCAATGTTAGCTGTTATAAATCTGGTTTTAAAACTTATTACATGTTATGGCAAGGGAGAAGCTGTTGGAAAGCTCATAGTTATTGAAGGTGCTAAATATAGTTTTTTCTTTGCGGTAATTCGAGAATATAAACCTTTAACAGAAATGCTTTTTACTTTTTTTACTAATGCAGGCTCAATTTTTATAGATGAGAATATAGTAGGTAGTAATGGCTCTGTATCAGTAAATATGGTGTTTGGTGTATTAATTGATTCTATTGCTAGTTTAACAAAAATTGTGCAAGGTGGTAATTTTGTTGATTTGTGGATACTGTTTTATTTAATTATACTTCTTATTGCGGTTATCTTTAGTATTACGATAATGTTAACGCTTAGTTACAAAATAATACAATTTTATTTAGTTACTACAGTAGCTTTGATAATGTTCTCTTTTAATTTATTTGAGCCATTATCTGACATTGGAGAAAAAGCTATAAGGGCAATTCTGAATTCTGGACTTCAAATAACACTTGCCCTTGCATTAACAGGAATAGGTATAAAAATAATTGAGGTGCAAATGGGTGAATTTGAGCTTAATACTATTAACAGTAATAATAATAATGTTTTACTTGTTATTACATTTATTATACTACTAGGTATTATAAGTTTAATGGTAGCTCAAGCTGATAATATTTCTGCAATTATTACATCGGGTCAAGGTTCAGGTTTTAGTCTTGCACAAGCAGGAAGTCAGATTACAAGAGGGATCAGTAATACTGTAAGTACAGGAATAACTGTGGCAGGAATCGTAGCAGGAGGATCAGGATTTTTAAAAGCTGGGGCAGATGTTGCAAGTAAGCAAGCTGTTAAGAAAACAGCAGAAGCCACAGCTGAAAAAACTACACGTAAAGTTCTTGGGTCTTCTAATGAAATGCAGAAAATGAAAGCAAGCCATCAACAGCGAAAAGAAGAATTACAGAATAGAAGTGACTATAAACAGGCTAATGAAAATGTAAATCAAACTAATAGACCTGATTTAAATACTTTAGAATCACAGAAAAAAGTAGCACAAAATGAGGTTTCAGGAAAATCAAGGATTGACAGATTTAAGGAAAATTATAATGAAACAGTTCAGGGAAAAGGTGCAAAAATTGCTAGGACTGCTACAAATGTTACGAATAAGGGAATAGCTTCTGCCACAGGCGGAGAATCAAACGAAATAAATGAAACTAAAGGAATTAACACTGTAAAAGAAAAGAAAGGAGAGGACAAATGATAAAAAAAATGTCAATAGCAATGTTACTTTTAGCAATTGTATCGTGTGGTAAAAATTACATGAAAATGTCTCAACAGGATTTAGAGAAGGAAATACTTTCATTGCAGCAAAAATCAATGAATAGACAGTTAACTTCAAAAGAACTAGAAGAAGCAAACAAAATAGCTAAGGCAATGACATATAAGACTACTGAAAATCGTATGAAAGAACTAGAACCGGAAGCAAAAGAATATATGAAAAAATACGGGAATAAAACATATGATGAATATGCTGAAATGTTGAAAGAGAGAATGGTAATGCCTTTATTTTCAAATGAATCCAAAGAAAGCCTTAAAAAGAAAAAAGAGGAATATAAAGAACTAAACATAATAATGAATTATTTAAACTTTAAAAATGAAATGGAAAATTTAAAAAATAGTATGTAATAATGGCTCTTAGAAAGAGAAAGAAATTTTAACTTTCGCAAGCTTGCGAAAGATAAAAATTTTGAATTAGAAAATACCTTTTTTAATAATTTTTGACATTGACGTGGCAAAAAAAGATATTTATAAAATAAAAAACGGAGGTATTAATATGAAAAGAATAGTTTTAATAGGAATGATGATTTTAGGAATGGTTGCTATGGCAGAAAAACTCAATACTGATGGAAAAGATCATTTAAAAGAATTACTTGGCAAATGGGGTGAACCTCAACCTGTTTATTTAATCGCAAAAAATAATAAATTATATTATATAGATGAGGAAGAGGTAGAAAATCCTGTAACTAAATTAAATACATATACATATGTAATTAATCGTGTAGAAAGTGGGAATAAAAGTTGTTTTGCTTATGATATAAAACATAAGAAATTTGCATTTTTAAAATGTGGTACAAATGAAGTAGAGCAATATATGCCCAAAAAGTATAATACTTTTGGAGGATAATGAATGAAAAAAATAGTAATACTTCTTTTTTTCTCTATATTTATAATCGGATTATCGGCAAATGTTGATAGTGCAAAATCAAGAGAGACTGCTTTAAAAGAGATGCAAAGTTGGATTGACAAAGGAATAAAATATGAATGGGGAAAAACAGATTGTTCTCATTACGTAGCAGCAGGAATGGCAGCAAGTGGATTAAAAATTCCGACTGGTTCAGCTACAAACGGCAGATATACACAATCAATGTGGAATAGTAAAACTAATAAAATACCACCAGGACAAGAGAATTTATTAAAGCCAGGAGACTTGGTTTTTTTTAACAGAGCAGGTGCAAATGGGATAGGGCATGTTGGTATGGTCTATGAAAATCCTAGCTCACAATGTAATGGCGGTCCACTAATAATTGACACATATACAAAAGGCGAAATACCAAGAACAAAATGTCTATCTAAACATACAGGTTACGTAGGGGCAATATCCCATGATGAAATAATTAAAGCAAACGGACACACTCCTGTCAATACAGACGGTACAGTTATTGTTCCGGCAGGACAGTCATATTCAGGTATGCAAGGGTTTGAAACAGAATATCAACGTTCTATTAGTTTTGATGAGATTGCAGATCAGTTTCAGGCAATAGTTAAAGAGAGAGTACAATATTTAGCTAGTGCTTTGGTTCCTTTACTTTCACTACTGTGGGCTATTGATTTAATTGTTTTTGGAATACGTTCATACTTAGGAAGTTCAGCTAATTTTATTAAAGATTTTGTTTTACGGTGTGCAAAATTTTGCTTTTTTCTATATGTTATTAAGAATGTTCTTTTACTAACAAATACAGTTTATAAAATGTTTAATGATGTTGCATATTCATTAAGCGGGGTAGAAAAAGCCTCTGTAGATTCAATAGTTGACATGTATATAGAAGTTACAAAAAACTTATTTAGTAGTCTTATGACAGCAAATTTTGCTATTAATTTATTATTTAATGGTGGTCAAGCGATAGCTTTTGCTTTATTCCTTATAATTGTTGCTATTGCTTTAGGGGTTGCGTATTTTCAGCTTTGTTTTGAAATTTTTACAGTTACTATTCAATTTTGGTTAGCTGTTGGTCTAAGTTTAACTTTATTTCCTTTGAAAGTAGCTAAAATAACTGAAAAGTTTGGAACAGACCCTTTAAGTTCAGCTTTAGTCTGTGGAACAAGATTAATTATTACTCTTATTATGTGCGGTGTTGCATTACAACTCCTTGAAAAGACACAAATAACAGAAGAAGCGTTAAAATCAATGGACTATATGCAGTTAAATACTATTATGATTTATACGCTTGTAATATGTTTTCTTGTAAAAAAAATCAATAGTACTTTTAGTCAGTTTAGATAGGAGAGAGGAAATATGTATGAAAGTAAAAAAAATATTACTAATTTCTTTTGGAATAATTACTTTATTAATGATTTCACTCTTATTTATATTAAAGTTTTTTTCCCCTAATGCACAGCCGTCACTACCAATAGGAATTTATTTTAAGTACAAATCTAAAGATTATAAGAAAGGAGATATTATTGTTTTTCAATTAGATGAAAAATATAATCAGTTTTATAATTCAGAAAATACTTTATTACCAATGAAACGAATAATTGCTGATCATACTGATAATATCTCTTTCAAAAATAATCACATATTTGTAAATAATGAAGATTATGGAGAAGTACTTGAATTAGGTCTAAAACGACCTAACGGGAAAATAGAGAAGAACTGTTTTTATCTGCTGTCAAAGACAAAATATAGCTTTGACAGTAGATATTACGGTCAAATCTGTAAAAGAGACATAAAGTATAAAACTAAATTAGTCTATGAGGTAAAAGAATGAATGATAATAAGATGTTATTTATAAAAGGGTCTTTATTTGAACAAACTGATTTATTATTAATAGAAAGTACAGTTTTATTAGGATATTTAATAAATTTTCAAAATATTAATCCTATATTTCATAAAGACTTAGCAGAGACAGGAAAACAATTCTATATTGAAAGAAAAAAAACTAAAAAAGTTACTTTTACAAGAGCAAAAACTGAGGAAGAAAAGCAGCGGAAAAAAGAAAAGAAAGATAGGCGTAATAGAGAATTAATAAGTTTGTCAGGCTTGCTTAAATTAGCGAAAGTTTTCGATGTAGATGATGATGTATTACGGGGATATTTACTACAATTCAGAAATTTAGATGAAGCAAATAAAAAGATATGTCAAAAACAAGGGAAAATGTATTTTGAAAAACATAAAGAACAGAAACAGCAGGAAAAACTTGAAAAAGATAGAAAAAAGCGTTTAAAAGAGGAAGCAGAAGAAAAGGAGAAAAATGAGTTTTTTGAACGTCAATTAAGGGAGTTACAAAAATGATGAGAATTTTATTTTTTATAATTTTGACATTTATTTCTATAAGTGGAGAAATGGAAATTAAGGAATATATGAAGAAACAAAATAGTAAATTAGATAGTAAAACAGCAGATAGAATATACAAAACAGTAGTTTATTATTCTAGGGAATATAATGTTGATCCTGTTCTTGTATTTTCAGTTATGAAAACGGAAAGTCATTTTAGACATTCTACTATAAGTTCAGCAGGGGCTAAAGGTTTAATGCAACTCATGCCTTTTAATTTCAAAGAATTTAAGGTTGATAATTCCATTGAAGGAAATATAAAGGGCGGTGTAATGCATTTAAAAAGAGATTTGGACACTACTAAAAATATTACAAAAACCCTAGTTTGTTACAATGCAGGGTGTGGAAGACTGAAAAATAATCAATGGCATAAAATAAAAGAAACAACGGATTATGTTACAAAGATTAATAATGTATATCCTGAAATAAAAAAGCTTTATTATCTAAATACTAAAAATACTTCTATGAGATTAACTGCAGATATCGAAGACATAACAGAAGAAGATGAAAAACCTAGAGAGCTGACTAAACAAGAGAAGTTTCAAAAAAATAGAATAGGGTTCAAGAGATCGGGAGATAGAGAGGAATTAAAATGAAAAATTTCAAATTATTCTTATTCTTTACAGTATTATCTTTTAATTTGTTTGCAAATGGTGAAATATCTTTCAGAAAGCAAAGAGAGAAAGTTTTGAAAGAACAACAAGAGCAGACCCAAAATACAAAACAAGAAAAAATATCCACAAAGAAAAAGCCTACAAATAGAGAAACATTAATAAGACAGGCTATTTTGGAAACTGCTTTCTCAAAAATTGATACACCTTATATTTATGGTTCAAATGGCAATGGAGCCTATGATTGTTCGAGCTATGTACAATTTGTCTATAAAAAATCGATAAATGTAAATCTGCCAAGGGTATCATATCAACAGGCAGAATCAGGAAAAAAAGTAAGTGTAAATCAATTGAAAGCAGGAGATTTAGTGGCATTTGATACATTAGGTAAAAATAGAATTTCACATATAGGAATATATATTGGAAATAATCAATTTATTCACGCAAGTTCAGGATATAAAAAAGTTGTAGTATCACAGTTGGAAGGATATTATGCTGAAAAATTTAAATACGGAGTGAAAATTATATGAATTTAACAATTAAATATGACAAGATATTATACAACCCGGATTACAAAAAAATAAATAAAAAAAATACTTTGTATGTTAATGAAGAAATTCAAGAATTAGAAGGAAAACAACATACAAAAATATTTATTGATAGTAATATAGATGTAAATAAACTTGTTGATTTAACTTTAAGTATTTTCACTAATTCTGTCTTTGTAATAGGAATAATTAAAGAGGAAATTTTAATAATTGTTGCTAATAATGAATATACAGAGGAATCATCAGAGATAATAAATTTTATCCAGGAAATTATAAAAATAGTAAAGCCGGAAAGTAAAGGGTTTGATATTAATTCTACAATAACTGATAATGAACAAAATATAAAAGATAGTATGACTAATAAAAAAGTAGAGCCTAAAGCTCCTGAACAGGATAAAAAGGTGGAAACTGATGAATATGAAATAAGATTAATCAGTCAACCACTATTAATAGATGAAAAAAGTTGTATAGATTTAAAAAATAACAAAGAAATAATAGAAGATATAAAAATAGAAATAGAAATTTTAGATAGATATCAATATAAGTTAACAAATAATTCAAATATTATGGCTTTGGTGTATTTATTTCAGGTACAGAAAGAAAGAAAAAGAAAATTTATTGTGAATATAGACGAGTTTAATAAAGTATATGATTATTTTCAGGAGTTAACTAAAAGTGATATTACTTTAGAGAAAAATAAAGTTTGTTATTATTATTTAGATGATGAGGACAATAATAATAGAATAGCAGAAATTATAGGAGAAAACTATAATATTTCAGAAAAAGATTTTTACAAACTGCAGTTAAGAAGATTGCGAAAAAAAATATCGGCTTTAGATTATTTATTATCTTTAACGTATTCAAAAAAAGATAGGGAAGCTACAAATAAGGGTATTACCAAGTTCAAAATATTAGAAAAAAAAGATTATAGAGTAATGTTAAATTTAGAAAAATTAGAATATGTAATAAACAATAATTTATTAGGAACAAAGAGTTTGAAAGGAGTTCCATTTTGAAAATAATAATGCTACTAATATATGTTTTTATTTTTTCACCTATAGTACTTATTTTATTTCAAAGATTAGCAGACAGTATGCCGGAGGAAGATTTCAAAAAAAGGCATGGAAGATTAATAATAGTATTATTTATCTTTGGCTTTGTATTTGCGATTACAAAAATAAATATAAATTTAAAAAAGATACTTACGTTATCACAATTTATATGTATAATATTAGGATTTTTTAGTTTGTATTATTCTAAAATGAGTGCAAAGTCAGGGAAAATAGATATATTTTTAAAAGAAAAACTATTACTGGTTATAGTTCCACTTATGTTAATTATAGATCGAATAAAATATTTATTGAAGTGAAAAAATAAAAGCCCCAATAAAGGGGCGTAAGAAAAATGTTAATTTAGAATAACTAAATGTATTGTATCAGAAAAATAAAAAAAATAAAAGAAAAACCCCATAACAGGGAATTAGTCAAATACGATAAAAAAATTTAATCTTTCGCAAGGCTGCGAAAGTATAAAAAAATAAAAATTTAAGGTTTGAAAATGCCCCTAAGGGCGAGGAATACTCTAGTAGAGCATACGGCATATTAGCACAAAGGCTATTATTATCCCTATACGTAACATTGGTATTCTTCCAATCGTACGAATCTAGGTTCTTGTAAAACCCAAAGTATTATAACAAAATAACAACAAAAAAGCCAGACCAGAGCCTGACTGATTTGTTACAAGATTTTAATTCGTTACGATTGATTTTCAAATATATTATACCACAATAAAATAAAAAATCAAGTTTTTAGAGAATCCTATTGAGACAACCCACACGGGATAATTAGAAGTCAATATTTATAAGTATTTCATTTTGTCTCAATAGAGTGTACTCTAAAAAGACGTTACTAAATAATTTACAGTTATATATATATTCTATACTAAACTTGTAAAACCAATCAGAAAAAATTTTATTTAAAATATTTTCCGATTTAATGAGCTAAAAATGTAAAAATATCTTTGTATAGGAGAATAATTAAATTGATAAAAAATTTAGATATAATTTGAGCTTAGCGTACAAAATTTCCAAAATGTTGGCGGTACCCCAGTATTATTATTTAGTAAAAGATAAACTTTCAAATGAAGATAAATTTGAATATGAAAAATTGAAAATAAAACGTAAAAGGTTAAAGGATTATCTCTATAAAAAAATAGAAATAGAAAAATTAAGGGAAGAAATTATATTAGAAATAATGTATTACTACCAAGTATAACTAATAAATTTAAAAATGATATGGAGTGTAAATATGAAATTAATTATAGCAGAAAAGCGTAATGTTGCAACAGCAATTGCTACTGCAATAGACGGTATTCAAGAATCTAAAGACGGATATGTAAAAAAAGGAGATTATTATATAACATGGGCTTCGGGGCATTTGCTAAGCTTAAAAGAACCGGAAGATTACGACCCCAAATTTAAAAAATGGAATATTCAGGACTTGCCTTTCAACTTTCCTAATTGGGAATTGAAACCTATAAATGCAGGTTCTAAGAAACAATTGAATATTATAAAAGATCTTCTGAAAGAATGTTCTGGTGTTATTCATGCCTGTGATCCTGATGATGAGGGTCAGTTGATCGGAGATGAAATTTTATTATACCATGACTATAAAAAGCCTGTAGAAAGAATGCTGATAAATGATAATAATACTGAATATATAAGAAAATTATTTACTAAATTAGAAGATAACAGGAAATATGAAAGCTTGGGAATAAGTGCTGCAGCACGAAGAATAGCAGACGCAATTATCGGGATAAACTTATCAAGATTTTATAGTTGTAAGTCCTCAAAAACTCTGCATGTAGGGAGGGTAAAAGCCCCTACGCTTGGTCTGGTAGTTAATAGAGATTATGCAATAGAAAACCATATAAAACAATTACATTATATTCTTAGAATAATAGCAAATAATAATGATAAGGATAATAACATTACTTTTACTTTCCAAAAAAATGCTAATACACCTGTCAATGAAGATAAACTTATCATTGATTTAGATTATATTGAAAAAGTACAGGCAGAGATAGCTGACATAAAAGATTATAAAGTTAATGTTACATCAAAGATATTAACTAGAAATCCGCCTTTAGTATTCAATATTGATAAGCTGCAGGCATACTGTAACAATAAATTTTCTTATACAGCCCAGGAAGTTCTGGAAATAACACAGGTATTGCAGGCGACACATCAAATAATTACATATAACAGGTCAGATAGTCAGTATTTGAATGAGGAACACTTTCAGGAAGCACCTCAATTAATTGAGATTATAAAAGAAAATTTAAGTTTATCACTTGATAATATTGATACAAACAGAAAATCAAAAGTATTTGACAGCTCAAAAGTTACAGCACATCATGGAATAATACCAACACATACAAGATTTGATCTGTCAAAATTAACAGAAAAAGAAAGAAATGTATATCAGGTTATAGCAGAATTTTATTTAGTGCAATTTATGCCGCCGGAAAAACTTAAAGAAACAACAGGAATATTTAAAGTTAAAGATTATGATTTTAAGACTACAGATAGAACTGTACAGGATTTAGGATATAAAAAGTTTCTTAATAGTATAAATGAAGAAAAAGAAGAGGAAGAAAAAAGTAATATATCTAAATTTGAAGACAGACTCTATGACTTTGTAAATTTTGCTACACCGATAGATACAAGAGAAACAAAACCACCTAAACCATATACAGAAGCTACTTTAATATCAGATATGACAAGTATTGCTAAATATATAAAAAACCCTGAAATTAAAGAGATTCTGTTAAGGAAAGATAAGGACAAAGAGGGAGCAAAAGGAAGTATCGGAACGCCTGCAACAAGAGCAAGCACCGTTGAAGAATTGATTAACGACGGATATTTAGAAAGAAAAGGAAAGCAGATAAGGGCAACAGAAAAAGGTAAGAATTTTTATAATAATGTCTTGCCTGATGAAATAAAAACAGCGGATTTAACAGCTTTATGGTGGGTAATCCAGGAAGATATAATCGCAGGAACAAAAACAATTACAGATTTAACAGATAGTGTATTTAAGTC
>RRZT011003297.1_pt1 | contig 37655 bp, 45 predicted proteins | sample 2165551 | NCBI WGS metagenome assembly RRZT01 (sample SAMN10456910, study PRJNA506462) | wastewater metagenome | biome: wastewater; feature: sludge; material: wastewater sludge; isolation source: wastewater sludge with Escherichia coli K12::gfp cells carrying plasmid... | place: USA: Moscow, Idaho...
ATACTACTTTTAGCAATTAAATTAACAGTATTTTTTTCTGTTAATTGAGGGATAATTATCACTAAAGTAGTAAGTATGACTATAGAAACAAAAACTATAGAGATGAGAATTTTATTTTTAATAATTTTTTTAAACATTTTTCCCTCTGGTTATTTAATTTATAACAAATCATCAAATGAAACATTAGAAATAACAATTGTTTTTTTGATTGGATTGTAATTAAACCTATTGTCTCCTGATTTTATTGCATCGTACAAAATTTGTTTGATTTGGTTATTGCTTTTCCCTTTCTTCCTCATCAAAAGAAGAAAATCGTTTAATGATAAGGTTTCTGGCTTGGTATTCTGAGTGTTATAAGTTGTATTATTATATGTGTTATTATTTGTAGTTACTGGTTGTTTTGATTCTATAACATTTTGAGATTGATAAAGAGTTTGCATCTCATTGTATGCTCGTTGAAGAAGCTCAACTTCACTTTTAAAAACATCTATAAGTTTATTGTGTGTTTGCTCCATTCGTTCTATCTCTTGTTTGTGTTGAAAACCCATCCAACGAATAGCTCTTTTTAATAAACTTATTTGTTCATCTTTAACTTTTATAACTTCAGCACTTGCACTAGTATTTTCATTATTTTTAATCTCTTTTTGATCCTCAATATCGACATAAACAAAAGTTTTCCCATCTTTGACAATAGATTTTAGTTTATTTGTTTTAATTCTATAATGAACACCTTGAATAGATATTCCTAGTCTTAAAGCCGCTTCATTCGTCGATAAAAGAGTAAGCAAAATGACTTCCTAATTATTATCGTTACTATCTATTGTTATAACTGTATGAACATTGCCTCTAGGATTAAAATCTGCTACGACTTTTATCCATCTAGGAGCTAACTTTTCTGATAATGTATCATAAATCTCATTCGCTGCATTCTCGTGTGAAATATGTCTTGTCATAAATGAATTAATGTAAAGTTTTAAAGCTTTAAGTTCAATCACTTTTTCATTTGGAATATATTGAAGTTTAATCTTTGCAAAATCTGGATAACCACTTCTTGGACAAAGAGCAACAAATTCAGGAAGTTCAATATCTATGACATAATTTTTTGAATGGTCATTTGGCCAAAAATTTTCCTCTTTGTGTATATCAAATTCCGCAATCTCTTTTTCACCATATTTCATCATTCTCTCCAAAATTTTTTGAATTTATTATATCAAAGCTATGATAAATTTTATGGTATAATCGAATCTCTTAACAAAAAGGAGTTTCTTAATGGATATATTATCGATTATTGTTCTAACTTTATCAGTAGCGATAATTTTAAATATTATTTTAAAAAGATTTCAAATTAGTTCCATCGTTGGTTATATTTTAACTGGGACACTCATAGGTTATTTTATGGGATTTTCTAAAATAGCTCAAGATAAACTAGCGCATATTGCAGAGTTTGGAATTGTCTTTTTGATGTTTACCATAGGATTAGAATTTTCAATTCATCATCTAAAACAGATGAAAAAAGAAGTTTTTATTTTTGGAGGATTGCAGGTTATCCTTGTGTCATCATTTTTTGGATTTGTTGCACATCACTATTTTGGTATAGATGTTAAAACATCAATTATTTTAGGGGCAGCATTATCTCTTTCTTCAACAGCTATTGTTTTAAAAATTTTAAATGAAAATGGAGATATACATAGACCATATGGGAGAAATAGTGTTGGAATTTTGATTTTCCAAGATTTAGCGGTTATTCCTATTCTTATCATGATTACAATATTTACAGATAAAAGTTCTTCTTTGGAAGATTTGGTAATGCATACACTTATTTCTGGATTTATTGTTCTTATAACACTCTATTTTATTGGAAAATTTGTTTTAGAAAAACTATTAGCAATTGTTGTTGATAGTAAAAGTGAAGAATTATTTATAGGAACTATTTTACTTCTTGTATTATCCTCTGCGCTTCTTGCACATTTCTTTGGGTTTTCATATTCTTTGGGTGCCTTTATTGCTGGAATGCTTATTGCTGAAACGAAATATAAATATCAAATAGAAGCCGACTTGGTTCCTTTTAGGGATATTTTACTTGGGTTATTTTTTATTACTGTTGGAATGCAAGTTCATATTGATTATGTAGTGAGTCATTTCTTTATGATAGTTGCATTAACTATTGGGATTTTATTTTTTAAATTGATGTTGATTTTTGGTTTGATTAGTATCTTTAATATTCCAAAAAGAGCTTTTAAAACAGCTCTAACTTTAGCACAGGTTGGTGAATTTTCATTTGCAGTTTTAGCTTTAGCAGCTTCTAGCCATCTGTTAACAAATGATGTACACCAAATGCTTTTATCCTCAATTATTATTTCATTAATTTTTACCTCTATTGCTTTAAAATATGTAAGACAATTTAGTGATATCTTCTTTATTAAAAAGAGTGAATTACTTGAAGAACCAATCGTAAGTGCTGAAATAAACAATCATATTATTGTTTGTGGATATTCTCTCCTTGGACAGAAAATAGTTAAAAAACTAAAACAAGATAATATAACATATGTAGCAATAGAACACGATAGAAATCATGTAAAAAGAGGTCATGATGTCGGAGATGTTGTCTTTTTTGGGAATGCAGCATCCAAAACTATGCTTAATTCTGTAGGGATTAAAAATGCTATTGCAGTAATAATTGCAATTGATAATGATGAGAAAGTAAGACTTATAACAGAAGCAATTAAATCAATAGATAAAAAGATTGAAGTGATTGTTAAAATATCACATCAAGCACAAATTGATGATTTAAGTGATTTTGATGTGAAGAATTTTGTAAATGAAAATGAAATAGTAGCAAGTGAACTTATTAAAAAAGCAACAACTTGCTCATTATTACATTAGGTACAACTTTATGTTAAAAGATATTCTTCATATTATTGAACCAAAACTTTTCTTGTATTTTAAAAAGTATGGTTATAGTAAAGATAGTTTTTATAGAGATTTGTTAGCAAGCCTCTCTGTCGCTATTGTAGCACTTCCTCTTTCGTTAGCTATTGCAATAGCCTCTAATTTACCACCTGAAAGAGGTTTATTTACTGCTATCGTTGCTGGATTTTTAATCTCATTTTTAGGTGGGAGTAGATTACAGGTTGGTGGACCAACAGCTGCTTTTATTGTTACTGTTTCTTTAGTTGCGATGAAACATGGTTATGATGGACTTGTAATGGCTACTATCATGGCAGGAATTATTCTTATTGTTATGTCTTTTGCAAGGGCTGGTGAGCTTATAAAATTTATCCCCTACCCTGTTATCACTGGATTTACTTCTGGTATTGCGCTTTTAATTGTTTTTTCTCAATTAAGAGATTTTTTTGGATTACCGATTGAAGTGATGCCTCCTGATTTCATTGATAAACTTGTGTTGTACGGTACTAATTTAGATCAGTTAAATATTTATGCTTTGGCTATTTCTCTAGGGGGTATTTTTGTATTATTTGGAATGAAAAAGTATTATCCCTTAATTCCAGCACCGATAGTTGTTATTTTTCTGATGAGTTTGATTGTTTGGCTTTTTGAATTACCTGTAGATACTATTGAAAGTAGATTTGGAGAGATTCCCTCTTCTCTTCCCTTGCCAACTTTTCCAGATTTTTCTTTTGAGAAAATGAGGTTAGTATTTCCAGATGCTATAACAATTGCTATTTTAGCTGGTATCGAATCACTCTTATCAGCCGTTGTTGCTGATGGGATGGCTGGGACAAAACACAAACCAAATACAGAACTTTTTGCTCAAGGTGTTGCAAATATAGGTTCATCAATATTTGGTGGACTTCCTGCTACAGGAGCAATTGCAAGAACCGCTACAAATGTAAGAAGTGGAGCAGTAAGTCCAATCTCTGGAATGCTTCATGCAGTTTGGCTTTTAGTCTTTATGATTTTGCTCTCCCCTTTAATTATAAAAGTTCCATTAGCAGTTTTGAGTGCCATTTTGATAGTTGTTGCTTGGAATATGGCTGAAATTAAACATATTAAAGCGATTATAAAAACACCAAAAGCTGATATTTTTATCCTTTTTATCACTTTTATATTGACTGTTTTGGTTGATTTAAATTTTGCAATTCAAGCTGGAATCTCACTTGCTTCTATTTTGTTTATCAATTCTATGATGAAATCTGTTCGTATCAAATCGTATGAAGATGAAGAGGAGACAGATGACCCAGATTCGATACAAAAAAAAGAGGTTCCTGCTGGTGTTGCTGTGTATGAAGTACAAGGACCACTCTTTTTTGGGATTGTTGAAAATTTTATCGATACCTTTACTAATCAAGAAGATTCTACAAAAGTATTTATTTTAAGGCTTCGTTATGTCCCTTTGATAGATGCTGCTGGGCTTCATGCTATTGAGGTTGTTTATGATAAATTACAAGAAAAAGGTTCCCATTTGATACTTTCAGGAGTGACTAGAAAGGTAGATAAATATCTTAAAAAAACACAGTTAAACCAAAAAATTGGGGAAGAAAATATTGTAGACCATATTGATAAAGCTCTCATAAGGGCAGTAGAATTAAAAAATTTATCAACTATTTGATACAATTAAAAGAAAAAGTGAAGGGAAATTTTGAAAAATAATAATATTTTACTCATAGGTTTTATGGGTGTTGGAAAAGGGACTATCGGAAGAGCACTTGTGAAAAACAGCACTTATTTTGCGATTGATACTGATGATTTGATTGAAAGTATCGAAAACAAAAAGATTAAAAAGATATTTGAAGAGGAGGGAGAATCTTACTTCAGAGCTTTAGAAAAAAAATGTGCTCTCTGGTGTGAAATGAATCTTCACAATACAATTATCTCAACAGGTGGTGGTTTTTATAGGCAAGAAAATATCAAAAATATTGGTACAATTGTTTATCTACAATCCTCATTTGAGAAAATAATAGAAGCTTTAGAAAATGCCCCTGATAGTAAAAAGAAATTTAAAAAAAGACCCCTTTTGAGTGATTTAAAAGTAGCAAAAGAGATTTACGATACAAGGGTAAAAGAGTATGAAAAAGTTGCTGATATTGTAGTCAATGTAGAGGATTGGGATATCAAAAGAATAGTGAGTGAGATACTTACGCAAATAAATTAAAGAAGAGAAGAAGATGAAAATAATAAATACAAATGATAGTAGTTTTAAAGATGATTTTACTGAGATTTTAGGACGAGGGAAAGTTGATATTAAAGGTGTGAGCGGAATTGTGCAAAAAATAATTGATGAGATTATTGAAGATGGTGACAAAGCTGTTTGTAACCATATCGAAAAGTTTGATAAGTGGTCTCCAAAAAGTGTAGAGGAGCTTTTTATTGATGTAGCCGATATGAAAAGTGCTTATGACAATCTTGAATCAAAACTAAAAGCATCTCTCCACTTAGCTTACGATAGAATAGAAAAATATCACCAAAAACAACTCCCAAAATCGTGGCTTGATTTTGAAGAAAATGGGACGATGCTAGGGCAAAAAGTAACTCCAGTAGATAGAGCAGGACTCTATATTCCAGGGGGGAAAGCAGCCTATCCTAGTAGTTTACTGATGAATGCCATCCCTGCGCTTGTAGCCGGTGTGAAAGAGATTGTCGTTTGCACCCCTACTCCAAATAATGAACCTAATGAACTTCTCCTTGCTGCGTGTCATCTTTGTGGTGTGAAAACTGTTATAAAAGTGGGAGGGGCAAGTGCGATAGCAATGATGGCTTATGGAACTTCAAGTCTTAAAAAAGTGGATGTGATTACAGGTCCTGGAAATATTTTTGTGGCAACTGCTAAAAAACTAGTTTTTGGTGAAGTAAATATCGATATGATAGCAGGCCCTAGTGAAATAGGGATACTTGCTGATGAAAGTGCAAAACCAAATTATTTAGCAATAGATTTGTTAAGTCAGGCGGAGCATGATGAGATGGCTAGTTCAATTATGATTACAACAGATGGATCTTTGGCAGTTGCTACAAGTGATGAGGTTGAGAGATATTTAGGTGTGTTATCAAGAAATGAGATAGCAAGAAAATCAATAGATGAGAGAGGTTGTATCATCGTAGCACAAGATATGGATGAAGCGATTGAGCTTATGAATGAGATAGCACCTGAACATCTTGAGGTTATGACAAAAAATCCATTTGAACTTTTACCAAAAATAAAACACGCAGGGGCTATTTTTCTAGGGGAAAATACACCTGAACCTATCGGAGACTATGTCGCTGGACCAAATCATACACTTCCAACAGGGGGAACTGCTAAGTTTTATAGCCCTTTGAATGTAGAAAACTTTATGAAAAAAAGTTCCATTATAAGTTTTAGCAAAAAGGCGATACAAGAGATTGGGGATGAGTGTTCCTTGCTTGCTGATACAGAAGGATTAACAGCTCATGCTGAATCTGTAAGGGTAAGATTAAGATAATTATACAAGTTATCTAAAAGTTGAAGTTGTTAAACTTCAAAAAACAACAAGGAGATTAAACACAGTGAATAAATATGAAGCATTATTTGAAGATGAAGATGATATTTTTGGAGGAAGTCCAAGGTCAAAATTTTGGGATATTGTAAATCAAGCAAGTGATGATTTAGTAAAAGACCAATTTGATGCTATATTTGAGAAGTTTGCCATAATGGAAGTAATGTTGCAAGAACATTACAGTGATGATGAGATAGAGAGAAAAATAAAAAGTTATCCTCTTACAAATCCAGATGAGATTGAAAATCACAAAAAATCACTCTATATAGAATTTACAGGTGATATAGTTTGTAGGTTAGATAGCTAATGAACTTTACTTGGCAAAATATATTTGCTGTAGGAGTTGGTGGTTTTTTAGGAGCCACTACTAGATTTTATGTCAATGTGATGGTAGCAAAAACTTTCCCTTATGATATCCCACTAGCGACGCTAGGTGTGAATGTGGTTGGGAGTTTTGTTATAGGGATTTTGGTAGCTATATTTTTGTATTTTACCCCAATTGAATGGTTGAAATTATTTCTTATCACAGGTTTTTTAGGTGCGTTAACTACCTATTCCACTTTTGCTATTGAGACATTTTTTTTACTACAATCTTCTTTTTGGATGGGGATTTTAAATATAGCCTTAAATCTCATTGGTAGTATAGTCGCTGTAGCATTGGGGTATAAACTGATGTTATATTTTTTAAGATAATCTAAGATACAATCAAAACTTAAATTTTTAATTAGGAGTCAATTATGGGTGTACCAAGTGGAATGGAACTATTTGTAATAGTAGCTGTTATCGTGTTACTTTTTGGAGGTAAAAAAATACCAGAATTAGCAAGAGGTTTAGGTCAAGGGATCAAAAACTTTAAAACAGCAGTAAAAGATGATGAAACAACTGTAGCAACTACAACGCAAAATGTTGATGCAACTAAAATCAATACAACAGATGCTACAACTGAACAAACAACAGTAAAATCAACTGAAACAAAAGCTGTATAAAGATACCAATTTTATGCATGTAGAAATCAAATCACTGATAGAAAAGATTATACAGAGAGATATCGTTTTGGAAAAACCAAAAGATATCTCTTTGGGACATTTTGCTACTCCAGCAGCTTTTGCTTTGGCAAAAGAGGAGAAAAAGAATCCAATGATGATAGCAGAAGAATTGGCTTTAAAATTTGAAGGTATTGATATTTTCGAGAGTGTTACTGCTGTAAAAGGTTTTTTGAACTTCAAATTATCAAATACTTATCTTCTTGAAAGTATCAATAAATCATTGAAATTAGATTTGGATTTTGCAAAAGGGGAAGCTAAAAATGAAAAAATTCTCCTTGAATTTGTGAGTGCAAATCCTACTGGACCACTCCATATAGGACATGCAAGAGGGGCAATATTTGGAGATGCACTTTTAAAAGTTGGACGATATTTGGGGTATGATATCACAGCAGAGTACTATATCAACGATGCTGGTACTCAGATGGAGATGTTGGCAACTTCACTTTATCTTGCAGCGAAGGAACATATTTATAAAGAGGAAGTTGAATATCCAGAACAGTTTTATAGAGGTGAATATCTTTTTGATATAGCTGATGAATGTGTAGAAAAGTATGGAAAAGATGTTTTCAAAGATGAAACGAAACACCAAGAATTAGCACTTTTTGCTAAAGATGAAGTGATGAAAATTATTATCTCTGATTTAGCTGATTTGGGTGTTGTGTTTGATACTTTTGTGAGTGAAAAATCACTCTATAAAGATTGGGAAGAAACAAAAAAGAGTTTAGAAAAAAACAATTCTTTATATGATAAAGATGACAAAACTTTTCTTAGATCAACTGCATATGGTGATGATAGTGATAGGGTTGTAGTGAGAGACAATGGAATACCAACTTATTTAGCTGGAGATATTATTTACCATAAAAACAAATTTGATAGAAATTTTGATAAGTATATCAATATTTGGGGTGCAGACCATCATGGTTATATCACAAGGGTAAAAGCAGCTGTAGAATTCACAGGACACGATTCTTCAAAGTTAGAGATTTTACTTTCTCAAATGGTTGCACTTTTAAAAGGTGGTGAGCCTTATAAGATGTCTAAGAGAGCTGGAAATGTTATTTTGATGAGTGATATTACTGAGGAGATAGGAGCAGACGCTTTACGATTTGTATTCTTAACAAAAAAAAGTGATACTCATCTTGAATTTGATATAGATACTTTAAAAAACCAAGATAGTTCAAACCCTGTATTTTACATTAATTATGCCCATGCTAGAATAAATCAGCTTTTCAAAAAAGCAAATTTATCAAGCGATGATGTTGAAAATGAGGATATTGGTTCTATCAATCAAGATGGAAAAGATTTGATTTTTCAAGCACTTTTATTACCAGATATTTTAGAAGAAGCATTTGCTAAGAGAGATATGCAAAAAGTTACTGATTATCTCCACTTTTTAAGTGCTATGGTGCATAAGTTTTATAATGAGCATAGAATAATTGGAGAGAACAATGAGAAGCAATATCTCAAAGCTTTATCTATGGTTGCACTTAGCTTACGTGTTGGATTAAAAGTGCTAGGAATTACAGCTAAAGAGGTAATGTAATGTTTAAATGGATTCTAATAGCTTTTATTGGAGCTGTTATCTATATGATAGCTACAGGCAATATGGGTGGAGCAAAAGAAGCTACACAAAATTATGTAGATGTTCAAAGGGGAGTGAAGTAAACTCCTCTTTTTTCTTTTTAGTCTCTATAAAATATCTTTCATCATTCAAAAGGATATGTACAATGAAAAATTCTTTATGTATATTAAAAATTACCATTCTCATTTTAGTTGTTTTTTTCTATTCTGGTTGTGATGAAGATTATCAAAAACAACAAGATTCATATAAATATGAGATAAAAAAAAGAAATCAACTTGAACATTTTTATAAAGTAGATAAAAAGTTAGTTAATCCCTTTGAAAATAAAACTTTTTATGTCCCTGTGTATTCGCATATTTATATTTCTGAAGAAAATTATGTAAAAATGGCTATAACTTTAAGTATTAGAAATACTGATTTACTGCAAGATTTATATATAGAATCTATTGATTATTATAATACAGAAGGAAAACTTGTAAAAACTTATATAACGCAACCACATATTTTAAAGGCTATGAGTTCAGTCGATTTTGTCGTCGATTTGGATGATATGAGTGGTGGAAATGGAGCAAAGTTTTTAGTAAAAGTTGCAAGTAAAAACCAAACACTTAGTCCAGTTATTCAAGCAATTATGATTCATTCTGTTGGAAATAATAATTTTTCATTTGTGACAGATGGGTATCTTATAAAGTGAATCAAGAGGTTCCCTCTTGATTTTAGTTGAAAAGATTACTGAATCAATAATCTTTTCATTAATTCGATATGGTAGTTTTCTTGGTAATTGATAAATTCAAAGAATTTTGATAACTCATCATCTTTTACTGCAAGAGCAAGTTTTTGACACTCCTCTTTCGCAATTTTTTCCTCTTCAATCCCATCTCTTAGGAATTGTTTGATATCACTTCGTTGATAAAGCTCTTTTAAAAGAGTTCGTGGAATTGCTAAAATTCCCATAATTGAGAGCATATTTCCAAAACATTTTAAATGATAATGGGATTCATCAATCAAATCTTGATACACATTATATTGTGTAATATCATTTGTATAATTTTGCATATAAGAGTAGATAAGGATAAGTTCATATTCTTTATAAGTTTCTTCAAAAAGGAAGATAGTAAGGGCATCTATTGATTCTTTTGAGAGAATCTTTTGTTGATAGATTCTTTCTTTATTAAATGCAGTTATTGATTGATTTGTACTATTTTGAAGGTAATGATTGAGTTTGACAATGAAATAATATTCATCACTTAACATTCTTGCAAACAAGACATCATTAGGATTGTAATTTTTCATTACTAATTGAATTTCATTAATCAGATATGTAAGTGCTTCAAAAGTTGAGTTTTTAGCAAAATCTATTGCAAATCTGTCATAGTTGTATTCTATTTTTTCATCTTTTAATTTATTACCGAGCCATTTAAGATGACGAAACTCAATTTGTGACATCTCATAAAGCTCATTTTTGATTTTATCATCAGAAATTGCAAAAGAGGTAAAAAGGATTTTGAGCCATAATTCGTGTTTTGCTTGATAGATTTCGTTAAGCTTCATTTTGTTCCTCCAAATTTTCCATCCCTTCACAAGATTCATTTAATTCCAACGAACACATATCTTCAGTCCCCCCAGCCTCTTTACTAGCTTTGTGAAGCAAAGAAGCATCAAAAGCTTTGATAACCATCATAGAACAAGCTCTTTGTCTTGGAGGGGCATCTTCTAGCTTTATAGCTAGCCTTTTTGAAGCATCTTTGGCATACATAAGATTCATCCCTTTAATCATCTCTGTAAAAAGGGAACCTGCTATGACCGTATCTTGACAAGCATTACAGCCATATTTTATATCAGAGATAATATCTTCATCATCAAGTTGGAGATAAATTAAAGCAAATTCACCCATTTTTGTATCGACTCCCATCCCTGTACAAGTTGGATTTTCCATTTGACCATAGTTTTTTGGAGCCATCATATGTTCAAGTATTTCAGCGGTTACATTTTGAATTTGATGTTCGTTTAAATCTGCCATTTATTTACCTTCTTTATTTTGTTTAGATTCGTTCAGGTCTTGTCTCTTTAAATGCTAATGATGGGGCATTTTTGAGTATCTCTAAAGCTCCTTTTTCTATCATCAACTTAGCCATTCTTTCCCCTAAAGTTTCATATTCACTAAGATTTACAGATATACTTTCTTTAATGATATTTGTCCCATCAGGATACCCTATCATAGTTTGAAGAGTGATAGTTTCCCCTTCTATCGTCGCATTGCAAGCCACAGGTGCAGAACAACCAGCTCCTATAGATGCGATAAAATCTCTCTCAACTTTTGTACAGATAAATGTAGGTTCGTGATTTAATATCATAGCAATCTCTCTAATTTGAGGATCCCCACACACTATTTCAATTCCAAGTGCAGCTTGTCCCATAGGGGGTATCATAAGCTCTAGTGGTAGTTTTTCTACATAAGGGATATCTTTAAGAAGGTCAAGTCTATGGAGTCCAATAAAAGCTAAAATAATCGCATCATATTGCCCTTCACTTAGTTTTCGAAGCCTTGTATTTACATTTCCCCTCAAATCTTGTACTTTTAAATCTGGTCGTATTTTGAGAAGTTGCATTCTTCTTCTAAGACTTGTAGTCCCCACAACAGCACCTTTTGGAAGTTCCTCAATATTTTTATATTTATGAGATAGAAAAACATCACTTTGGTCTTGTCTTTCTGTGATAGCTACTAGCTCTAATCCATCAGGGATAAATGTAGGGACATCTTTTAAACTATGCACTGCCATATGAGCATTTCCTGCTAACATCTCATCTTCAAGTTCTTTTGTAAAATGTCCTTTTCCACCTATAAGAGCAAGAGGAACATCTAAAACTTTATCTCCATTTGAAGTGATAAGATTAAGCTCCACTTCTAGATTAGGATAAGCCGTTTCGATTTTCTCTTTTACAAAATAGGCTTGCCAAAGGGCAAGGTCACTTCGTCTTGTAGCTATAACTATTTTATCCATTATTTAATCATCCTTTTGTAATTACTTCTTGTGATATCGACTTCCCCATTTAAAAAGAGAGTAGGTGTTCCATTGACAAATGCTTTGTCTGCTAATTTTATATCTGATTCTAAATCAGCCACTATTTTTGGTTGATTTAGTTCTGCCATAGTAATATTTGTTTTGAAAATCTTATTAAAAGTGTCAAGTGCTTTTTGTTCATTTTTTTCTTGATAAGGGTCAAAATGCTTTTCAAAATTTGCTGTGTAAAGTTTGTAGGTCATATCTTTTAAACCTTTATTTTCAGCAATCTTAGAAGCTTTTACGAGTGCTTTTGCTGTTGGATGCATATCAAGTGGAAATGAAAAATAGTAAAGTGCAAAAACCGTAGGATTTGCTTTGACAACTTTAATAATTTCAGGAATATCATCAATACAATTTGGACATAGAGGATCACTAAATACAACTAATTTATTTTTTGCATTACCATTTCCAGCAATGAGTCTTTTTTTATCATAATATTCACTTCCTAAAGTAGGATGCATCAATCTTTTGTAATCAAAACCAGTAATTTTTTTAAGTTCACTCGTAACTTGTATCCCATTTGAAAATAAGATATCGTTTGTATTGATATGTTTTCCTTGGTATGTAAGAGAGAGATTAAAAAGATAACCCTTCCAACCCTCTCCTAAATCTTTTTTAAATGCAAGTTTCAAATCTTTAAGGGCGACGGCTGGATTTGCACTTATCCTTTGTTTCTCATAAGCTACTAATTTTTTTTCAAAATCATTTCCACTTACACTAATGTTTAATAGAATGACTATTGTCAATAACTTCAACATCGATAATTTCTTCATCATCATATCTCCTTTTTTGTTTGTAAGTAAAATTTTCTTGTGTATATTCAAAATGGTTTTCATTTTGTGTCGTTTTTGGGGCTATTTTGAATTTAAAGATCTTCGTTAATATTCTTGTGAGTATCCCAAATTGGAGTAAAATTCCAATTATATCAGTCAAAAATCCAGGAAGAATAAGCAAAATAGCACCAATAGCATTAGCTACATTTTGCTTGATAAAATCCTCTTGTGTTATCTCCCCTTTTGCAAGGCTTTTGATGTTCATCATCAATGAATATTTGAAGTTTTTAAGTAAAAATCCACCAATAAAAGCGGTAATAATAATCTCTAAAAATGTATAAAATCCACCTAGCATTGAAGCAAAATATGTGGAAACCATCACCTCTAAAAATAGGTATAAAAAGATATAAATCACTCTAAAGCACCCCTTTGTTTTTCAAACCTTGATTGTACCAAAAAAGATATAAAGTTTAAAATTTTTCACAGTCATTAAAAGGAATACTTGAGAGATCAGTTAAGTTATCTATTTTCAAATATTTGTAGTATTTTCATCTTCTAGATATAGAGAGATGAAAAATTTTATCAATTATAAAAATTAACTTTTTTGAGAATTATTTGCAATAACTACAACAATAATCAGTTACAGTTTTGATTTTAAGATCAAATGATGAGTTTGCAGGAACACTAAATGTTTCTGGGGTATTTAAAGTTTTCCAATCTTCATTTGGAAGTCTAATATCAAGCTCTCCACTCATGATTTCCATGATTTCAGCTTCAGCTGTTCCAAAGGTATACTCTCCTGGTAACATAATCCCTAAAGTTTGTACTGTACCATCTTCTAAAGTGATAGCTCTACTTGTAACTTTACCATCATAGTAAATATTTGCTTCTTTTTTTACTGTAACATTTTTGATTTCACTCATATATTTTCCTTTTTAAATTATCATATTTTCAACAATAAAAAAACCTCGAAAAAATCGAGGTTTATAGTTCATTCAAAAAGAAGTTAAACTCTAGCTTCTTCTCTTCTTTGTAGATATTCCCAATCTCTATCGACTCTTTTTTGCCATTCTGTTATTATATGTTCATTCTCTGGTTTAAATAAATGTTTAAATCTTCCTTGAGCACCTAAATAATCTCTAACAGGTACAATATTTTTTGGTCTATAAGTAATATTTAATTCTCTTCCATCAATGATTTCATATAATGGAAAAACTAAAGAATCTGTAGCTAAGTCAGATACTTCAATTGTTTGATGTTCTAAGAACTTCCATTCAGTTGTACAAGCTGACATCGCATTGATATAAACAGGACCTTCTGTATCAAACCCTTTTTGAATTTTTTTCACCATATCTTTCCATTTATTTGGAGCAATTTGAGCAACATAAGGAGCACCGTGAGCTGCCATAATCTGCATCATATCTTTTTTGTGTTTTTTCTCACCATAAGAGTGGCTTCCAGCTGGACTTGTCGTTGCACTTGCTCCAATTGGAGTAGATGAACTTCTTTGCCCACCTGTGTTTGCATAAACTTCATTGTCTAAACAAACATACATCATATTATGTCCTCTTTCAAAACATCCACTAATCCATTGGAATCCAATATCATATGTAGAACCATCTCCACCAAAAGCAACAAATTTAGGTTCAGGAGTATTTGCATCAATTCTCCCTTTTCTTCTTAGTGCTTTATTCGCAGCTTCTGCACCTGCAATTGCCGTTGAACTATTTTCAAATCCAATATGAATCCATGAACTATCCCAACTTGTATGTGGGTAGATTGCTGTACAAACTTCTAAACAACCTGTACTCGAACCTATAACCATATTGTCATTTGTCGCATTTAAAACTTCTCTAACAATAATAGAGTGAGCACAACCTGGACAAAGAACATGAGCACCTTCAAATCTTTCAGCTGCTGTTGAAAATGCTTTTAGGTTTTTAATCTCTTTATTTCCTTGTGGTAAACAACCACCATTTAAACCGCAACTCATTTTCTACTCCTCTACACTATAATATTTTAATTCAGGTCCTCTAACTCCAACAAATCGTTGAATAGAACCATCTAATTTGCCATTTGCTACCTCTTCAAGTGCATGATTAAATACACCTTTTAAGTTTTCAATATTAATATCTCTTCCACCAAGACCGTAAATAATATTTGACAATAATGGTCTTGAAGATGTATTAAATAATGCTCCAGCAACATCGTTATAAAGGAGTCCTGTTTGCCCACCTGGAGCAGATCTATCCATACAAACCACCGCTTTTGCATTTTTTAACATACTAGCTAGTGTATTTAATTGCGTAGGTCTAAATACTCTTGGCATAAGGACACCAACTTTTTTACCCTCTTCTCGTAATTTGTCAACTGCCATTTGTGCTGTTTGATAAGTTGTACCTAAACAAACCACTACAACATCAGCATCCTCAACTAAATATGACTCAACCATATTATATTTTCTTCCAGTAAGTTTTGCGTACTCTTCAAAAACCTCTTCAATAACTTTTGGCGATTTCATCATAGCATCATGTTGTTTTGCTTTATGTTCAAAATGCCAATCAGATTCTGTTTGAACTCCATGAGTTACAGGTTTAGAAAAATTTAAAAGAGAATTTATTTCTTGATAATTCCCAACGAAATTATAAGCAGCTTCATCACTTAGCGGTCTTACATTTTGAGCCTTATGTGATGTCAAAAACCCATCTTGATTGACAATAACAGGTAATCTTACATCTTTATGTTCAGCAATTCTGAATGCACAAAGAACTAAATCATAAGATTCTTCAGGCGTACAAGCATCAATTGATATCCATCCACTTTGATTTGCAAGGTACATATCTGAATGATCTCCATTAACATTTAATGGTGCAGCTAACGCTCTATTAATCATACAAAGTACAATCGGCATTCTCATACCAGATGCTTGATAAAGCGTTTCAACCATAAGTGCCAAACCTTGAGATGACGTTGCAGTTGCTGCTCTTGCACCTGCCGCTGCTGCACCTATACATCCTGACATTGCAGCATGTTCTGATTCCACCATAATAAATTCACCATCCACATACCCATTTGCATGGTGCATAGCATATCCCTCAACAGTACCAGTTGAAGGTGTAATAGGATAGGCTGCTACAACATCTACACTCGCCTGTCTTAAAGCATGTGAATTTGCAAGATTTCCATCCCATACCTCAACGGTATTTAATTCCATTGTTCTCTTATTTTTAAACATCACTTATTCACCTTTCTCATTTTCATTATCTGATAAATTATTATCTTTAGATGGCCATTGTGTTAATGCATCTTCATTTTTGATTGTTTCACTAAACATTATTAATGATTTTGGATTTGTAGGACATACTTGAACACAGATTCCACAGCCTTTACAGTGGTCATAATCTATTCCAACCATCTCTTTATTCCTTGAAATAATAGAACTATCTGGACAATATAACCAACAATTTTGACAATCTATACATAAGTCAACATTCCAAACAGGTTTTACAACTCTCCAGTCTCCAACATATTTATTCATAGAATTTGTTTCAGCGTATTGTCTATTTTCTGGTTGTACATTTACCACAGTATGCTCTATTTCCTTTTCGAAAGAAAAACAGGCAGCACCTAACACAAGTTCATCCCAACCCATCTCTTTTATAGATTTTGGAGCTGTTACACCACCTAAAGTTGGTACAACTCTAGTTGATAAATCTTTTTCTTTTGCCATATTTTTCTCCTACTTAACTTCGTCATATGCTCGCTGAATTGCTAACATATTCGCTTCTTTGATTTTTTCAGGTAACTTTTTTAGTGTTTTTTTCATTGCAATTTTAAAATCTTCAATATCTAACATACCTGATACTTTAATAAATGCTCCAAGAGCTGGTGTATTTGGGATAGGTCTTCCAATGGTTTCAGTTGCAATCTTTAAACAATCTAAGATATATACATTATCTTCCTTCCCTTGAAGTGCTGGAATTAAACTAATAAGTTCATTTTTATCAGTAAGATGTGTAGTTATAATATATTTAGTATTTTCATCACAATCAAGTGTAATATTATCAGTATATGCCAATGCAGGGTCAATAACAAAAACATAATTAGGACACATATATCTTTCATGATTTAGTATTTTTGTATCGTCAATTCTATTGTAGGCAGTCATCGCAGCACCTCTTTTTGCAGAACCATAAAATGAAAATGCTTGTACTTCTTTTCCAGTTTCAGCAGCAACAGATGCTAATCCTTTCGCTCCAGTAACCGCACCTTGTCCGGCTCTACTATGCCATCTAATCTCTAGCATTTTGTCTCCTTATTTTAAATAAACTTACAGAATAAATTAAGATTTTAAATTATTACTTGCTCAATTTTAAGCAAATACAACTTACATTATGCTTTATTTTTTTAGATTAATTATCCTTTTAACAGCTCGTAAAGAGTTCTCCTCAATATGCTCTGTATATTGCGATAAATCTTCTATTTTACCATATCCACATAATACTCCTACTCCAATAATTTTAGCTTCTTTAGCAGCAATTAAATCGAGTTTTGTATCGCCAATCATAAAAACATCATATTTGTCAGTTGTGATATTCATTAGTTCCATAGCTTTGAGTACTGGCTCAGGATGTGGTTTTGGATTTATTACCTCTTGTCTTCCAATTATGCATTCAAAATATTTCATAATTCCCATATTTTCTAAAAGTGGAATTGAATAATGTGTCGTTTTTGTTGTTACTACTCCTAACCTAGCATATTTTGAAGCCAATTCTAATGCTTCTAGTGCATCTTCTAAAATGAGTGTCATTTCCAGGGATATTTCTCTATATCTTTGCTTATAAACATCTACAAAATCCCAAGCTTCTTCTTTGGGTACACCAAGTTGTTCATACATGATATCAAGTGGATAACCTATTAAATTTTTTATATCTTCTTGCGAACCTTGAAAATTAAATTTTTTCTTTTCAAAACTATGATAAAAAGTACTAATAATTGCATCTGTACTATCAATTAATGTTCCATCTAAATCAAATAATATTACCTTTTGTTTCATCATTTACCTTTGCTATTATTTTTTATATTCTACACAAGTTTGATAAAATATATAGAAAATAAAGATATTATTTTTAGAGAATTAAGTTATCTAATGTATAATTTTTGAAATTAAAAAAAAGGTTTCCGCTATGAAAAGAATTTTATTGATTATGTTATTGTTGTTAAGTTATGTTTCTGCTGAGATGAAATATGCTGATCCTCAACCAACTTTTGAAAATCCAAGAAAATGGGTTATAAAGCTTAATACTGCAAATATTGAAGATGTAAATCATATGTTAAGTTCGGTGTACAATGTGTTAAAAGCTTATCCTTCAGAATCTATAAAGATAGCTGTTGTTACTTACGCACAAGGTGTACGAGCTATAAGAACTGATTATGATCCAGACACACTGAAAAGAATCAAATCACTTATGGGGTATGATGTAGAATTTATTGTATGTAGAAATACTATGGAAACAATGGGCTGGAAAGATGAAGAATTTTTAAAAGGTGTTTCTTTTGTACAAGCAGGGATTGCGGAGGTTATTGAGCGACAAGCGGATGGGTGGATAGGTGTAACACCTTACTGATTTATAATTCAAAAATGTAGAAAAATGAGAACTAGGGTGGTTAGTAAATCACAGCACTTGTATATCCAACAACCCTTGTATCATCTTTTGTGACATCAGCACTTGTACGATAGTCAAGGAGTCTGCTTTTGAGCCCTTTTCTTTTACTTACTTCAATAAGTGCTTTTACCCCAACTCTTCCACAAGCTTCGCAACCTTTTTCCCAAATAGTAAGGTTTAATTTGGCTATCGCTTCAAGGCAGATGCTATCAAGTTGATTTGCTTTTGATTGGTGATAAAAATGGCTTAAATCGGTGCTAATGACCACAAAAGTATCGCTATCTTGAAAAGCAAATTCTATCACTTTTGCGATAGATTCATAATCCACTCGACCATAAACAATCTCAACGATTTTACTCTTTGGAAATGCTTTTTGGATAAATAAGCTTTGTGTTTCTGTTGAGTGTTCATTGTGAGCATCGAGATTGAAATGTAAAAAAGGAAATTGTTTTAAAAGGAGAGTTCCATAGTTCTTATCAATAACTATATCCCCACAAACAGTTGTATATCTATCAAACATCGCCACACTTCCACCCTCAAATGCAACTCTATGCGATGGCCCTATGAGCAAAACTCTTTTGGGTTTGAGATTTTTCACTACACTATAAGCTACATTTGCAGTAAATCCACTATAAATATATCCAGCATGTGGTACTATAATAGCAAGTGGTTCGATATTTGTTGGTGCTTTAAAATCTGAATTTTGAAGCATAGTATCAAAATGTGCAAATTGTTTCTCTATTTCAGTGCAACTTGCACTATAAAAAGTTCCAGCAAAACTCATATCTCGAGTGGTATAAAACACACCATCAAGTTTTTCACCACATTTTTGACAAAGAACACCGTTTTTTCTATTGTCTTTGATAGTATTATAAGTGATTCTATCAAGCAGTACCTCTCCACATTTTTTACAAGTCGTATTGTTTTCAAGTCCAGCATTTCCCATATAAACATAAAAAAGTCCAGCATCTTTTCCTATTTTATAGGCTTTTTGAAGTGTTGATATTGGAGTTCTTCCAATATCTAAAAGTTTATAATCAGGGTGAAAAGCACTAAGATGCCACGGAGTAATATTTCCAAGCTCATTACTTATAAAAGTTGCTATTGCTTCAAGTTCCTCATCGCTATCATTTATAGTTGGAATAATCAAAGTGGTTATCTCTATCCAAATACCAAGTTGTTTAAAAAGCTTGAGATTTTCTTTTAACTTTTCTAAATTGCCACCAAGTTCTTTTTTGTAGTATTTTTCATTGAAAGATTTGAGGTCAACATTGGCTGCATCAATAAGCCCAGCCATATCATGTAGTACCTCAGTTGATTCAAATCCATTTGTTACAAAAACATTTTTGAGTCCATTTTGATGAGCCAAAATGGCAATATCTCTAATATATGGATAAAAAATAGTTGGTTCGTTGTAAGTGTATGAGATGGAGTCACATTTATTGAAAATAGCAAGTTTTACAATATCTTCTGGAGAATAGTATTTTTCTTTATTAATAACTCTCTCTTGTGAAATTCCATGATTTTGACAAAAAGAACATTTAAAATTGCATCCAACAGTTCCCAAGGAAAGAGTTTTTGTTTTTGGTAAAAAGTGATAGAGTGGCTTTTTTTCAACAGGGTCAACATGGATAACAGCAGGATAACCATACACCAAACACTCAATTTTTTCACCTGTATTTTTATTGACCCCACAAATACCAGTATTTCCAACTCCTATATGGCAATAGTGCTGACAAAGGGTGCAGATAAGTTTGTCATCTTTTGCTTTATTATAAAAGTGCATCTTATTTGATTTTCTCTGCTTGGTATTTATAAATTCGTGGATGACTAGCTAAACAATTTCCATCGAGCCTTGCTTTTTTGCAAAGATGGATAAAAAAAGTATCAAAATCTTTAATATCTTCCCAAACTTGTGGTAAAAAAGTTGCTTGATTTTCACCTTGTTTTAAAATTATCCCATCAACACCAATGGTTATTTTTGATTTCAAATCTTCAATACTTTGGTACTCTACTAAGGTAGGCGGGGTAAGGATTGAAACTTCAAGAGAGATATTTGGAAGCTCATCAAGAGTTACTGGTCTAAATCTTGGGTCTTCAAATGCAGCTTTTTTTGCATTGGTAACTAAATCATCAAAAAGTTCCCTGTGTGCAACAAGTGAACCTATGCAACCTCGAAGATTGCCCTCTTTTTTAAGGGTAATAAATGTAGCTCGAGGTAAAACAAACTCAGGATAGAGTTTTATTGCTTCATATTTGGAAAAACCTTTCTTTTGTTTGAGTGAACTTTCTATTGCTTCCCAAGCTATTTTTTTAATCAACTCTTCCATTATTTACCCCCCCCTTTTTTTTTAATGTCCCATTTTAAAAGGGACCCATTGTTAAAGTAGCCTGTTGTTAAACTCTCTGCGAGAAATCTTAAAGAAAGAAACAAGTTTCTTTTCTCTATGCTAATTTCTCTTTCATCTGCTCATTTTTATAGTTGATATAAATAATTAAAACCACTGCGATATCAATTAAAACATCTGCAAGATTAAATATCGCAAAATCAAATCCACAATGCCAATACACATAATCTACAACACCTTCGTGGATAAATCTATCGTAGATATTACTTACACCACCAGCTATTAAAATGGCAGCAGGGATGTAGTAAAGATCAAAAATCTCTTTTTTAGAAAACAAATACCAAATACCAAAGATAAGCATAGCTATTTGGATATATTTTAAATTTCCCTCTAAAAAAGCAAACATTGAAAAAGCAACCCCTTTGTTATACGCTAAGACAAGAGAAATACATTCCCCATCGACACCAAAACCATTTACAAAAAGGAGTTTGATGTACTGATCAATGATAAATAATGAGCTAATAATTGCTAGAAAAATAATGATTTTCTTTTGCATCGTTTAACACAACTTACTTTTGATAAATTTAATAAGTGTCTCCATTGATTCTTCAAGTACTTTTTTATTTTCACCTTCAAGAAGAAGCCTGATTTTATTTTCAGTTCCAGAATATCTAATAAGATCTCTAATCCCTAATTTTCTGAAACCTTCCAACATCTCTTCAAGTCCTGCAATCTCTTTTAGTGGTATTTTAGTTTCTATATTGATATTTTTCAATATTTGAGGAGAGAGTTCAAATGGATTAAGCACTTCACTTGCTTTTTTACCACTTTTTAAAACTAAAGAGAGAACTTGAAGTGCTGAAGCCAAACCATCACCAGTTTTAGCTACATCACTAAAGATGATATGTCCACTTTGTTCTCCTCCAAAATTGATATTTTTCTCTTTCATAATCTCTAAAACATATTTATCCCCAACATTTGATCTATGGAGTTCGATACCATTTTTCTTTAGATATTCTTCTAGTGCGATGTTACTCATAACTGTAGCTACACAACAATTCGATGGTAGTTTTCCCTCACCTTTAAGAAAAACAGCAAGAGCCCCTATAAGCTTATCTCCATCAATAACTTCTCCTTTTTCATCCACTATTACAAGTCTATCAGCATCACCATCAAGTGCGATTCCAATATCAGCACGATATTCTCGTATCACTTTTCCGATATTTTCAGGATGAAGTGCCCCACAATCATCATTAATATTAAATCCATTTGGTTTATTATTTAAAACGATGAGGTCCGCCCCAAGTTCTTCTAAAATAGTTGGAGCAACTTTGTATGCTGCACCATTAGCACAGTCAAGGACAATTCTAAGATTATTCAGTGAAAGATGTTTTGGAAATGATGTTTTAATTGAAACAATATATCGTCCAATAACATCATCAATCCTTTTAGCTTTTCCTATATTCATCCCTGTTACTTGAGAAGATGCAAGAAGCTTTTCATCATAGAATATCTCTTCAATTTTTGCTTCGATTTCACTACTTAATTTATCACCTTTACAGTTGAAAAATTTGATACCATTATCTTCAAAAGGGTTATGAGAAGCACTAAGCATAATTCCAGCATCACACCTCATAGATTCTGTTAAGTATGCAATAGCAGGAGTTGGCATAGGTCCAATTTGAATCACATCAAAACCAACACTAGTAAATCCACTTACAAGAGCATTTTCTATCATATAGCCACTTCTTCTTGTGTCTTTTCCTAGAAGTATTTTTTTGCTTTTTGTTGTAGAAATAGTATTAAAATATATCCCAGCTGCTTGAGCTAATTTGAGAGCTGTCATAGCATCTAAAAATTCTCCAGCTTTTCCTCTTACTCCATCTGTTCCAAATAGTTTCATAATTTACTCTTTTTTGTTAAATTTTAAGTGATTATTTTATCAAATTCCAACTTAACTTCAATTTTGAGTAAGACAAATATTAATTAAAGCTTATTTTAAGCACTTCTTAAGTACTATTCCACACAAAAATTCGCCGAAACCCCATAGTAAGAGAGTTCAGCAAATCAAAAATAAAAAACAAGAGGATTAAACCAGTATGGCAAATCATAAACAAACTGCAAAAAGAGCAAGACAAACTGTTGTAAAAACTGAAAGAAACAGATTTTACAAAACTAGAATTAAAAATGTTACAAAATCTGTAGTATCTGCTATTGAAGCAAACGATAAAGAAGCAGCAGTTGCAGCAATGAAAACTGCTAATAAATATTTACACCACTGTGTGAGCAAAAATATTTTAAAACTTGGAACTGCTTCTAGAAAAGTAAGTAGATTACAACAAAGAATTAATGCACTTTAAGAGATTAAGCACCCGCTTAATCTTTTCTTTCCAAATACACCCAAACTTTTAAGGCAATCCAATGTTACAAGAAAAACTACAATCTTTTATCAAAAGAAGTGATGATATAAATACTCTATTGATTTCACCAGATATTTTAAGTGATGTGAAGCGAATGACTGAACTTTCAAAAGAACAATCAAGTATTGCAAAAATTGTAGAAGCTGCAAAAGAATACAATCAAATTATTCAAGATATAGAAGATAATAAGGTATTGCTTGAGGATAAAGAACTCGCAGATCTTGCAAAAGAGGAATTAAAAGAGTTAGAACAAAGAAAACCTATCTTGGAGGATGAAATTAAAATACTTCTTCTTCCAAAAGATCCAAATGATGATAAAAATATCTATATTGAGCTTAGAGCTGGAACGGGTGGAGATGAAGCTGCACTCTTTGTTGGAGATCTTTTTAGAACATATATTAGATATGCTGAGAATCAGGGTTGGAAAACAGAAATAATGAGTAGTAGTGAGAGTGAATCTGGTGGATTTAAGGAGATGGTTTTCCTTGTAAAAGGTGAATCTGTATATTCAAAAATGAAATTTGAATCAGGAATCCATAGGGTTCAAAGGGTTCCTGCAACAGAGTCTCAAGGGAGAGTTCATACATCTGCTATTACTGTTGCTGTTATCCCTGAGGTTGATGATATTGAGATAGAGATTAGAGAGCAAGATTTAAAAATTGATGTTATGAGAAGTAGTGGAAGTGGTGGACAATCTGTTAATACAACTGACTCAGCTGTAAGAATCACCCATTTACCAACAGGAATTGTTGTTACCAATCAAGATCAAAAATCTCAGCATAAAAATAAAGAAAGAGCGATGAAAGTTCTTAAAGCTAGGCTTTATGATATGCAAGAGCAAGAGAGAATCTCAAAAGAGACAGCAGATCGAAAAGAGCAAGTGGGAACTGGGGATAGAAGTGGACGAATCCGAACTTATAATTATCCGCAAGGAAGAATTAGTGACCATAGAATTAACTTAACTCTTTATCGTCTGGATGCAATTATGCAAGATGGTTTGATGGATGAGATTATTGATCCACTCACTGCAGATTATCAAGCAAGATTAATGGAAGCCGCAGGAGTCTAGTTCTTTTTGGAAATTTTATCGTTAAATTTCGATAAAATTTTCGTCATTTACTTTGATAGCTGGAGTAAAAAATGAAATACTATCTTCTCAAAGCTTTTTGTGAATACCTCGCTAAATTTACCCATATCAAACATATTAAAAGAATTGAAAATAATACTTTAAAAATTGAATTTTCACGAGATGAAATATTCTATTTTGATATGACTCGTGGAAATTCTCTTGTCTATATCAAAGAGAATAATGAAAATATCAAAAAAGATTTTAAATCCCCTTTTGATGTTATCTTACAAAAAAAATTCACAAATTCACAAATCAATAAAATATATCTTTTAAATGATGACAAAATTCTTTGTATTGAAGTAGTTGCAAAATCAAGTTATAAAAAAGAGATAGTAACTTTACAATTTGAGTTTACTGGAAAAAATACAAATGCTATTATTATTGATGAAAATAGAAATATTTTAGAAGCCTTACGGCACATTGATGAACAAAGTTCATCAAGAGTTGTTAAAGTTGGTGTCAAGTTGCTTGATGTTCCAAAACCAAGTTTTGAATTTCAAAATTTATCTTGTGAAAATGTTATAGAATATCTTCAAAACAACCATAAACAAAAGGAAATGGGGCTTTTAGCAAATATTAGAACTCAAAAAATCAATCAACTTCAAAAAGAGAAAGAGAAGTTGGAAAATATTATTATCAATCTTGAAGATAAAGAGGTCTTAAAGTTTCAGGCTGATGAAATCTATCAAAAAGCGAACTTAGTTTTGGCAAATTTGTATCAAATTAAACCCTATGAAAAAGAGATAGAATTGATTGATTTTGATGGAAATCAAATAAAGATTTTACTTGATAGTAATTTTCCAACACCATCCAATTATGTAGATTTTTTATTTAAAAGTGGAAAAAAATTAAAACAAAAAATAGAAAATCAATATCTTGAATATGAAAATTTATCTCAAAAAGTAGAATTTTTAGGAAGATTAATAGAAGTAATAAAAAATGCAAATTCAATAGATGAGATAGAATTTTATCTTCCAAAAAAGGATAAAAATATCAAAAAAACAAAAAAAATGGAGCCGTATCAAAGCTTTTTTATTGATGGATTTAAAATTATGCTTGGACGAGATGAAAGGGAAAATATTTTTCTCCTTGAGAATAGTAAAGCGAATGACTTTTGGTTTCATCTTCAAGGGAGAACCTCTGCACATGTGATAGTGCAAAACACAAAAAAAGAACTTCCCCCACATATCATTGAGGAAGCTAGTAAAATCTGTGCAAGATTTTCGAGTGATAGTGGTGGTGTTTTTGTCGTTGATTATACACAGAGGCGAAATGTCAAAATTCAATCAAAAGCAAATGTTTTGTATAATCCATACTTTACGACAGTAGTTAAAATTTAAAAAAATTATAATAAAGAGAAGAAAAGGGTAGGGATGTTAGAGATTTTAAAAGATAGTAGCGAAAGGATAAGAACAGGAGTTATTCTCGTTGCAGTAGTGTTATTTATTGGAATTATTGATAATAAGTTTCTTACTTGGCTTTTTCTTGGTTTTGTAATGATGATTGGTGTATCTGAGGCTATGAAGTTATTTCAAAGTGAGCGAAATTTAATCTATTTAGTTTCTGGATTTACATGGATTTTGGCTTTTTTTTATCCAAATCCTCAAGACTTGGTTTTCCTATCGGTTCTTTTGTTCGCTTCTATTTTAGCGTATACAAAAACATTTGATAAAGCACTTTTTTTACCACTTTTATATCCATTAGTTTCGTTTTTATTTCTTTTTTCACTCTATATCTCTTTTGGAGTTGGTTCTTTATTATGGCTTTTGGTTGTAGTAGCTGGAACTGATGTTGGGGCTTATTTTGTTGGAAGAGGTATTGGAAAAAGACAGTTTTGTCCAACAAGCCCTAAAAAAACTTTAGAGGGTGTTTTTGGTGGTGTTTTGATCGCGACGCTGCTTGGATTTGTTTTTGCACCTTCTGCTTATGAGATGGAGACTATTTTGTTTGTATCATTTGCTGTATCGATTGGGTCTGTTTTTGGAGACCTTTTTGAAAGTTATCTCAAAAGAGAAGCTGATGTTAAAGATAGTGGGGATATTTTACCTGGACATGGCGGGATTTTAGATAGAACAGATGGGTATCTTTTCGGTGGAGTTCTAATGTATATTCTCCTAAAACTTTTAGTTATCTAAAAATATGATTGTCTTAGGTTCAACAGGTTCGATTGGGGTAAATACGCTTCTTATTGCTAAAAGATTTCATCTTGATATTGAAGTTTTGGTGGCAGGAAAAAATATTGAACTTTTAAACCAACAAATCAAGGAACACAATCCAAAACTTGTTATTATTGCCAATAAGGAAGATATTTCTAAAGTCAACCATACAAATGTAAAAGTAGGGGAAGTCCCTATCTTAGATGCAATCGAGATGAGCAAATCAAATCTTGTAGTGAATGCACTTGTTGGTTTTACAGGATTGAAACCAACTTTAAAAGCACTCGAATGTGGGAAAAAATTGGCTTTAGCAAATAAAGAAAGTTTGGTGGTTGCTGGAAAATTTATTGATACAACAAACATCATCCCAATCGATAGTGAACATTTTGGACTTTGGTATTTATACGATAAAACAAAAGTGATTGATAGTCTTATAGTTACTGCAAGTGGGGGAAGTTTTAGAGATGTTCCACTAGAAAAACTAAAAACAGTATCTATTAGGGAGGCTTTAAACCATCCAAATTGGTCGATGGGAAATAAGATAACAATAGATAGTGCGACGATGACAAATAAATTATTTGAACTTATCGAAGCGAGATGGCTTTTTGATACTTTTCAATGCGATGCAATCATTGAGCCAAAATCGATTATCCATGCCCTGATTAATTTTAAAGATGGAAGTACAACGGCACATCTTGCAAATGTCTCTATGCAGCTTCCTATCGCCTATGCTATACTCGATAGAGTAGAGGAAGAAATTTTAGAAAAAGTAGATTTATTAAAAATTCAAAATCTTGAGTTTAGGGCGATTGAAACTTCAAGATATCCTATTTGGGAATTTAAAGATGAACTTCTGAATAATCCAAATTTAGGAGTGGTGATAAATTCTGCGAATGATTTTGCTGTAGAGAGATTTTTATCTGGGAAAATCGGATTTTTAGATATTTCAAAAATAAGTGCAAAAGCTATCAACAAATTTCATAATCTGAAAGTGCAAAATAGCGATGATATTTTTTTAGCAAATGAGGAAGTGAAAAGATTTTCTATGGAGTGTCTTATATGAAACAAATCTTTTTGTTTTTTATCCTTTCTTCTTTTGTATTTGGATTAGATTTTTATAAAAGTGAAAATCATGTTGTGGATGCTACTAATAATTTGATGTGGCAAGATACAAAAGAGGACATAAAAGTTTTGAAAAATCAAGATGAAGCGATAGCATATTGTGAAAATCTAGAATTAGATGGTTATAGTGATTGGAGATTGCCATCAAAAAAAGAGTTTCTAAAGATTATTGATAAAACGAGAAAATATAATGAACCTAAAATTATAAAAGCTTTTGAATATGGGGTTACTGAACACTATTGGACTAAAGATAAAACTTGGCGAAATTTTAATAAATGGGGATATTATATTTATCTAACAAGTGGCACATTTTATTACGATAATAAAACATATCTAAAATATGTAAAATGTGTAAGAGGTGGAAATTAATGGGTAAAAAAATATTGATTTTACATGGCTGGAATGGAAGTGATTTTCCTCATTGGCAAGCACACTTAGCGATGCAACTGATTGAGAATAATTATACAGTTTCTTTTCCAACACTACCAAATAAAGATTTTCCAAATCTCAAAGATTGGCTAGAGTATTTGGATGTTGAGATGAAACATTTTAAGCCTGATATTGTTGTGTGCCACTCTTTAGCAAATATCCTTTGGTTTCATTATGTAAATACCTATAAAGTTAAGGAAATAGAAAAATTGATGCTTGTTGCTCCAGTTTCTCCAACTTGCAGAGTTCCTGAACTCGCATCATTTTTCCCTTATCTTGTCCCAAGTGATTTAAAAGCAAAAGAAAAGATAATGGCTTGTGGAGATAATGACCCTTATATTACAATTGATGAAGCATATCAGTTACACGATATTTTAGGTATAGGGCTTAAAGTGTTTGAGGGAGCAGGGCATATCAATACTTCAAGTGGATTTGGGAAACTTGATTGTGCATATGATTGGATAGTGAGATGATTTTAAGTATTGAGTCTAGCTGTGATGATAGCTCAATCGCTATCACAAAAATTGATACTTTAGAACTTATTTATCACAAAAAAATCTCCCAAGAGATAGACCATAGTGTATATGGTGGAGTTGTTCCAGAACTCGCTGCAAGACTTCATGCAGAAGCTCTTCCAAAGATTTTAGAAGAGTGTAAACCTTATTTTAGTGAACTAAAAGTAATAGCGGTTACAAATGCACCTGGGCTGAGTGTTACACTCACTGAGGGTGTGATGATGGCAAAGGCTTTAAGTATCTCTTTAAATATCCCTATCATAGCAGTAAATCATCTTAAAGGGCATATCTATTCTTGTTTTATAGAAAAAAAAGCAGATTTACCAATGACTGTATTGCTAGTTTCTGGTGGACATACTCAAATTATTGAGGTTGAAAGTTTAGAAGATATGAAGATTATTGGACAAACAAGTGATGATAGTTTTGGTGAGAGTTTCGATAAGGTTGCTAAGATGCTTCATCTTGGGTATCCTGGTGGTCCAATTGTTCAAAAATTTGGAAAATCTGGGGATGAAAATAGTTATGATTTTCCAGTACCACTAAGACAATCACCAAATATAGAATTTAGTTTTAGTGGATTGAAAAATGCTGTGAGAATGGCAATCTTAACTGAAGAAGAGAATGGAACTCTTGATGAGGTAAAGATTTCAAATATTTGTGCTAGTTTTGAAAAAACAGCAGTGGAACATATTGTGATGAAATTGAAGAAATATTTTAAACAAAATCCACCTAAAAAGTTTGCTATCGTTGGTGGTGCAAGTGCGAACACAAGACTTCGAACAAAATGTGAAGAGCTTTGTAAGCTCTATAATTGTGAAATTATTTTAGCACCACTTCAATATTGTAGTGATAATGCAGCAATGATTGGAAGAGTTGCTGTGGAGCAATATTTACAAGAAGATTTTACCCATGTTGATAGGTTAGATGTTCAAACTAGAATAAAATAAATAAAAGCAAATTTAAAGAAAGTTTTCTGTACTATTCGCAACTTTATGTAAAAATCGTTACAAATTTATGAAAGGAGTTCGAAATTATGCCAAAAATGAAATCAAACAGTGGTGCACTTAAAAGATTTAAAATCAAAAAAAATGGTCAAATTAAAAGAGGAAGTGCTTTTAGAAGTCACATCTTAACTAAAATGGATCAAAAAAGAAAAGTAAATCTTAGAGGACCACAAACTGTAGATTCTACAGATGTTAAAAGAGTTAAAGCAATGCTTTGTAAAGCTTAATTAGTAAGCTTTTTGTCCCTCCGATTTAATTCGGACAAGTTCAGTCAAGTTTTAAAAGACTGACACCTAAAAATATAAATATATTGCGGTAAAGAAAGGAAATAGAATGCCAAGAGTAAAAACAGGTATAGTAAGAAGAAGAAGACATAAAAAAATATTAAAAATGGCTAAAGGTTTCTATAGTGGAAGAAGAAAACACTTTAGAAAAGCGAAAGAAGCTGTAGAACATGCACTTGTGTATGCTTTCAGAGATAGAAGAGCTAAAAAAAGAGATTTCAGAAGACTTTGGATAATTAGAATAAACGCTGGTTGTAGATTAAATGATATTAACTACTCAAGATTTATGAATGGATTAAAAGTTGCTGGCATTGAACTAGACAGAAAAATTTTAGCTGATATGGCTATGAATGATCCTGCATCGTTTACATCTTTAGTTGCAAATGCTAAAGCTGGATTAGCAAGTAAATAATTATTTATAATTACTAAAAAAGGCTAGGTCAAATTTGACCTAGCCTTTTTTTATGCCAATTTTATTAAGTCAAAAAGAATGATAATTTTACTAGAATCTGTCTAGGAGAAGTAGAGATGAATTATAAAAATATTATTTGCGTTGTAGCAATTTTAATTGTATTTACTGGTTGTGGAGAAGGGACAAGTAGCCAAATGGATACTGAAGTTCAATCTGTTGGAACTACACAAGAAGAGATCCCAAATGCAGAAACGCAGACTGTTGTTAATAATGAAGCAGTTAGCTTTCCTCAGGGTGTTTATTCTGCACCTACAGAACAAATATCTACACAATAAGTATCAATATCGTTCTGTAAGTTAAGGACTTTATTCGACTTCTATCCACACAATATCACTACTATTGAGTTTTTGAATTCTTGTAATACTAGATGGAAAATTATTGTCATTTTGTGGTGCATAAATATCCCAAGCATTATTTTTAAATCTAAATATATATTTGAGAGTTTTATTTTGAGCGGTTATTTTTGTATTTATTTCATCTAAACTCATCTCAAAAGGAATATGAACTAAGTACCAACCTTTTTGATAAAAATCAATAAGATTTGTTGAAATCTCTTTTGTTATATCATACGGAAGATTAAGCGTTCTTGCATATTCTGATTTGACTAATAATCCATCTTTGGAAGAAAGTAAACCAATTTTATCAAAACTATAATTTTTATTATTTGCCCAATAACTCCAAAATCCTTGATGTTTATATACTGTATCAATCGTACCAAAGACAGCTTCAATAGTGGTATTTTGGTCACAAATATCTACTAAAGAAGTTTTATAGCTTCCGATGCAAAGATTTATATCTGTTGGTAAAGCAAGATATGTCCATAAAGTTGAAATAGTTACAGGTTTTGTTGGGTATTGCACCATTTGAAGATTTGTAAAAAGTTCTTTGAGTGCAGTTTTATTGAGCAAATAAGTTTCATTTATAGCTCCCGCTTGATTTTTTTCATAGACTTTGTATCCTTTTGCATCACTTGAGAATTCTATAGGTAGATTATTCCCACTAAATATTGGTGTTAAAGAATATCCAGAAATCTCTTCTATGTATTTTCTTTCAATCCCACTTTCTATTGTTTTTACATCAGTAACAAGCTGATTTTTGTGATTGAGTACAACATTTGAAGAGTAAGTTTTCCCATCTTTCTTGAGAATCTGTGTGACTGATTTATTGATATAGTGATTTGTATCTTCCACTGTTGCCACTTTATACATTGCTACATTTGTACTATCTATTTCAGTTGCACCTTCATAAGTACTTGCTGGAATTTGTGTTGTTAAAAAATCAAGTCTTTTTACTTGATTCATCAAAGGAGTTTCATACATAGATACATTTTGTAAATCAACACTCAAAAAGGCTTGATTTCCACTTTTTGCTTGAAATTGTGCATTTTCAAAACTTGAAAGATTTGTATCCATCTGTATAATTCTTCCTATCTGATTTTGGTATTCATCGGTAACATTGGCATATATTTTTCCGTTAGAAAGCCAAATATTACCATACAAGATTTTATCTTTAAATGATACAGTATTATCTAAATCAAAAATGTTGTTATTCGTTTGGGATATTTTTATCTCTTTTTCAAAAATCTCTAAAGAAATAATATTATCAATAGTCATTGAAAAAGAAGCAGTTCCTCCAAAAGCAATTGGTTTGATTTTTGCTTGAATTCCTACAAAATTGTTCGTATCTATTTTTGTAAGTATAGTATTTTGTGATGAGCCCGTAAGAGCAAAATTTAAACCAATTTGCGCTGGTGTTATCGGTGTACTTGATGATTTAAGCCAATTATTTCCAAAGATTGAGATAACATTAAACGATTGTAATACGACATTTTGAACATCACTAAAACTTACATACTCAATATTTGTCATTACATAAGTACGAGTACCATCTGTAATAGTATAAGTAGTATCATTTTTTGTGATAACATAACTATCTTTTGGTCCACTTAGTATAAGTGTATCATTCCCATCTTTACCATCTATTATCATATTATACGCTTGAGCTTGAATTAAATCATCTCCATCTGTTCCATTCCCACTACCTATAATAACATTTGTTTTAGATTGCACATCTATACCTAAAGATAAATTAGGATTTGAACTAGTTGCATTTAAAGTTGTATTCCCAATTTGTGAGCTATATAAAAATAATCCACTTGTACTATTTAGATTTGAAACACCACTATTTGTTAAAGAGTATGTTGGAGTTGTATTATTGTTTTCTACGGCTTAATTAAAAAAATTTCAGGCTAAAAAGTTAAGTAAAGCTCGATACTATCGTTGTTTAAAAAGGATTATTTACAAATGGCTGTAAAAAATGTCCATTTTGTGATTCAAATCACATTAAAAAGAACGGTAAGAAAAGTGGAATCCAACGATATAAATGCATAGAATGTAATAAAAACTTTTCTTCTAAAAGAAGACCAGAAAAACTAGAAAATTCTCTTTTCAACGGCTACATTTACAAAAGACAAACACTTCAAAATTTAGCTGACAGATATCATAAATCTATCCAATGGGTTCACTATAAAATCAAAGAATATCAACCAAGTGAAAAAGTACATAATCCAAGAGCAGTAAATCTGATTTGTGATGCAACTTTCTATGGAAAACGCAGGGATAAACTTGGTACATTAGTGTTTATGGATAGTATTACTCATGAGATACTTTTGTGGAAACATATTCAAAGTGAAAAGGTTGATGATTATAGGTTCTTACTCAAAGAATTATTGGCATTAGGATATGAAGTTTTATCTGTCACAATCGATGGAAAGAGAGGTGTAGCAGAGCTATTTAAGGACTATCCAGTACAGATGTGCAATTTTCATCAGAAAAGGATTGTACAACGCTATATTACATTGCATCCAAAGTTAGAAGCTAGTCAAGAACTAAAGAAAATAATGTCTAGGCTTAAATATAGTGATGAAACTAGATTTACAAAAGCATTAGATATTTGGTATATCAAATACAAAGAGTTTCTCAATAAAATCACTTTACATCCAGATAGTGGAAGAAGCTCATTTACTCATAAGAAGTTAGTCGCAGCTTACAAAAGTATTAGAAGAAATTTACCACTCTTATTTACCTATAAAAATCACAAGAAATTATCTTTGTCAAATACAACAAATTTGATAGAAGGTGGTGTATTCTCACCATTAAAAATATTGATAAAAATTCACAGAGGATTGAGCAAAAGTTTGAAGTTAAAAATTGTAGATGATTACTTGGTGACTTATAAGAAAAAATGATTATTTAGCCTGAAATTTTTTTAATTAAGCCTAAAAATATTTTAATTCCAATAATTGTAGATGGTGTTAATCAAACAGTCGAACTTAAAGAAGCTAAAAAAGTTACAAATATAGAACTTGCTGCATTAAGAGCTTTATATGGGAAAAAGATTTTAGAAGATGCTTTAGAATATTCTAAAATAGACAGAAGAAGAATGACCATATCTAAAATTGAGGCTAGAGAATACAGTCAAATAGGTAAAATATACAGGAAAGTAGAAGTGAAAATAATTGTTAAGCAAAATTATAAGTAATAGTATGCAACAAATACTTATTATATTGATAACATTCATATTTTTAACTTCTTGTAGTACAAAATATAATGCACAAGTTCATCTTAAAAAAAATACTTTTGATACTAATATTCTAAAAATTATTGAACAACAAGATAATGTAGAAAAGATGATAGGAACAGCTTTTGTATTTCAAGCTGAAGAAAAAAGATATATTATTACAGCAGCACATAATGTAAATACACAAGGTTTTGATAATAAAAAAATAAAAAATAAAAAAATAAAAGTCAAAATTGGAAAGGAAATGATTCTCTTTGATATAGATAACTATATTATCCTTTCTGCTGGAATAGATGTTGCTATTTTGGAATCAAGAGAGTTTGATGATTTTGTACAAAAAAATAATTTTGAATTTTATATTAAAAACTATTGTAATGAAATTTATACAGATGATGACATTGTTTCATATTATTATATAGATGATGATAGATTTAGCAATTTATTGAAAGCAAATTTTTTAATTCAAGACAGTAATATATTAGAATATAATTATTTAGCAGATAGATTAGTTAGTTTTGGAAGTAGTGGAGGAGTAGTTCTAAAACATAAAGATAGTAATTATTGTTTAGTTGGAATGATTAACTCAATTTTTAAGTCTAAAATTAATATAAATACTTATATCAATGGTGGAGCTCTGACAAAAGGTAAGGTAATTTATGATGAATTACTAAAGAAAGATATGTATTATTTGCTCCCACCATCTTCATTTTCCAAAAGTGAGAATACATACAAAAATAAAAATATAAAGTAACAGTATGAATTCCAAAGCTAGAGCTTTTGGAACTAGGTCGAAAATCAAATTAGATAATCGGCACTTTCCATTTTTGGTAGTAAGCCACTACTCTTATCGTTACACCGATGATAAAAATAAGGGTAAGGGTAGGAAATGAAACCAAATCATACAAATCTAAGAGATAAATAAAAATCCCCATAAGCAATGATACCGTCCCATAAAAGCCTGTTTTAAAGATAAAAGGGACTTCATTGATGATAACATCTCGTACAATTCCTCCACCAACTGCTGTTACAAAAGAGATTGCTAAAACACCTGTAAGATTAAAATGATTTTCGATTGCTATCAATGCCCCAGTGATACTAAAAGAGACAAGACCAATACTATCGCTGAGGATAAACAGCGGTTTATTTTCAAGTGATGCTTTTTTATGAAATTGAAAAAGTATTAAAAGGATTAAGACAGTTAAAACGATAATAGCTGGATAGTCATTTGAAAAAGTATATGGAACTTTATCAACAGCAATATCTCTGATGATTCCACCACCAAGTGCCGTTAAAAAAGTAGCAATTAAAATTCCCAATAAATCAAGTTTATTTCTAACAGCAACAAAAAAACCACTGATAGCAAAAGCAATGATACCGATATATTCAGCTACTTCAAACATAATTTTAAAGCCTCAACCATAGCTACTTTTTCTAACTCTTTTACTTTATTTTCGAGTGTTTCAGTTGTTTCATTTTCATCTATTTGAATAGTTTTTTGACAAAGAATCTCCCCCTCATCATAGTTTTCATTGACTTTATGAATAGTAACTCCACTTATCTTTTCACCATTTTTGATAACAGCTTCATGGACAAATCTTCCATACATTCCAGCTCCACCATATTTTGGTAAGAGTGCTGGATGGGAATTGATAATAAGATACTGATTGGCTAACTTGGGAGATATCTTTTTCATATAGCCAGCTAAGACAATATATTTGCAGTTGTACTCTTCCAATAAATTGGAAAGAGTTAAATCTACATCATTATAAAGTTTATCATTAACAACAAAGTGAGGAATAGCTTTTTCTTCTGCTTTTTCTAAAATAGGTGCATTTTGATTGTTTGAGATAATAAGTGAAATATTTATGAATAACTCTTTTTTAAGTGAAGCTTCATATAAACTATCGAAAATACTCCCATTATGTGAGGCAAAGAGAGCAATATTATCCATTTGAAACCTTTATAAAGTTTTTTGATGGAACTCTACTATAAAACCACTTTTGATAATATAATAATCATACTTTAGCTACAATGCCACAAAAAATTATTAGGAATTTATTATGGTAGAAAGATATGCAAGACCCGAGATGACAAAGCATTGGACTCAACATGCACGATATGCAGCATGGCTTGAGGTTGAAAAAGCAGCTGTAAAAGCTTGGAATAAATTGGGACTTATTCCAGATGAGGATTGTAGAAAAATTGTAGAAAATGCAACATTTTCTGTTGAGAGAATAGAAGAAATTGAAGCTATTACAAAACATGATTTAATCGCTTTTAATACTAGTGTTAGTGAAAGTTTAGGGGAAGAAAGTAGATGGTTCCACTATGGTATGACATCTTCAGATGCAGTTGATACTGGTGTTGCACTTCAAATGAGAGATTCTTTAAAGATTATCATCGAAGATGTAAAGATGCTTATGGAGTCTATTAAAAGAAGAGCAATGGAACACAAAATGACTTTGATGGTAGGAAGAAGCCATGGTATTCATGGTGAACCTATCACTTTTGGTTTAACTTTAGCTGTTTGGTATGATGAAGTTGCACGACATCTTTTAAATCTTGAACAAACAATGGAAGTTATTGCTGTTGGTCAAATCTCTGGAGCGATGGGTAACTTTGCTCATGCACCACTTGAACTTGAAGAGTTAGCGATGGCTGAATTAGGATTAAAACCAGAACCTTGTAGCAATCAAGTAATCCATAGAGATAGATACGCAAGACTTGCTACTGCTTTAGCTTTGTTGGCAAGTTCAGTTGAGAAGTTTGCAGTTCAAGTGCGACATCTACAAAGAACAGAAGTGTATGAAGCTGAAGAGTATTTTGCAAAAGGTCAAAAAGGAAGCTCGGCAATGCCACATAAAAGAAATCCAATATTAACAGAGAATATCACTGGACTTGCTAGAATGATAAGAGCTTATGTAACTCCTGCACTTGAAAATGTTGCTTTATGGCACGAAAGAGATATCTCTCACTCTTCAACTGAAAGATTTTGGTTACCTGACGCATTTATAACAACAGATTTTATGTTACATAGAATGAATAGTGTAATTGCTAATTTAACAGTTATGCCAGAAAATATGATGAAAAACTTAAATCTTACTGGTGGACTTGTATTTTCTCAAAGAGTTTTACTTGAACTTCCACTCAAAGGAGTGAGCAGAGAAGATGCATATAGAATAGTTCAAAGAAATGCAATGAAAGTTTGGGAAGAGATACAACAAGGTAAATCAACAACAAACGAAAAAGGGGAAAGTTTATATCTTCAATATCTTTTAGCAGATGAAGAATTACGAAATTCTTTAAGTGAAGAGGCAATTAGAGAGTGTTTTAACTTTGATTATTACACAAAAAATGTAGATGCTATCTTCAAAAGAGTCTTCAAATAACTATTTTTAGGGAGTTTTTGAGCTTTTTCAAAAACTTTCGAAATCCCTTCCTTCTTTCAGCGACCTTTAAGCAACCTCCCATTATAATTCCCGTCCTTAAACAGAGGGACCGAGTGAGTCTTAGAAGAGTTTAAGAAAAATGTTCTATACACATAATTAATGTTAATGGTTTGTAAATAATCTTTATAAACTAAATAAGAAAAAAC
>RRZT013009481.1_pt1 | contig 37593 bp, 34 predicted proteins | sample 2165551 | NCBI WGS metagenome assembly RRZT01 (sample SAMN10456910, study PRJNA506462) | wastewater metagenome | biome: wastewater; feature: sludge; material: wastewater sludge; isolation source: wastewater sludge with Escherichia coli K12::gfp cells carrying plasmid... | place: USA: Moscow, Idaho...
GAACTCCTCCTTGGCATGCTCGACCGTGGCCTTCATCTTCTGTTCGGCGCTGGAGAGGATCTCGGAGATCACGTCGGTTCCCTTCGTCAAGAATCGTGGTCAGGCGTGGACCGTGGTACCGATCTTCTCACCATTGACCACCCGGGCGATGTTGCCGCGAACCCCGAGGTCGAAGAAGACCATGGGAAGCCCGTTGTCACGCGCGAGGCTGATCGCGGTGGCGTCGGCCACCTTGAGGTCCTGGGAGAGGAAATCGGTGTAGGTCAGTTCGTCGTAGCGACGTGCCTGAGGGTTGGTTTTCGGGTCGCTGTCGTAGACGCCATCGGTGCCGTTCTTACTCATCAGCAGCACCTGCGCCCCGACCTCGAGGGCGCGTTGCGCGGCAACGGTGTCGGTGGAGAAGAACGGCATACCCGAGCCCGCCCCAAACAGGACGACGCGCCCCTTCTCCATGTGACGGACGGCGCGCAACGGAATGTAGGGCTCGGCAACCTGACCCATCGTGATGGCCGTCTGCACGCGCGTTTCGACGCCTGCCTGCTCCAGGAAGTCCTGCAGGGCCAGGCAGTTCATGACAGTGCCGAGCATGCCCATGTAGTCGGCGCGACGGCGTTCCATCCCACGTTGCTGCAACTGGGCGCCGCGAAAGAAGTTGCCTCCACCGGTGACGATGGCGATCTGGGTGCCGCCGCGCGAGATCTCAGCGATCTCCTCGGCGATGCCGCCGATGATGTCGGGATCGACGCCGACGGCCCCACCCCCGAACGCCTCCCCGGACAGCTTCAGCAAGATGCGGTCGTACGCGGCCATCGGGACTCCTTCATCGGCGGGTGCTCACCGCAGGCGGGAGCTGACAGAGCCCGGATGCGGCGGTGGCGTGCGCCCCGGGATTCTCCCCGGAGGCGCACGCCACTGTAGTGGATTGCGTGGATCTCAGGCGCCGACGGAGAAGCGGACGAACCGCTTCACGGTCACACCGTTGTCCTTGAGCAACTGCCCCACGGTCTTCTTGTCATCGGACACCGACTGCTGCTCCAGCAACGTGACGTCCTTGAAGAAGCCGTTGAGGCGTCCATCGATGATGCGACCGATGATGTGCTCGGGCTTGCCCTCTTCCTTGGCCGTCAGTTCGGCGACGTGACGCTCCTTCTCGATCACCTCGGCCGGAACCGCGTCGCGGTCGAGCCACTGGGGGCTCATGGCCGCGATCTGCATCGCGATACCGCGAACGAACTCGTCGTCCTCGGTGCCCTCGTACTCGACCATCACGCCGACCTGCGGGGGCAGGTCCTGGCTACGGCGGTGGAGGTAGACCGCAGCGGGAGCCTCGAACGTCGCCACCTGGGCCAGTTCGAGCTTCTCGCCGATCTTCGCGGACAGGGTGGAGACAGCCTCCTCGATGGTGACGTCACCCAACTGGACGGCCTTGGCGGCCTCCAGATCAGCGGCGCCTGCGGCCTGAACCGCATCGACGATCGCGGCAGCCAGCGACACGAACTCCTCGTTCTTGGCGACGAAGTCGGTCTCGGCACCCAGCTGCACCAGCGTGGTACCAGCGGCGGCCACGAGACCGTTGCTGGCCTCACGGTCGGCGCGGCTGCTCACCTTGGCCGCACCGGTGACCCGCAGGATCTCGGTGGCAGCCTCGAAATCGCCGTTGGCCTCGGTGAGGGCCTTCTTGGCGTCCATCATCCCCGCGCCGGTGGCGTCGCGGAGCTTCTTCACATCAGCGGCAGTGATCGCCATGACGTCGTAACTCGCTTTCGTTGAACTGGTGAGTAAGGGTCACTTGGCGTCGGACGCGGGGGCGTCGACGGCGTCGGCCTGGGCGATGCCGCCCTCGACCTCGTCGACGAGCTCGTTGCCCTGGACGTCGCTGCCCTCCAGCGCCTCAGCCTCGGACGTGGTGGGCTCAACGGCGGCTGCACCAAGCAGTTCGCGCTCCCACTCAGCCATCGGCTCGGCTTCGGTGGTACCAGCCGATGCCCCACCCTGGCTGCGCTGCAGCAGGCCCTCGGCGGCGGCGTCGGCGATGATGCGGGTCAGCAGGGCGACGGAGCGGATGGCGTCGTCGTTGCCCGGGATCGCGTAGTCGACCTCGTCGGGATCGCAGTTGGTGTCGAGGATGCCGACGATCGGGATGTGCAGCTTGCGCGCCTCGTCGATGGCGAGGTGCTCCTTCTTGGTGTCAACGATCCACACGGCCTGCGGGAGGCGGTGCATGTCGCGGATGCCGCCCAGGGTCTTCTCGAGCTTGTCCTTCTTGCGCTCCTCCTGGAGGAGTTCCTTCTTCGTCAGGCCGGAGCCCGCCGCGTTGGTGAAGTCGAGAGCTTCGAGCTCCTTCATCTTCGCGGTCCGCTTGGAGATCGTGGCGAAGTTGGTGAGCATGCCGCCCAGCCAGCGCTGGTTGACATAGGGCATCCCGACGCGGGTCGCCTGCTCAGCAATGGCTTCCTGAGCCTGCTTCTTGGTACCGACGAACAAGATCTGCCCGCCGCGCGCGACGGTCTCCTTGACGAAGCCGTAAGCCTTGTCGATGTAGGTCAGCGACTGGCGCAGGTCGATGATGTAAGCGCCGTTGCGCTCGCCGAGGATGAAGCGCTTCATCTTCGGGTTCCAGCGGCGGGTCTGGTGCCCGAAGTGGACACCACTTTCCAGCAGTTGACGCGTGGTCACGACGGCCATGGCCGTTCCTTTCTGCGGCATCACTCGCGCACAGGCGCGGGCATGGTGATGCCAGTCTCGGTTGTTCAGGACCGACCATCGGCCCTGCCTGGTGCAGCGCCCCTCGCCGCCCCCTGTCGGGGACCGATGGTGAGAAGACGGTGGTCTGCACGCGTAGTCGATCCGGCGCCAGCCGGGTCGCTGCCTCTATCTTACGGCCCTGCCCGGGGGCCTCACCAAATCCCTCCAACTCTCCGTCCGGTCTTCTGCGACCGCTGCCCTGTGATCGCGTTCGGCCCGGCACTGATGCCCGGGGGCCGTGACGCGGGCCGCCTAACGTTCCGGCACCCCCGATACCTGTGTGGGGAGCGAAAGGAGTTCTCATGGCTGCCACGTTTGCGCGCCGTGTGTGGGCCACGGCGCTGCTCATCGGGCTGATCGCTCTCGGCCAGGTTCCACCGGCCCACGCGGCAGGAGGCTGGCCCTTGTCTGGGGCCGTCGTTCGCGGATTCGACCCTCCCGAGGTGGCCTGGGGGTCCGGTCACCGGGGCATCGATGTGGCGGGCCAGCCAGGCGACGTCATCGTGGCTCCCCGCGACGGCGTGGTGACGTATGCCCAAACACTGGCCGGGCGAGCCGTCTTGGTCCTTGACCACGGCGACACTCGCACCACCTTGGAGCCCGTCACGGCGACGGTGCCGGTCGGGCAGCGGGTCAAGCAAGGCGATCCTCTCGGCGTTCTGGACGCCGGGCATCAGCCGTGCCCTGCTCCGGCGTGCCTGCACTGGGGACTCAAGCGCGGCGACACGTATCTGGACCCTCTTCCGGGTACCCAGGAGGCTCCCCTCTTGCTGCCTGATTCGGCGGCGGAGGCCGTGGGTCGCCGGGTCCGGGAACGTGCCGAGGCCGCGCAGGCGCTCCCTGCACTGACGCCGGATGCTCTCCTCGCAGGGCAAGGGGCGTTGGGGCGCCCTGCCGACGCGCGGCTGGGTTCACGCTTTGGGCCACGCTTTCACCCGATCTTTCACGAATGGCGACTCCATGCCGGCATCGACTTGTCGAACGCCTGCGGCACACCGCTGTCGGCCGCTGCCGACGGCAGGGTGAGCCACATGGGGTTCGATTCTTCGGGGGGTTGGCGCCTCATCCTCGATCACGGGAGGGTCAACGGGGTGAACCTCCAGACCGTCTACTTGCACGCCCAGGGCTATCGCGTGCGAGTGGGTGATCAGGTCACCCGAGGCCAGCAGGTCGGGACCATGGGCAGCACCGGGTGGTCAACGGGGTGTCACCTGCATTTCAGCGTCAAAGCAAACGGACGCCAGGTCGATCCCTTGCCCTGGCTGGGGTGATCGCGCCGACCGGCGAGAGCCGATCAGGCTCGTGGATGGGCCTGACGGAACGCCTCTCGCAGGCGTTCGTTGGTGACATGGGTGTAAATCTGGGTCGTCGCCAACGACGCGTGCCCGAGCATCTCTTGAACGCTACGCAGGTCGGCCCCACCTTCCAGCAGGTGTGTGGCCATCGCGTGACGCAGGCCGTGCGGGCCCAGGTCGGGCGCCTCGGGGATCGCCGCCAGCGCGGCATGCACCACACGCCGCACGACGCGTGGGTCGATGGCACCGCCCCGTGCCCCCACGAAGACCTCCGCCACGCCAGCGGCCGCCAGGCGCGGCCGGACGCCCAGCCAGGCCTGCAAGGCGCGTTCGGCGGGTCGCCCCACGGGCGTGCTGCGTTCCTTGTCGCCCTTGCCCACCACGTGGAGAAGATCACGATCCCAGTCGATCTGATCGGGGGTCAGGCTGCACAACTCGGCGACCCGCAGGCCGCAGGAATACAGCACTTCGATCATGGCCAGATCGCGTTGGGCGATCGCTTCAGTCTTGGGGTCAGTCGCCTGGGCCACGGCGTCCTCGAGGTGCGCAAAGAGATCGGTGGCGGCGCCCCGGTCCAGTGTCGGCGGCAACGCCCGGTCGGTTCGCGGCGCCTCCAAGGCGCTCGCCTGGTTGGCTCGGGTGTATCCCCGCGTCTGGGCCCACCGAAAGAACATCCGGGCTGCGGTCGCGCGCCGCGCCATCGTCGCGCGTTCGGCACCACGCCGATGCAGGTCGGCCAGCCAGGCCCGCAACAGCCGATGATCGACCTCGCCCCATGCCCCGACCCCGTGACGGGCCGACCAGGTGGCCAGGTCGTCGAGATCCCCGGCGTAGGCGCGCCGGGTGTGCTCGGCCAAGTTCCTTTCCCAATGGAGATGCTCGCCCCAGGCAGTCAAGGCCTGCATCAAACCCTGAGGGACTTCGGCAGGCGGTGGCGTCTGCGGGCCTTGCGGTTCGTCTGGTCGCTCGCCCTCACGCGGCGGGCGCGTCACAGGCTCCATGGCGTCAGCGTGCCAGAATGGCCCCGTTGTCGAAACGCTGCCACGCAAGGAGTCCCGTAATGCCCATCACCGACTTGATGACCGGTGGAACTGTGCTGCCCATCACTCGCTGGGGTGATCCGGTGATGCATGAGCAGACCGCACCGATCACCGAGTTCGACGACGACCTGCGCACGCTCGTCCGCGACATGTTCGCCACCATGCGTGCCGCCAACGGTGTCGGCTTGGCCGCGACACAGGTGGGGCGCGGCATCGCCTTGTTCGTCTACGAGTGCCCCGATGGGGACGACCGGATCCAAGCCGGGGCGTTCTGCAATCCGGTGGTGACCACGCCGACGGGCAAGGCTCGGCACCTGGAATCGACCGAGGAAGGCTGCCTGTCCTTCCCCGGTGGCTACCAGCCGTTGGCCCGCCCGGACTTGTCCACCTGCGTCGGGCAGGACCCGTGGGGCGAGGAGATCACCGTTGAGGGCACCGGCCTGCTGGCGCGCTGCCTTCAACACGAGACTGATCACCTCAATGGCACGGTGTTCGGCGACCGGCTCTCGGCGCGTTCCTTCCGCAAGCTCGAGCAGCAAAAGAACGATCTGGCGCACCTCTACCCCGCCGACTGGCCCGTGCACCCCAAGAAGGTCACCGGCGACGAGTGAGACCGTTCAGCGCAGGGCCCAGCACGCGACCGCCGTCGCTGCCGCGACATTGAGCGAGTCGACGCCGTGCTGCATCGGGATCGACACGACGGCATCTGCCTGATCGATCCATCGTTGCGACAGCCCGTCGCCCTCGGTCCCCACCACGACAGCCACCTTGTCGGGGACGCCCGCCGCCGCGAACGCGTCCAGGCTGATCGCATCGGGCGTGAGAGCGAGCGCCACCACGGTAAAGCCCGCCTCCCGTAGGTGCGGCAGCGCGCTCGCCCAGTCGTCGACCCGCGCCCACGGCAACGAGAACACGGTGCCCATGCTGACCTTGATCGCCCGCCGGTAGAGAGGATCTGCGGCTCGAGGGGCCAGCAGCACCCCGTCCCACCCCAGCCCGGCGGCGTTACGGAGCAGCGCCCCCACATTGGTGTGATCGACGATGTCTTCGGCGACGACCAGGCGACGCGCACCCAACAAATCCGCCATCGGTGTGGGCGGGCGGCGATGCAGAGACGCCAAGGCGCCCCGGTGGACGTGAAAACCGGTCACGGCCTCGGCCATGTCCTCGGTCACGACGTAGAGCGGCACGTCCTCGTGCGGGGCCAGCACGTCGGCGAGCCCGGGGAGCCAACGCTCAGCGAGCAGGAAGGAGCGAGGCTGATAACCCGCCTCCAGCGCCCGGCGGATGACCTTCTCCCCCTCGGCGATGAACAGGCCGCGCTCGGTCTCGACGTCCTTACGCAGGCTGGTGTCGCGCAGGGCCACATAGTCGGACAGCCGGGGGTCGCCAGGATCGGTGATCGTGATGCGCATGCGCCTCAGAGCACCCGCACGGCCGAGCGCCAGGTGGCCCACCACTGGGGGTCGGTGCTGGCTCCCCCTTCGCCCCGGTTCCATACCTGCAGGTAAAGCTCCCGCGCGGTGCCCGTGACGACCACGTCGGCGGGCTCCTCCGCATCGAGCCGGGTGGTCACCACCGCGTCGGCGTCGAAGCGGACCAGCCAGGATCGCTGCACATCGGTGGCGTCGAAGCGGACCCGGCGGGGCGAGTCGGCCCGCAGCGGCGCATCGCGCGCCAGAAAACCGGTGAGGAACTCGTCCACCCCATCGGCGGCCAGGCTCGGGGACATCCACACCTGCGACGCCGTCACCTCACGGCCCAGCCGGGCCGCCATCGCATCGATCGCATGGACGGAGGTTTCGTGCACCATCCGCCGCAGCCAGGCGTCCCGCAGGCGCGGCGCCCCCGGCAGGAAGAAGGGACCCTCCGCGTCGGCGGGTGTGGTGGCCAACACGTTGAGGAGATCGACGAGGCCGTCGTCCAGCCAGTCGAGCAGGTCGGGCACCAAGGCCGCCTCGGCCAGCACCTCGGCCTCCGGCTGCAGAGGCCGGTGGGCCAACTGAGCGGCAGCCCAGCGGTGCACCTGCCCAGTGTGAGCCACCAGATCAGCGACGCTCCAGCCGGCGCAGGTGGGAACGGGGGCATTCAGCCCTGCGCTACCGGCATTCGCGCGCAGCACGGCACCGGCATTGCCGAGCGCCTCCCCCATGTCCCGGACATCCTGCACCTCGATCATGGCCGACACCCTAGTTGCTCACGGCCCGCCTCCCAGACGAGCTTCCGATCGGGACGCCTCGCTATCGTGTCGAGGTGCTGCTTCTCGGATCCTCCAGCCTGATCCAGTCCTCGGTCCCCGGCGACACCGGACGCTGGCGCGCCTTGCTGCGCGCGCCCCGGCTGGAAGCGCTGGTGCGCCGCAGCGAGGACGCCGCGATCGTGGACCACTACGTCCGTTCTCAGGGCCGACCCGACCGGGGATGGGTACGCGCCGCGACGGTGACGACGTCGTGCCTCGCCCCGGCTGCGCTGGCGCAGCGCCCCGACCGGTGGGGGCCCCGCTGGCGTCCCGGTGCGTTGGTTGCGCTCATCCCCAGCCAGGAGGGGGTCGCAGCCTGGACGCATGATCCCAGCGTGGACGCCTCGCCATGGCAGCACGTCGCCTGCCTGGGTGCGGGTGAGGCGGTGGCGCTCGCTGCACACGCAGGGACCCTGCACGCCGTGATCGCGCAGGCGGGACGGGCGCGCCATTGGTTCTCTCGTGATGCGGTGTCGTGGCAGGCGGGGCGGTTCCTCGGCCCGACGAAGGGGACGCCCGCTCTCACCGTCCTTGGCGATCGCCTCGTCGTCGCGCTCCCTCAAGGTGAGGAGGTGCAGATCGTGATCGGGCAGCCACGCACGGGGTGGACGCCTCAGCATCGCGTCGCGTCCCTCTCCGATTCCCCCGCGCTCGTATCGGCGGCTCCTCGGCAGGCGTGGCTCGCTCTTCCTCAGCCAGACACCGGGGTGTCGTGGTGGCGTGGGTCAGCCACGGCGTCCTCGTGGACGCCGATGCCCGACGCGCTCCCTGCCTTGGCCGGGCACGCGCAGGTGCGCTCTGTGGCCTTGAGCGTCACCTCACTGAGCGGCGGATGGGATGCGTCGCGTCTCGGGTTGGGGGCGCTGAACTTGGGCGGCACTCGTCAGGCCTTCTCTGGTCCGGGCGGCTGGGTGCAGGCGCTCGTCGCCGAGGACGACGGTCTTTTCTTGTGGCACCGTGAGCAGCCGCGCGCCCGGGCCGCGTCCGCACGCTGGGTCCGGGCCGCGGCGCTGCGCGTGCCTTCGGTCGGCCCGGTACTGCGGGCCCAGGCCCCGTCGCACAAGGTCGCTCAGATCAGCGGCGAACACGACACCCAACCAGGAGGGGACAGCACCGGCAGCACGCTGAGTTCCTCGCACTCCACCTCCGGGGTGCGAGGAACCGATCTGGGGGTGCGGGTCGAGGTCGGGGATCAGTCGGTGATGCTGTTTGGGGACACGCATTGGCAGCGCAAACGGTGGGCCACCCGTGACGCTTTGGCACTCATCCACGATCCCGACGGTGCCGCCCCCCGCTTTGAGTTCCACGGCGGCCCGCTGCGGTTTCGCGGCCACGGCACCACGATGACCGAGTACGACGTTCCCCTCGACGGTTTCACCCACGCCGGCCAGTGGTATGTGTTCACCTCGTCCAACCATTTCGCTCGCCACCAGGTGATGGGACGCTCCCTGCTGGCCCGCGCCGACGATCGCCCAAGTGCAATCACGGGCCGCACGCGGCGACCCTTTCGGTTCACGACGCTGGCCCAGCTTTCCGACCTGTCCTTCATCAACGTCTCCGCTCAACGTCTTCCCGCCGAGCTGCCCCATCTGCCGTTCCCCGATGCCTCCCAGGGGCTCATCGGATTGTGGGGGTCGGGCTCCTATCGCGCCGACGACCTCCGGTTCGCCGTCCTGGATCCCTCCGCCGACCTCACCTCCCCGCGGTTGGCCTACCTGTCGGGGGTGCATCGTGGCGTCCCGTCCTGGTCGGTCGCCGAGACGGACGCGGTCCCGCTGGTTCGGGGCGCCTTCGGTGAGGTGAGCGTGCGCTGGGTCGCAGCCTTGGGTGCCTACGCCTTGTTGAGCATGAGCGATCCCGAAGACGCAGCGGGAGGCGCCGTCGTCCTGCGTCTGTCGACGCTGCCGTGGGGGCCCTGGAGCGAGCGTCTCGTGCTGTTCGACTGGATCGCTGAAGGGTTGTCCTTTGATGATCCCTCCCGGCGGTTCATTCGCGCTTTTCACGACGACGATCCGGTGGGGGACGCCATCTTCGCCGCGCAAGCAGGACGCCCCGGCGGCGCCTACGCGCCTTACCTGTACGACTCCCGCCCGCACGCCGACGGCGTCGCGCTGCGGTACACGCTGTCCACCTGGAACCCCTACCAGGTGGTGCTCATGGAACACCACCTCAGTGCTGCGGACCTCACCCTGCTGGGCGTGACGCCGGGCTAGGGTTGCCGAGTGGCGCTCCCCAAGTTCAAACCTGACTACTTCCTGCTCGCGATCGTGGCGGCGGCGCTCACGGCGACGTTCCTGCCTGCGGCCGGAATCGGGGCGGTCGTGTTGTCGTGGGCCACCAAGGTCGCCATTTTTTGCCTCTTCTTCCTTTACGGTGCCCGCCTCCACCCGCGCGAGGCGCTCGCCGGGCTCACCCACTGGCGGCTGCACCTGATGATCCTGACGTGCACCTTCGTGGTGTTTCCCTTCGTCGGCTTGCTGATCGCCCAGTTGCCCGCCCAGGTGATCTCACCCTCGCTGATCCCCGGGTTGGTCTACGTCACGCTGTGCCCCTCAACGGTGCAGAGCTCCATCAACTTCACCTCCATCGCGCGCGGCAACGTCGCCGGAGCAATCGTCAGCGCGTCGGCCTCCAACCTGCTGGGCGTGTTCTTGACCCCCCTGCTGGCCATCGCCTTGATGAATACGTCCGGGCAGGCGAATGTCGGCTTCGACTCGATCCTCGATTTGATGGGGCAGATCCTGCTGCCCTTCATCCTGGGTCAGCTGTCGCGGCGGTGGACCGCCGACTTCGTCGCCAAGCACAAGAAGCTGAAGCTGTTCGACCAAGCCTCCATCGTCATGGTCGTTTACTCGGCGTTCTCCGAAGGCGTCCGCGAAGGCATCTGGCACATGGTCGGGCTGACCGACATCGCCGCGCTGATCGGGGTGTGCCTGGTGATGCTGGTGTTCATGCTGTGGCTGACCTGGTGGGGCGCGCGTCGCCTCCACTTCAATCGCGGCGACGCCATCGCGATCCAGTTCTGTGGGACGAAGAAGTCGCTGGCTACGGGGCTGCCCATGGCGACCGTCTTGTTCGCGTCCTCCCCTATCGGGCTGATCATGTTGCCCCTGATGGTTTTCCATCAGGCGCAGTTGATGGCCTGCTCGTGGCTCGCCACGCGCTACGCGCGGCAGGCGAATGCCGTTGCGGCCGCCCAACCCGAAGGCTGAGCGGCCGCAACCGTCACAGGGAAGCGCTCAGGCTTCGGCCACCGGCGCCCACGAAGGCCCGGTCTGGCCCAACGTCTCGTCCAGCTTCGCGAAAATCGGCGTCGGCTTGGCCAGCGGGGTGCCTGCCAGGATCGGTACGGAGTGCCACCGCGCGGCCTCACCCGCGTAATCGCCCATGAGCACCGGGTAGGACGGGCCGCCTTCCTCGTCCACCTCCACGATCTGCGGCTGCGCCGCCCACACGCCCGTTCCGCCCAGCGCTTCGAACACCTTCTGGGCGGCGTGCGGGAGGAAGGGGGTCAGCAGCGTGTTGCAATCGGAGACGGCCTGCAAGGCAACGTGCAGGATCGTGTCGCGTCGAGCAGGGTCGTCCTTCTTCTTCCACGGCTCCTGGTCCGAGAGGTACTTGTTAGCCAGGGACACCACACGCATCGCCTCGCTGATCCCCTGCTTGAACCGCGCGCGCTCCAGCAAAGCGCCGACCGTGGCGAACGCCGCCGTGGACGCGTCCAGCAAGGCGCGATCCTCCGCGGTGAGTTCCCCCGCCTCCGGGATGGCGCCCACGTTCTTGTGCGCCATCGAGATCGACCGGTTGACCAGGTTGCCCCACTCGTTGGCCAACTCGAAGTTCACCCGGCGCACGAACTCGTCCCAGGTGAAGTCGGTGTCTTGGTTTTCAGGGCCCGCGACCGCGATGTAGTAGCGCAGGGCGTCGGGGCCAAACTCGGCCAAGAAGTCGCGCACGTAGATGACCTTGTTGCGGGAACTGGAGAACTTCGACCCCGACATGGTCAAGAACTCCGAACTGACGATCTCCGTCGGAAGATCCAAGACGCCGAAGGAACTCGGCGAGCCTCCCCGCGAGCCCTCCCCGTTGGCACCGATCAGCATGCCGGGCCAGATCACGGTGTGGAAGGTGATGTTGTCCTTGCCCATGAAGTAGTAGGACTCGGCGCCCTCGTTGGTCCACCAGTCCTTCCACGCGTCCGGACGGCCGACGCGACGCGCCCACTCCACCGACGCCGACAGATAGCCCGTCACCGCGTCGAACCACACGTAGATGCGCTTCATATCGGCGTCCTGCCAACCGTCGATCGGGATCCGGACGCCCCAGTCAAGGTCGCGGGTCACGGCGCGAGGCTTGAGATCCTTGGCGAACTCGGTGGAGAACCGGATCACGTTGGGACGCCAGTCCGTCCGCGTCCCCAGCCAGGCCTGCAACGCGTCGGCCAACGCGGGAAGGTCCAAGAAGAAGTGCTCGGTCTCGATGAACTCGGGCACCTCGCCGTTGATCCGGCTGTGGGGGTTGATCAGGTCGATGGGGTCGAGTTGGTTTCCGCAGTTGTCGCACTGGTCGCCGCGGGCGCCCTCGTAGCCACAGATCGGACACGTGCCCTCGATGTAGCGGTCGGCCAGCGTCCGGCCCGTCGAGGGAGAAATGGCGCCCAACTGCCGCTGCGCGACCATATATCCGTTGTCGTACAGCGCCCGGAACAACTCCTGCACGACCGTGGCATGGTTCAGCGTCGTCGTCCGGGTGTAGAGGTCATACGACAACCCCAGCCCCTGAAGGTCCTCCACGATGATGCGGTGGTACTTGTCGGCGGTCTCGCGTGCGGTCAGGCCTTCGCCGTCCGCCTTCACCTGGATAGCGGTGCCGTGTTCGTCGGTGCCCGACACCATCAGCACGTCCTTGCCCGCCATGCGCTGATACCGCGCGAAGACGTCCGCCGGAACGGCGAAACCGGACACGTGTCCGATGTGCCGGGGGCCGTTCGCGTACGGCCACGCAGCACAGGTGAGGATCCGAGAAGTCATGCCCGGATTCTATGGCCTGACCCTCACCGTCCGTGCCCGTGGCAACCCGGTGGACCGCACCTGTACGGAAGGTGACCTGGAGACCTCAACATGGTTACCATCAAAGGGTGACCCCTGAGCTGGTCCTTCTCATCCTGGTGGTGGGTACCGCCCTTGCGTTCGACTTCACCAACGGCTTCCATGACACGGCCAACGCCATGGCGACCTCGATCGCAACCGGCGCCCTGAAACCACGCGTTGCCGTCCTCTTATGCGCCGCTTTGAACCTGGTGGGCGCCTTCTTGTCGGTCGAGGTTGCCTTGACCGTCACCAATGCGATCGTCCGCATCCAAAACCCTGACGGGACGCCGCGGGCCGACCTGCTGGCCGACGGCGGACACTCCCTGTTGCTGGTCCTGTTGGCCGGTCTGGCCGGTGCCATCACCTGGAACCTGTTCACCTGGCTGCGCGGCCTCCCGTCGAGCTCCTCCCACGCCATGTTCGGTGGTCTCGTCGGCGCCACCATTGCGGGCCTCGGCGTCGAATCCGTGAAGTGGATCGGGAGCGGGTCGACGCTCGACGGCGTCGTCGGCAAAGTGATCCTTCCAGGGATCGCGTCCCCGGTGATCGCGGCGCTCGTCGCGACCGTCGGCACCTGGTTGGTGTTCCGGATTTCGCGCGGCGTGGCCGAAGCCACCATGGAGCGGGGCTTCCGGTGGGGACAGATCGGGACCGCGTCGCTGGTGTCTCTTGCCCACGGCGCCAATGACGCACAAAAAACCATGGGCGTCATCACCTTGGCGTTGATCGCGTCCGGCACGTGGACCAGCACCCACGAGATCCCCTTGTGGGTCAAGGTCGCTTGCGCGCTGGCCATCGCCTCGGGCACCTGGATCGGGGGCTGGCGCATCATCCGGACGATGGGCAAGGGCCTGGTGGAGATCTCCTCACCCCAAGGCATGGCCGCCGAAGCGGCTTCTGCGGCCGTCATCTTGTCCAGTTCCCAGTTGGGCTTTGCGCTGTCGACCACGCATGTGGCCACCGGGTCGATCCTCGGCTCGGGCATGGGACGCAAGGGGGCGACGGTCCGCTGGGGGCTGGCTGGACGCATGGCCATCGCCTGGGTCATCACGCTGCCCGCATCCGCCGCCGTGGGCGCAGCCCTGTGGCTGGGGGCTCATGCTCTGGGCGACTGGTGGGGTCCCCTGTTCACCGTGGCGGTGATGGCGGCCCTCGCGCTGTGGATGTTCCTGCACAGCCGCCAGGCCCCCGTCAACCCCGACAACGTCAACGACGCCTGGGAGGTGCCCGACTCCCCCGCCCCCTTGTCGGAGTCGGCCAGCCAGAAGGTGGGTTCCTGATGGGGCAGTTTCTCGCCGCTTTGGACGCCGTGTGGAAGGTCGTCGCCGTCGGCCTGCTGCTGGGGGCGGGGCTTCCCGCCCTGTTCAGCCTGGGCGTTCGTGCGCACGCCTCTGGGCGGCTCGGCTGGGCGATCGCCAGTTACGCCGTCGTCGGGGTGTCCGTGTTCGCCGGGATCGCCGTCATCGTCGCCCACGGGCTGGGCTACAAAATCTAGGCACGGCCCAGGCCTAGAGCGCGAGATCCTCCGCGCCGAAGGCCTGGGGCAGGACGCGGTCCATCGACCACACGCCCTGAGGGCTATCGACGAGCAGCGTCGCTCCCCCGTGCTCCCACAGCAGTTGCCTACACCGACCGCACGGCATGATCTGCGCCCCGTCCCGGTTGCAGCACGTGAAGGCCACCAGGCGTCCACCGCCACCGTTGATGAGGTCACCAATCAGACCGCATTCGGCGCACAACGTCACCCCGTATCCGGCGTTCTCCACGTTGCATCCGCTGATCAGACGGCCATCACTCACGAGGGCTGCCGCCCCGACGGGATACCCCGAATACGGCGCATAGGCACGGGCACAAGCAGCCCGGGCCAAGGCCCGCAGCGCCTCCCAATCAACCGGAGACGTTGCGGGGCCTCCCTCGTGCATCGTCATCACTTCGTGTAGGGGACGCCGTCGGCCTTGGGGCCGCGCGAGCGTCCGATCAGCCCGGCCACGGCCACGATGGTGGCCAGGTACGGGAGCATCAAGAGGAACTGACTGGGCATGGGTGCGTTGAGCGATTGCAACTGCGAAGCCAGCTGAGTCACGAACCCGAAGAACAGGGCCATGAGCGCGGCCCGCACCGGATGCCACCGGCCCATGATCACCGCAGCGAGCGCAATGAAGCCGTTACCGACCGTGATGTCCTTGATGAATCCGCCGGTGGAACCGATGGTGAAGTAGGCGCCGCCGAGACCAGCGAACAGCCCGCCCACGAGGACCGCCATCCACCGGGTACGCCGAACGTTGATCCCCACCGTGTCCGCGGCCTCGGGGTGCTCCCCCACAGAACGGACGCGAAGCCCCCACCTGGTCCGGTAGAGCAGAAGCGCGACCACGACGACCGCCAGGACGGCGAGATAGACCAGCGGTGACTGATTGAACAACGCCGGCCCGAGCAAGGGGATGGCCGAAAGCCCCGGGATCGCCATGCGCGGCAACTGAGGTGCCGCATTCAACGTCGCGCTATTGGGCTGGATGAGCTGATCGAACAAGAAGCCGGTGATGCCGGAGGCCAACAGGTTGAGCACCACGCCCAAGACGACCTGGTCGACGAGGTACTTGATCGAGAACAGGGCCAGCAGCGCCGCCATCGCCACCCCCGCAGCCATAGCCGCGATCAAAGCCGCCACCAGGGAGCCGGTGATCGACCCCACGGTCGCGGCGGTGAACGCTGCCACGAGGAACTCGCCCTCGATGGACACGTTCACCACACCCGCGTTCTCACACAAGACGCCCGCCAGCGCGCCGAACACCAGCGGCGTGGCCAGCACGATCGTCCCCGACAACTGATTCGCGACGGGGAACGGGAACGCGCTGCCTGAGCCCGCCCACGCAATGAATCCAAAGGCCACGGCGAACCCGGCCACCACGGCCGCCCACGTTCGCAGGGAGCCGGTGAGCTTCCCACTCAAGAACCCGGCCCCGACGATGGCGGTGAGGAAACCACACACGAGCGCCGTCGCCATACCAGGCACCACGATGGTCGCGAGCGGGACCGTGGCGAAGGCGTCCGACAAGGCGAAAGCTGCGTCCCCGCGTGCGCCGAAGGCGAGCAAGGCCAACACAGCTCCGAGCGCGACCAGCAGCCCGCCTGTGGAGAGCCGGGCACGCCGCGCAGCGCGGGATTCGGTGACCTCGAGATGGATCGGGGCATCGTCCATCAGCGACATCGGATCAACCGTGGTCATGCTTCACCTCCCACGAGGCTGGTAGTAGCGGGCGCCTTGACCTTCGGCAGGAGCGCACCCACCAGGGCGGGCGCCGCAACGAACAAGACGATGAGTGCTTGCAGCACCGTGGAGAGTGTCAGGGGCGTTTGGGCGATGCTTTGCATCGCGAGCCCGCCCGCATGCAGGCCACCGAACAGCAGACCCGCGAAGACGGTCCCCAGCGGCTTGCTGCGGCCCAGCAGCGCCACGGTGATGGCGTCGAAGCCCACCGTCCCGACCAGCCCGATGGACAAGGGTGTCGCGACCAGGTCTGCGCCCGGCCCGAGTGCGTACTGCACACCCGCGAGCCCACACAGGAGCCCCGACAACGCCATCGTGATGATGGTGACGTTCGGCACGTTCATGCCAGCTGTTCCCGCTGCGGCCGGGTTGGCGCCCACCGCCCGAATGGCGAACCCCAGCGTCGAACGGTCCAGCAGCCACCACACGGCGCCCGCCGCCGCCAGCGCAACGAAGAAGCCGACGTTGAGTTGTCGAAACAGGATCGGGAAGGCGGCGGTCTCGGCGATCACCGGCGCGATGGGGTCGACGCGTCCGGGACGCAGGAAGGCAGGGGTGGAGAGCAGCCACGACAGCGCCTGCAACGCCACGTAGTTCAACATGATGGTCACGATGACCTCATGCGCTCCGGTGCGCGCCTTGAGGAACCCCACGATGCCGCCCCAGATGGCGCCGGCGATGAGGCCTCCGATCACGGCGACGATCACGTGGATGACAGGGGGCAAGTGAAGGGTGAACCCAAGATAGGCCGCAGCGATGGATCCCCAGATGGCCTGGCCTTGAGCGCCGATGTTGAACAAACCGGCCCGGAAGCCCAGTCCGACGCCGAGCCCGGCGCAGATCAGCGGGGCGGCCTGCCAGGCCGTCTCCGCGAGCGCATTGGGGGACCCGATAGCACCTAGCAGCAGCGCACCATAGGCGTTAGACACCTTGGCCCACGTGGCCCCCAGCGGCAGCGCCGGTGCAGTGAACAAATAGGCGTACTGGGTGATGACGTCAGGATCAGACACGACCATCAGCACCGCCCCGGCCAGCAACGCCAGCACGATGGACCCCGCGGTGATCGCCGCCGTCCTGCCTCGCTCACGCCACACCTGCGACGTCGCGGCCTCAGCCATGGAAGTCCTCCTTCGTCGGCGTGGCCGCCTCCACCTTGGTGGCCTCCTCGAACGGGACGCCCGCCATCATGAGGCCCAGAACCTCGCGCGGTGTGTCGGGGGGCACAATGCCCACCAGCGTCCCGCGGTACATCACCAATACACGATCAGCGAGCGCCTCGACCTCATCCAGTTCGGTGGAAACCAGCAAGACGGCGGTCCCCTGATCGCGCTCGGCGACGATCCGCTTGTGCAAGAACTCGATCGCCCCCACATCCACGCCCCGGGTGGGCTGGCTCGCCACGAGCACGGCGAGTGGACGGCTCAGTTCGCGCGCCAAAATCACCTTCTGCTTGTTGCCACCCGACAGACTGGAGATGGGATCCGACACCGATTGCGCCCGGATGTCGAACTCTTCCTTGCGGGCCTCGGCGTTGTCACGGATCGCGCCCCAGTTGAGCGCCAGTCCCGTCGCGAACTCGGCGTCGGTAGAGCGGTTGAGGATGAGGTTTTCGGCGATGCTGAACGAGGCGACGAACCCGTCGGTCTCGCGATCCTCGGGGACGAATCCCATCCCGGCGGTGATCGTGGCGTGCGGGGACGCCTTGGCCAAGCTCACGCCGTCCATGAGGATCTCGCCGCTGAGCGGGGCGATGTTCCCCAACAGGGCGTCGGCAAGCTCGGACTGGCCGTTGCCCTGGACCCCGGCCACGCACAGGATCTCGCCGCCCGCCACGTCGAAGCTGAGCCCATCGACCACGATGCCGCCGGCCGAGTTCGCGACCCGCAGATCCCGCACCGCCAGGCGGGTCCCCGCCGGATGCGCGGGGGCCTTGCCGACACGCAGGTCAACAGCGCGACCGACCATCAGTTCGGCGAGATCGGCCTCGGAACTGTGGGGCTGCGCCTGACCGACGATCGCCCCGCGACGCATGACGGTGATGCGATCGGCGATCGCTCGCACCTCCCGCAGCTTGTGGGTGATGAAAACGATGCCCTTGCCCTCGTCGCGCAGCGACTGCATGACGCGCATCAAGTCGTCGATCTCTTGGGGCGTCAAAACGGCGGTGGGCTCGTCGAAAACGAGGAAGCGGGCGTCGTTGGCCAGCGCTTTGAGGATCTCCACCCGTTGCTGGACGCCGACGGGTAGATCTTCGACGAGAGCGTCCGGTTCCACCGGCATGCCGTAGCGGGAGGAGAGTTCTTGGACGCGCTTGCGTGCCGCGCCAGGGTTCAGCACCGGGCCGCCTTCGCGGCCCAGCATCAGATTCTCGGTCACGGTGAAGACGTCCACCAGCATGAAGTGCTGGTGGACCATGCCGATCCCGGCCGCCATCGCTTCGCGCGGATTGGCGAAGGTGCGCGGGGAGCCGTCAATGATGATCTCGCCGTCGTCGGGCTCCAGCAGCCCGTACAACACGTTCATCAAGGTGGACTTCCCAGCGCCGTTCTCGCCAAGAAGACAGTGGATCTCGCCTGGTCTCACGTCCAAATCGACGTGGTCTACCGCGGTGAATGACCCGAACCGCTTTGTGATTCCCCGCAGCTCAAGTCCGCTCGGGCGTGTGTCCGGCTCCACTGTGGTGATTCCCCCCTTTGGGCGTGTGGTGCGTTGACACCGACGCGGCGGGAGGAGTGCGCCGTTGCACGCCTCCCGCCGCACCTGTGCGGTAGTTAGGCTTCCACCTTGAGGGTGCCGGCCTCGATATCCTTCTTCATCTGTTCGATCTCGGACTTGGTCTCCGCCGAAACCTTGCTGTCCCAGTCGTGGAACGGCGCCAGGTAAGCGCCCCCGTTGGCGAGGGTGCCGACGTACGCCTTGTTGGTGAAGGTCTTCTCCTTGGACTCCTTGATAGCCTCCAGCACCGCGGCGTCCATGCCCTTGCCGACCGAGCTCGGGATCACAGCGGCGTACTTGGGCATCGACAAGAACCCGTCAGAGTCCACCCACAGCGAGGAGACCTTGCCTTGGGACTCAGCCGCAACCTGCAGGCCGCCCTCCGAGGCGGGGCCAGCCACCGGCAAGATGACGTCCGCGCCCTGAGCGACGAGGTTGGTGGCCAACTGCTTGCCACCCGCCACGTCGGAGAACTGGTTGCCCGGGATGAAGGAACCGGTCTTGCTGGCGCGATCCCAGCCGACGACCTTCACCGAGGCGCCCTTTTGCTTGTTGTAGTGCGCGACGCCTTGGGCGTAGCCGTCCATGAAGATCGTCACGGTCGGGTAGTTGGCCCCGCCGTAGGTGCCCACGACGCCCGTCTTGGACAGCGACGCGGCCAGGTAGCCCGCGAGGAAGGACGGCTCGGCCGTGTTGAACGTGAGGCCCTTCACGTTCTTCTCGGGCTCCTTGTAGGAGTAGTCGACGATGGCGTAGTCAACGTCGGGGTTCGCCTTGGCGGAGGCAGCCGTGGCATCCCCGAGCGCGAAGCCGACGGTCACGATGATGTTGCACTTGCGCTCCACCATCTTCTGCACGTTGCCCGCGTAGTCCGCAACGGTCTTGCTCTGCAACTCATCAACCTTGATCCCGAGTTGCTTCTCGGCGTCCTTGAGACCCTTGTAGGACGTCTCGTTGAAGGACTTGTCGTCGAAACCACCCTCGTCAGAGACCATGCAGGCGAGGAAGTTGCTTTGCGCACCGCTCGCTGCGGGGGTGGACGTGGCGGCCGGGGGCGGGGTCGCACAGCCGGCGAGCAGCATCGCAGCTACCAGGCCGGAACCGATCAGGGACTTCTTCACGAATGCCTCCTTGGCACGGATTTGCTTGGGGCCGATGCGGCCTTCCAGTCGAGTGATCCTAGCGTCGCGGCGCCGTATGGCGAGAGGTTCAGGCCCACAGATGACGCGTTGATACCGCTTTGTAACGTCAGGCGACTTGCCGCACGAGGGCACCGGCAGCATCGATCATGGCGAGCGTCTCCGACACCCAGGTGGGCGCTTGGACGCGATACGGCCCGGTGGCCAACGAGACGATGACCGCGGCCGCGCGCAACCGCAACTCGATGGGGTCGACCCGTTCATCGAACACGGGGACCCACGCGCGCAGCAGCGCGTGCACGCCAGCGGCCTGGCTGGCGTTCATGCCTGAGATCGTGCTCATGTGAGCGATGAGGCAGGCCAGATCGTCTGCCCGGCGTCCGGGGCCGATCGTGTCGATGTCGAGGATCCCGACGACTTTGCCGGCCGCGACGTGAACCTGTCCCTCATGGAAGTCGCCGTGGGTGGGTTCGGTCCCCTGCGGTAGCCCACTCAGCCCGGCCCGCACTTCCTTGCCAATCCAGTCCAGCGTGGAACTCGCCTGCGGAAGCGCGGCGGCGATCATGGCGCTGTAGTGCTCCAGTGCATCCGTCCAGGGTGGGCGCCGCTCCAGACCGGCTACCGAGGTCGGCATGGCATCCAGGACGCCGATGAGTTGCTCCGCCGTACAGGGCCGTCCCGGCTGGAAGAGCGCCTGGGCCAGCGCAGCGCCGGGAAGCGCCCCCATCACCAGGAGATGGTCGGGGGTACGAGCCAGGACCGGTGGCGCCGGGACGCCCGCCTCCTGCAGCAACCGGTGACGCCGCGCCACCGGTCCGACCGCACTCTCGCGTAGCACCTTGGTGTAGAAGGTGGCCCCACCTGCGACCTTGTCCCGCACGACTGCCCTGCGTCGCGGCCGGTACGTCATCATGTCGAGGGTCAGCTCGGGGGCGGTCAGCCGTCGCTCCACCACCCGGTAGTCGCTCAAGATGGCGGCCATCGACTCCGCATACGCCGCCCGGGTCAACCCCGGCAGCTCGGGATCATTGGGGTACAGCCACACGGCGACCTCGCGGTCGCCATCGGCGAAGATCTCGGCGCGTGCGTCCGCGTCGGTGGGGCCCTGCGCTCTCGCGCTCACCCCCAGGAGTTCATGACGCTCACCGTGCGGCCAAACCACCTTCGCCGCATACGTGGCTGTCGTCGACCTGTGTGGCTGGGCATCGACGTGATCGAGCTCCCACGCCACCAGCCGACCCCCCGCGTGCTGCACGGCGGCCTCCAGCAGCCCCCCGATCTGGGCTCCCGTCAGGAGTTCCGCACCGTCGTCGTCGGTGGGCATGGACGCAGCTATTCCGCCGCGGGTTCAGTCTTGGTCAGCACGGCCCTGTCGAGTCGCACTCGCGCGACGCGGCGGCCGTCCAGTTCGGTGACGGTGAACTGGAACTCCTCCCCGGTGTCCTCCTCGGACTCGGGGTGGAACAACCGGCTCGTGATGTGATCCCCCACGGCCGGAACCTGCCCGAGTTCGGCCATCAGGTACCCGGCGACCGTGTCATAGGGGCCCTCGGGGATCCGGTATCCGTAGGCCTCCTCGAACTCCTCCAGCGTGGTCAGCCCGTCGAGGTCTGCCGCGTGCGGATCGGGGTCTTCACGGTCGAACTCGTCGGTGATGTCGCCGATGAGTTCTTCCACCAGATCCTCGATGGTCACGATGCCCGCCGTGCCGCCGTACTCATCAGACACGATGACCATGTGATCGTTGTGGGCCTGCATCTCGGTCAGGGCATGAAGGATGCGCACGGTACCCGGGAGCGAGTTGATCGGTCGCACCAACTGGCGGATCGGGGCCTGACGCGTGGCGGGGTCGAGATCGAACAGGTCACGCACGTGCAGGAAGCCGATGACATCGTCCACGTCACGCCCGACGACGGGGTATCGCGAGTGCGCCCCGTCGCGCACCACGCGAATGGCCTTGCTGGCTGCCATGTCCGCGTCGAGGAAGTCGACCTCGGTTCGCGGCACCATGGCTTCGCGCAGCGTCACTTGTCCCGCGGCGAAGACCTCGTCGACGATGTGCCGCTCCTCGTCGCCGAGGGTCACCGAACTGGACACCATCGCGCGCAGTTCTTCGTCGGTGACCTCTTCGCGCGACGCGTTCGGATCACCGCCCAGGACCCGGACGACGACGTTGGTCGAGACCCCGAGGAACCAGATGACGGGGCGCATGATCTTGGCGATCACATTCACCAAGGGCCCCAGCGTCAGCGAGAACGCCTCGGCGCGCTGCATCGCCAACCGTTTGGCGGTGAGTTCACCCAAGACGATGGAGAAGTAGGAGATGACGATGGTGACCAGGACCATGGAGAGGCCACCGGCGATCCCCTCGGGCACTCCCCAGTCCCGAAACACCGGCGTCAGCAGCGGGGCGAAGTTGTCGGCACCGAACGAGGCGGCCAGGAAGCCTGCCAGGGTCACGCCGATCTGGACAGCCGAGAGGAACAGGTTGGGATCGGCGGCCAGGCGGGACACGGTGGCGCCCCGCTTGCCTCGCCCGCTGAGGGCCTTCACCTGGCTATCGCGGAGCGACACCAGGGCCATCTCTGCCGCGGCGAACACACCACCGACGATGATGAAGAGCAGCACCAAGAGGGCGTTCGACACAGTCGTGTTCACCCCGACATCGTATCGGGAGCTGCCGATCTCCCCACGCCCGAGGGTTCCTGCACGCCACAGGCTGCCGGGTCCGCGCGTCGGGAACGGCTGGTCTAGGGTGTCCCGCATGGGTGTCGACGCGACCGAGAATCAGCGCATCGTGGCCGTGGTGGTCGCCTGGAATCGGCGTGACCTCCTCCTCCAAAACCTGGACGGCCTGGCGGCCCAGACCCATCGCCCCGACGCGGTCGTGGTGATCGACAATGCCTCGACCGACGACACCGCCGAACTCGCCTCACGGCACCCGGTCGTCACCGAGGTGGTCACGTTGCCGACCAACACCGGCGGAGCTGGCGGTTTCGCCGCAGGGATCGCCCGCGCTGTCGTCGCCCACCAGGCTCAAGCCGTGTGGATCATGGACGATGACACGGTTCCGACCCCGACCGCCCTGGAGGAGTTGCAGCGCGCCCGCGTCCGCTACCCCGGACGGGTCACCGTCGCCGCGTCGCGGGCCGACTGGCGTGATGGCCGCGAACATCCGATGAACCTGCCCCGCGAACGCCTCGGAACGACCGCCACTGAGCGCGAAACGGCCCGCCTCGTCGGAGCCTTCCCGATCCGGTCGGCATCGTTCGTGTCGATCCTGCTCGACGCCGAGGCGATCGCTGACCATGGCCTTCCGCAGGCCGACTACTTCTTGTGGAACGACGACTTCGAGTACACCACCCGCCTGCTCCGCTCGGGCGTGGGGCTCTACGTCCCCGCATCGCGGGTCTATCACCTCACGAAAGTGTTTGGCAGCTCGGATGCTGACCCCGGCCCGCGGTTCACCAACGAGGTGCGCAACAAGCTGTGGATGTATGGCCGCTCGGGTTCCCTCGGGCCACTGGAATGGCCCCTTTACGTGGGGGCCACGGGCCTGCGGTGGGCGCGTATGCTCGCCCGTTCGGATCACCGTTCCGCGCTCGTGGGCTATGGCCGAGAGGGCGTCAAGGAAGCCATGAGGGCGCCTCGCCCTACGTCGGTCGTGCTGGCGGACACGCCGGTGGCGCACGACGTGGAGAGGGTGGAACGAGGTGCTGGGCGTGTCTGAACCTTTCAGCGTGTTGATGTCGGTCTACGCGGGCGATGATCCGGCGTTCTTCGCTGCGGCCGTAGCCTCGGTGACGGTGGATCAGACCCTGCCACCATCCGAACTGGTGCTTGTCGTGGACGGGCCAGTACCCGAGGGCATCGCCACCGTGCTGCGCCGGATTGAAGCGGGCGAGGCGACGGGTCCCGTCCCCGTCCGGCTCGTCGCGCTTCCGCGCAACGGTGGGCTGGCGCGGGCCCTGGAAGCAGGGCTGGCGGCGTGCAGCCACTCGATCGTGGCCCGCGCGGACGCCGATGACCTGTCGCTCCCCCAACGGTTCGCTGTGCAACTGCCCATGATCGCCTCCGGATATGACCTGGTCGGCAGCGCGCTGGTTGAGTTCGCTGAGGAGGATGGCCCCGACGGCATGGTGCGTGCCCTCCCGTGCGATGCATCCGACATCGCCGCCATGGCTCGCTTCCGCGATCCCTTCAACCATCCAACCGTCGTGTACCGGCGCGAGGCCGTCGAGGTCGCGGGCGGCTACGAGCATCTGAACAAGATGGAGGATTACTGGCTCTTCGCACGGATGATCGCCCATGGGGCACGGGTGGCCAACACCGACCAGGTGCTGGTGCGCTACCGGGTCGGGGCGGGAGCCTACGGCCGCCGCGGCGGGGCAGACATGCTGCGTAGCGAACTGCGCCTGCAGTGGCGCATGTGGCGCTCAGGGTTCACCACCACAACGCAGTTCGCGCGCAACATCGCGGTGCGGGGGTTGTATCGCTTCGTCCCATTGCGGCTGCGGGCACTGATGTATCGCCGCATGGTCAGCCCCTCAGCTAGCATGCGGTAGCCGGGCCCGTCCCGGCCAGCCCATTCTCCGCCATCACCGAGCCGGTAGGACCATTGCACACCGTTGTCGAGCCGCCACCGGCGAGGATCCAGCCACGCTCGTTCATGCCCGAGATTCAGGGGATGCGTGCGCTCGCGGTCACCTTGGTCGTCCTCTTCCACCTGTGGCCCCAGCGGCTGTCGGGCGGCTTCGTGGGGGTCGATGTCTTCTTTGTGATCTCCGGGTACCTGATTACGAGCCATCTCATGCGCGAGGTCGACCGCACGGGCAGCGTCCGGTTGCGGACGTTCTATGCTCGCCGCGCCCGGCGTTTGCTGCCCGCTAGCCTGCTGGTCCTGGCCTTCTCAGCCGTGGCCTCTGCGCTGATTCTCCCTGCCCAGTTGGCGCGCGCTGCCCTGCGTGAGGTGATCGCCAGCACCGTGTACGTGGAGAACGTGTGGCTGGCTTCCAAGGCCGTCACCTATTCGGCCTCCAACGACACGGCCTCACCAGTCCAGCACTACTGGTCGCTGTCGACCGAGGAACAGTTCTACGCGCTGTGGCCGGCACTCATCCTCGGTGCGGTCGCCCTGCAACGCTGGGTGAGCCGGACGCGGCCACGCCGGGCGCTCGGCGACTCGAACCCCGCCGTGGGAGTCGGGGTCGCCTTGATGATCCTGGCGGGTGCTTCGTTCGTTCACTCGGTCATGTTGACGAGCGCAGATCCGGCAGCCGCCTACTTCGTGACCACCACCCGTGTGTGGGAGTTCGCCCTCGGAGCGCTCACCAGCCTGATCGCCCGCCGTTGGACGCCCACACCCTGGCTCGCCGTTGTCCTGCGGTGGAGCGGTCTCGCGGCGATCGTTGTGGCCGCATGCCTCCTCTCCCAGGCCACGCCCTATCCGGGAGCGCTCGCCCTGATTCCGGTCGTGGGTACCGCCGCCGCGATCCTGGCCGCCGACGGCTGTCCTCGCGATCCGGTGATCGGGCTCAGCAGTCTGCGCCCCGTCCAGTGGCTCGGAGATGTCTCCTACGCCGTGTACCTGTGGCACTGGCCGCTGATCGCGTTGGCGCCCATCGCCTTGGGCCGGGACCTGTCGTGGCCTGACAAGCTCGTCGTGGTGGTGGTGACGGCACTGCTGGCTGACATGACACGGCGATGGGTCGAGCGCCCCTTCCTCACCGGGCTCCCGGCCCTCACCGGGACCCCTTGGCGCACGTTGCTCAGCGCACTGGTCGCGATGGCGCTCATCGCTGGCGCCTGCGCCGGCTACAGCGCATGGTCGGTTCACGCCGACCGCGAGGCCCTCAAGGAGCGCCTCCTCCGCATGGAGGCCGACCCCTGTTTGGGCGCCTCGGCGACAGTGAATCCCGACCAGTGCGGGTCACCCTTCACCCGCGCCCTCCAAGCACCCGCGAGCGAGGCCGACAGCCCGTGGGACATGCCGCACTGCGACCCTTTTTGCGAGAAGGAGCAGCGCAATCCCCGCGTGATCGCCGTCGTGGGCGACTCCCATGCCCAGACGCTCTACAAGGGCCTCCTCCCCCTCGCCGAGGCGCGCGGCTACCAGTTGGCCTTCTTCCTCAAGGGCGGCTGCCCGTTGAACACGGTGGGCTCTGACCTGTGGCACACCACACCGCGTCCGGCTCAGGGGTGCGGCGAGTGGTCCCGCAGCACGCTGCGCGACATCCTCGACCTGCGCCCCAGCCTGGTCATCACCTCCGCCTACGTGGGGGGCGGCTGGAGCGACCCCGATGCCGCTGCTCAGGGCTACCTCGACACGTGGGGTCAGATCACCTCGCTGGCACCACTGGTGGTGGTGCGCGACTATCCCGGCACCGGGGGTGTTTGGGGGCCGGAGTGTCTGGCCAAGCACCCGCACGACACCGACGCCTGCGCAGTACCGCGTGCCGAGGCCCTGCCCCGCGATGTCGCTTACGAGACAGCAGCACATGCCGGACCGCGAGTGTCGCGCCTCGACTTCTCGGACGTGTACTGCGATACCGAGCGCTGCTACCCCGTCGTGGGTGGCTTGCCGGTCTACTGGGACGCCGACCACATCACCGGCACCTTTGCACGCTCGCTTGCTCCGCTGCTAGCCGAGCGGCTCGATCTGCCCTGACCGACACCGTCGCAGCGCTGCGGAGCCCCTTGGCGGTGACGCGGCGGCGGAGGCGACGCGGTACTCTAGGGGACCGAGTCGCTAGCTAGGGCGGCCGCTTGTCGTTAGCGGAAGGGTTACCACTGGTGGATCAGCTCACCCTCGTCGCCGACGGCTTCACCAAGCCAGGTCGCGGCCGCGGCTTGTTGGACGCCGTCGACAACCGTTTTCTGCTGAAACTGCTGGTCAACAAGGAACTACGCGTCAGGTATCGGGGTTCGATCCTCGGCATGGCTTGGTCCTATGTGAAACCAACCGTCCAGTTCTTCGTGTTCTACTTTGCCGTCGGCGTTTTCCTTCGGATGAATCAAAGCGTCCCGAACTTCGCCGTCTACCTTTTCTCCGGCATCATCGCGATCAATCTTTTCAACGAGGCATTCGGCAACGCGACGAGAGCTATCGTCGGCAATGCCGCGCTCGTCAAGAAGATTTACCTGCCGCGCCAGCTCTTTTCGCTGGCCTCAGTGTGGGTGGCCATCGTCCACTTCATCCCGCAACTCATCGTCCTCCTCATCGCTGCGCTGTTCATGGGGTGGCGCCCCGGCCCCCTCAACCTCGCTGCCGGAGTGCTCGGCTTCGCGATCTTGGTGACGCTGTCCATCGGCTTGGGCCTTCTGTTCGGCGCCCTCAATGTCATGATGCGCGACTCGGAGAACATCGTTGACCTCGTCGGCATGGTGGCCAGCTGGGCCTCCCCAGTGCTCTACCACTGGGAGAACGTCCGCGCCGCTGTCGGCGAGGGCTGGGGATGGACGCTCTACCAGCTCAACCCCCTCACCCCCGTCGTCGAACTGTTCCACTTGTGCTTTTGGGCGCCGACGCCTGGCGTCGTCACGTACGTCCAGCCGCCAGGCCTGTGGATGTTCAGCCTCATCGCGACGGTGACCTCCGTCGCCATCTTGTTCTTCGGTGAGTACGTCTTCCGCCGCCTCGACGGCCGTTTCGCTCAGGAGTTGTGACGGTGGAACCTCAGTCCTTGGCCCGCGTGGCCGCCGACCCCAAGACGCGCATCATCGTCTCCGACGTCGAAAAGCACTTCAACATCCGCCACACCCACTCCTTGAAGGAGTATGTGGTCTCGAAGGTCTTGAACCGGCGTGAGGCCTCGGTGGACCACTTCACCGCGCTCAGCGGCGTTGACCTGCATGTCAGCGACGGCGAGGCCGTCGCCCTCCTGGGCCTCAATGGTTCAGGCAAGTCCACGTTGTTGAAATTGATTGCCGGAGTGATGAGCCCCGACCAGGGCAGCATCGGAGTCCGGGGCCGGATCGCTGGCTTGATCGAGGTCGGTGCAGGATTCCACCCCGACCTGACCGGCGCCGAAAACATCTACCTCAATGGCGCCATTCTCGGCATGACCGAGGAACAGATTCGCGAGCGATTCGACGATATCGTCGCCTTCAGCGAGATCGGCGAGTTCATTCAGACCGAGGTGAAGTTCTATTCCTCCGGAATGTTCTTGCGCCTGGCCTTTGCCGTGGCCATCCACACCGACCCTGACATCTTCCTCATCGACGAGATCTTGGCGGTGGGCGATGAACCCTTCCAGAAGAAGTGCCTCCAGCGAATCCGCGAGCTGAAGGCGTCGGGCAAGGCTTTGGTCATCGTCACCCACGATCTCGATATGGTGGAGCAGTTGTGCGATCGAGGCGTCCTCCTTCGCCGCGGAGAGGTCGTACACGACGGTGCCATTCACGAGGCGGTGGCTCGATTGAGAGAGGGACGATGACAGGTTCAACCGGAGTAATCCAGGAGGCCGCCGCAGGCCGGGACGTAACGGTGTCGTTGACGCCCGAGGGTGAGCAGATCTGGGCCCGGCTCGGGGACGCATGGTTCGCGGCACTCATTCGCGCCGCCCACCTCGCGCACCCCCTGCGACGCGTTGACCTCCTCCTCATCCCCGCCAGGGGCGAACCGATGTCGCCTCCCACCGAGGTACTCCCCGGCGTTCCTGGCAACTCCTTCACGCAATTGGGTGCTCTGGGCGTTATCAGCCTCTCCGGTGACGAACAGCAGCCGAGCGTGGGCCGACGAGCGCAGGTTCCCGACGTCGCGCTTTTCGACGGCGAATCCTCCTTCGCGTTTGTCGATGGCCGCCACGGCCTACGGCGTCGCATCGGCCAGGTTTATGGCGAGGTGTACCGCCGCGCGCCGCTGGCCTTGGATCTGTTCAAGCAGGTGCGCAACGCACGCCGCCCGTGGCTCAAAGGCACTCACGCTCGCGGGGCGCAGGCGCTGCACCCCTACCTCGCGACGCACCGACCGTCCCCCCACCAGGGTCGAACGGGCGCGTGGTTCGCGTTGCACTGGCTCGAAAGCGGTGGCGCAGAATCGTGGGCGTTCGAGTCCGCTCAGGTCGCGGCCGACCTCGGCTATGAGGTCGTGATCACGGTGGATCGTTGCGCCCCCCAGCGTCAGTTGGAGCGGGCCCTCGCAATCACCCCTCACGTCTATCTGGCAGGCAACGTGCTCCCCTGGCAAGACTGGAGCGAGTTCGGGGTTCGCCTGGTCGAAGAGCACAACGTCCGCTTGCTGCACATTCACCACTCGGCGTCGGCCTACCAACTCCTCCCCCTCTTGCGGCACACCGCTCCGCATCTGGTGGTCTGGGACAGCACGCATCTGCCCGAGCACCGCACGGGCGGCTTCGTGCGCCAGTCGCTGGAGCACAGCAACCTCATCGATCAGCATCACGTGATCAGTCCTGGGCTGCGAGACGTCTACCTTCTCGACGCGCAGATCCCGGCCGAGCGCGTCGCCTACCGTCCGCTCATCGGCCTCGATGGGCAAGATCCTGGCGCCCAGACGGGCACACCCCGGCAGCCGGGCGAACCCCTCCGCGTCGGGTTCCTGGGACGCCTGGCACCCCAAAAGCGTCCGTTCCTGTTCGTTGACCTGGTCCGGCGCCTCCACCAGGCGGATCCGTCGGCCTTCCGGTTCATCATGCAGGGGTCCGGCCCCCTGGACGACTTCGTGGCTCAAGACATCGCTCGGGCACGCCTGCAGTCGGTGATCGAGCGGCGCGATTGGGGCCCCGTGGACGCCTTCCTGGCGGACGTGGACGTCCTCGTCGTCTGCTCCGACAACGAGGGGTTGACGCTGACGGCCCTCGAAGCGGCCCAGCATGGCGTCTTGGTGTTGTCCGCTGACGTTGGATCTCAGGTCACGGTGGTGGCTCCCGACCTGGTGATGCCAGCGTCCCCCGTGGCCTTCCTGCGTCAGTCGTCCGCTGTCTTGCAGCGGCTCGCCCACGATCAGGGCCTTGTTGACCGTCTGCTCGATGAGCAGCGTCACCTGCACGACGATCTGCGCGCTCATGAGCCCGCAACCACGTTCATCCGCCGCCGCTACGCAGAGATCCTGAAGGAGACAGCATGAAGGTGTCCGCCGTCGTCGTGACGTACAACCGTCGCGAACTGCTGGAGAAGACACTCGCCGGGCTCGAGGCTCAGGAGCGCCCCCTCGACCACATCGTCATCATCGACAACGCCTCGACCGATGACACCGCGGACTATCTCGCCGCGCGGCCGTTCACGGTGCCGCACACGGTGAAGCGGCTCGCCGAGAACACCGGTGGCGCGGGCGGGTTTGCTGCGGGGATCGACCTGGCCTACGGCTTGGGCTTTGATGCGTTCTGGGTCATGGATGACGACTCGGTGTGCCGACCGAGCGCGCTGGCTCCGCTCCTGCGCGATCTGGAGGACGCCGAGGAGCGACTGGGGTTCCTGCCCTCCTTCGCTTGCTCGCTGGTCGTCTTCCAAAAGGACGGCTCCGTCTGCGAGATGAACGTTCCGGAGACGACGTGGGATTGGGCTCGTCCGCTGGCTCTGGGCGCCACCTATCCCCTCGTCAAGAGCGCGTCGTTCGTCTCCTGCTTAGTGACACGCGAGGGTGTCCATGCGGTGGGCCTGCCGTCGGCGAATTTCTTCATCTGGTATGACGACGCTGAGTACACCCAGCGCCTCTCGAAGTTCCGCCCCGGCATCTTCGTCGCCGACTCGGTCGTGGACCACTACATCCCGCAGAACCGCGGCGTGAACTGGGGCGACGTGAACAGTTCCAACATCTGGAAGTTCGAGCATGGCGCCCGGAACCAGATCGCCTCGGCTGTCGCCTTCCGCTCCCCCACGTTGGCCGCGAGCCTTCTGGAGAACATGCTCAAGCAATGGCGCGGATCCGGCGTCCCTGTGCGGCTACGCCTTCGCCTTTTGAAGTCTGCGGCACGAGGGCTCACATTCAAGGTGGAGCGCAACAAGCCTCGTTCGGTTCGCTGACATACGGCAACGGCCGCCCCGAGGGGCGGCCGTCGCTGTGTCATCACACGCCTTAGGCGTCGACGCCCCCGCTTTCCAGCGGTGCGCCCTCAGCGAAGTGCGGCTTGATCTTGTTGTCGAACATCGACAGGGCCGACCCGATCGCCATGTGCATGTCCAGGTACTTGTACGTGCCCAGGCGCCCACCGAACAGCACCTTCGGCTCAGCCTTGGCCTGATCGCGGTACTTCAGGAGCCCGCTGCGATCGGCGTCGGTGTTGATCGGGTAGTAGGGCTCATCGTCGCGCCCCGCGAACCGGCTGTACTCCCGCATGATGATCGTCGCGTCCTTGGTGTAGTCGCGTTCGGGGTGGAAGTGCCGGAACTCGTGGATTCGCGTGTAGGGGACGTCCGCGTCGGGATAGTTCATGACCGACGTGCCCTGGAAGTCCTCGATGGGAAGAACTTCCTCCTCCAGATCGATCGTGCGCCAGCCCAGTTCGCCTTCGGAGTAGTCGAAGTAGCGGTCGACCGGACCGGTGTAGACGACCGGAACGTTGCCGCGCACCGTGTCGCGGTTGATCTCCTGGGAGGTGTCGAAGTAGTCGGTCCCCAACCGCACATCGATGAGCGGATGGTCGGCCATGCGCTCCAGCCACGCGGTGTAGCCCTGCGTGGGCAGCCCCTCATGGGTGTCGTTGAAGTACCGGTTGTCGTAGGTGTAGCGCACCGGCAGTCGGCTGATGATCGACGCCTCGAGTTGCTCGGGGTCGGTCTGCCACTGCTTCGCGGTGTAGTGCTTGATGAAGGCTTCGTACAGCGGGCGGCCGATCAGGCTGATGCCCTTCTCCACGAAGTTCTCCGGGGTCTTGTCCCCCAACTCGGCGGCCTGTTCCGCGATGAGGGCCCGCGCTTCGGCCGGCGAGTACGCCGCCCGGAAGAACTGGTTGATCGTGCCCAGGTTCACCGGCATCGGGTACACCTCGCCCGCATGCGAGGTGTAGACCTTGTGCACGTAGTTGGTGAACGTGGTGAACCGGTTCACGTACTCCCACACGCGCTCGTTGCTGGTGTGGAACAGGTGGGCCCCGTACCGATGCACTTCGATGCCCGTGGCGGGATCGTTCTCGGAGTACGCATTGCCGCCGATGTGGTTGCGCCGATCGATCAGCGCGACCCGGAGGCCGAGGTCATTGGCTGCACGTTCGGCGATCGTCAGGCCGAAAAGCCCGGACCCGACGACGATGAGGTCTGCTGACACCTTGTCCTGCCCCTTTACGTGGACCGCGAACGGACCCGATATCCATTCGCTGTGGCCCGGCCCACTCTAGCGGGGCCCCGCCTATCCTGGCTCCCATGCGGATCGCCCTCTCTCTTGGCTCCGGCGGAGCCCGTGGCTATGCCCACATCGGTGTCATCCAGGAATTGCATGCCCGTGGCCATGAGGTGGTCGCGATCGCGGGTACGTCCATGGGTGCCCTCGTCGGAGGCTTGGAGGCTGCTGGACGGCTTTCCGACTACGCCGATTGGGTCAGTGGCCTGACTCAGCGCGATGTCTTGATGCTGCTGGACCCTACCCTCACCGGCCCTGGGGTGTTTTGGGGGCAGCGCGTCATGACGCGGGTCGCCGACATCCTCGACGGCGCCCAGATCGAGGATCTCCCCGTCGCCTTCACCGCCGTGGCGACCGACCTCACCAACAGGCGTGAAGTGTGGTTCCAGCGAGGCTCCGTTGCCACGGCGATTCGCGCCTCCATCGGCATCCCGAGCGTCTTCACCCCGGTGATGGTCGATGGGCGCCTGCTGGCTGACGGCGGACTCCTCAACCCTGTCCCCGTCGATCCGCTGCACGGGGTCCCCGCAGATCGCACCATCGCCGTGAGCCTGGCCGGACGCCGCGCTGGCAGCCTAACGGGGCGGCCAGTCACCGAAACGGCCTCCAATGAGGGGTTCATGGGCGAACTCTCGGGCTGGTTCCGTCGCGGGGTACTCGACAGCGGACCAGTCCGCACCTGGCGCGAGTGGTGGACCGAGCGCTTCTTCCCCGCCGAGTCCTCGCGCGCACTAGAGCCGAGCCTCAGCGATACGCCTGCCTCCGAACGCACCCCCGACTTCGATTTTGACGACCTTCCCAAGGGGTTGAAACTCGGCGATGTGGTGTCGTTGTCGTTGGAGACGGCCGAAGCGCTCACCACCCGGTTCCGGCTGGCCGCGAGCCCGCCCGACACCCTCATCGAGTTCAGCCAGGAGATGGCTTCGACCTTCGACTTCCATCGCGCCGCCGAACTGATCGCGATCGGCCAAGAGACCACAGCGCACGTGCTGGACGAGGCAGGTCTGTGATCCCACGGCAACACGGCTCCGACCGGCGGCCTCAGGGCCAGTAGAGTCGGACGCCGTGACCACTTCGTCCCACTGGGTCCTGACCCTGGATTGCCCTGATCGCCCCGGCATCGTCCATGCCGTCACCGGCGCGGTCGCCGCAGCGCAGGGCAACATCACCGAGTTGCAGCAGTTCTCCTCGATCGACACGGGACGCTTCTTCATGCGCGTCCAGGTTCAGACCGGGTTCGAGCGCTCCTCCTTTGAGGAGTCGCTGGCTCCGCTGGCCGCCTACCTGCAGGCCACGTGGACGCTCGACGAAGTCGGACGCCGTCGCCGGACGCTGATCCTGGCCAGCAAGGCCGCCCACTGCGTCAACGATCTGCTGTTTCGGCAGCGTTCTGGCCTGCTGCCCTTGGAAGTGGTCGGGGTCATGGCCAATCACCCGGATTTGCGCCCCCTGGCCACCTTCTACGGTGTGGACTTCCGCGACTTCGTCGTGCTTCCGGAGACGAAGGCGGCCTTCGAGGCCGACGTTCTGCGCCGGGTGGAAGAGGACGACGTCGAGTTGGTCGTCCTGGCTCGCTACATGCAGATCTTGTCGCCGGACTTGTGTCGCGCCCTGGCCGGTCGTGCCATCAACATCCATCACTCGTTCCTGCCCGGCTTCAAGGGGGCAAACCCCTATCGGCAGGCACACGAGCGGGGGGTGAAGCTCATCGGCGCCACCGCCCACTTCGTCACGCCTGACCTGGACGAGGGGCCGATCATCGAGCAGAACGTCACGCGGGTGGATCACACGCTCGATGTTCACCAACTCGTCGCCCGCGGGCAGGAGCAGGAAACACGGACGCTGGCCGAAGCGGTCCGGCTGTACGCCGAACGGCGGGTCTTCCTGGACGGCCCACGCACCGTGATCTTCGCCTGACCTATACCCCTTTTGAGATGTCCTGACCAAAAAGAATCTCGACGTCGAACAAACAACACGATTCGGCAACGATCCCGCCGCAGGGGTCGCGCCGGGGTGAGGGGCACCCATTAGTGTCTGCGCTGCCAGCTCGCTGGCATCCACATGACCAATGGAGGTTTCATGTCGACTCCCTCGCATCACACGCCCTCGGATCCGCCGGAGCTCCCGGCGACCGGTTCTGCATCCGCGCAGATACCCCCCGAGGCCTTTGTCGAGATGGCGGAAACGGCCCAGTTCAAGGAACTGCAACGCCGCTTCCGCAGGTTCGCTTTCCCCATGACCGCTGCTTTTCTCATCTGGTACTTCGCTTACGTCCTCATGTCGGTCTACGCCCGGGACTTCATGTCCACGCCGCTGCCTGGCATGCAGTACTTCAACCTGGGGCACGGCTTGGGCCTGCTGCAGTTCGTCACCACCTTCGCGATCACCTGGCTGTACCTGCGCCAAGCACGGAGACGCCTCGACCCGATCGCTCAACAGATCCGCGAGCAGTTGGAAGGAGGGGCGCGATGATGCTCCTGGAAGCCCTCGGCAACCCCATCCTCAACATCGTCATCTTCGGGCTGTTCGTCATCGGCACCCTGACGGTGGTCATCAAGGTGACCTCCAACCAGAACAAGGCGGCGTCCTCCTTCTACACCGGCGGGGCGCAGTTCTCCGGCACGCAAAACGGTTTCGCCATCGCCGGGGACTACCTCTCGGCGGCCTCGTTCCTCGGCATTGCGGGCGCCATCGCCTTCAACGGCTACGACGGCTTGCTGTACTCGATCGGGTTCCTGGTCGCCTGGCTTGTCGCGCTGCTGCTGGTGGCCGAGCCGCTGCGCAACACCGGCCGCTACACCATGGCGGACGTGCTGAGCTTCCGCATGCGGCAAAAGCCCGTTCGGCTGGCTGCGGCCCTCTCCACGCTGGCCGTGTCGTTCTTCTACCTGCTGGCCCAGATGGCTGGCGCCGGTGGACTGGTGTCGCTCCTGCTGGGACTCAACGGTGAGTTCGCGCAGAACACCGTCATCATCATCGTCGGCGTCTTGATGATCGTCTACGTGCTGATCGGTGGCATGAAGGGGACCACCTGGGTCCAGATGATCAAGGCGGTGCTCCTCATCGCCGGTGCTGGCATCATGACCGTCTGGGTGCTGGCCACCTTCGGCTTCAACTTCGATGCGCTCATGGGCAAGGCGGTGGAGGCAAACAACCATCCCCAGATGCTGGCCCCCGGTGACAAGTACAAGGATCCCGTCGGGTTCATCTCGCTCTCGATCGCCCTGGTGCTGGGGACCGCGGGCTTGCCTCACGTCTTGATGCGGTTCTACACCGTGCCGACAGCCAAGGCGGCTCGTACGTCGGTGACGTGGGCTATCGGCTTGATCGGCGCCTTCTACCTGTTCACCCTCGTGTTGGGGTATGGCGCTGCGGCCCTCGTCCCGGGTGGCCAAGAGGCCATCAGCGGCATGCCGGGCAAGGCGAACGCCGCGGCTCCCGCCCTGGCCTTCTTCCTGCCAGGCGGTGGCACGCCGGGAACGGTCTTCCTCGCCGTCATCGCCGGCGTCGCCTTCGCCACGATTCTGGCCGTCGTCGCGGGCTTGACCATCACCGCGTCGGCTTCCTTCGCGCACGACATCTACAACAACGTGATGAAGGATGGGAAGGCCGACCCCGCCCGCGAGATCGTCGTCGCCCGCAACACGGTGCTCGTCATCGGGGCGCTGGCGATCTTTGGTGGGATCTTCGCCAAGAGCATGAACATCGCCTTCCTCGTGGCCTTGGCGTTTGCGGTCGCGGCGTCGGCAAACCTGCCCTCGATCCTGTTCTCCCTGTACTGGAAGCGGTTCAACACTCGGGGTTCCTTGTGGTCGATCTACACGGGGCTAATCAGCGCCCTGGTGCTGATCACCTTCTCCCCGGCGGTGTCCACACCGCTGGGTGCCGCGAAGCCGCTCGCTAGCGCGATGTTCCCCCAGGCGAGCTTCGCCTGGTTCCCCTACGACAACCCGGCCCTGTTCTCCGTGCCTCTCGGCTTCCTCGCCGGATGGCTGGGCACCGTGTTGTCCAAGGAGAATTCCGATCCGGTCAAGACGGCTGAAATGGAGGTCCGCTCCATGACAGGAGCCGGTGCAGCCGGGGCTCTCAACCACTGACCGCACCTGCGTGCCGGGGTGAGGCGGGTGCGACGCTGCGAACCGCCCCTCACCCCGGCACTGCTGTGTGCGGACTAGCGTGGAGAAACCGCGGCGCACATTTGCTGCCGCGACACCTGTGAAGGAGATAGAACGCATGCTGCTTGCTTTCTCAGTTGCCCCATCCGGCACCGGTCGCGTCGACGGTTCGGTCCACGACGCCGTCGCCGCTGCGGTGAAGGTCGTCCGCGACTCCGGCTTGCCGAACCGAACCTCCTCCATGTTCACCGAGGTGGAGGGCTCATGGGATGAGGTCTTCGACGTGGTCAGGCGGGCCACAGAAGCCGTCCTCCCCTTCGGGTCCCGCGTCTCGCTCGTCATCAAGGCTGACATCCGGCCCGGGTACGAGGGCGAGATCGACGCCAAGCTGGTGCGACTCGAGCGCGCCCTCGACGCGACAGACAGCTAAGGTACCCCGCCTGGGTGACCGGCGAATCCCCTAGCCGTCAGCGTTGCTAGCATGCGGCCGGGGGCGCGACCGCGCGCCACCGGCTCCGGTCGGTTCAGTTTCCAGGGACCACGTTGTGTCGGTGGCGACTGGGGTCGACCACACGAGCAGAACCGATGCCATCGGCTCGCCCGACATCTTCAACGACCGCCGCGAGGCCACGCTCTCCTGGCAGAAGACCGACGCGACCGACGGCACCCCTCTGGCGGGAAGCGTCTGGGCGCTTCAAGGCGACGGCTTGACCCGCGAGGTGATCGATAACGGTACGTACGACCTCGATCCGGCCGTCGGCAAGTTCCGCGTGAACATCGGCGTGAAGTGGGGCGAGTACAAGCTGTGGGAGCACACCGCCCCGGCGGGATACCAACTGCCCAACCCCAATCCGGTTCGCACGCTCACGTTCGACGGCGAGCACCTCGAGCAGGACTTGGGAGCGATCGGGAACACGCGTGCGCCGGGCACGTTGTCGTGGCAGAAGACGGACGCCACCTCCGGTGATCGCCTCGCCGGATCCACGTGGACGCTGGAGGGGCCCCACGGCTACACGGCCACCGTCACTGACAATGGCACCGGTGACACCGACCCGGCCGACGGCGCGATCAGCGTGGGCAATCTGGAATGGGGCGACTACACGGTGAACGAGAAGTCGGCCCCCACCGGCTACGAGCCGACCGATCGTGTCCTTACCGCGCATGTCGATGCAGCGAACCTCAACGCCACTCTCAACGCGGTCACCAATCAGCGCAGCGCAGGCTCGTTGTCTTGGTCCAAGGTTGAGGCGGCATCCGGTGCGGCGCTGCCTGGCTCAACCTGGACCCTCGATGGGCCCAACGGCTACTCGGTCACCGTCAGCGACAACCTGGGCATCGACGCCAACGCGGCCGATGGAGGGTTCGCGATCAAGAATGTGGCCTGGGGCACGTACACGCTGACCGAGAAGGAGGCCCCCGCGGGGTTCGTCCGCGACACGACCCCCCGCACGGTCGTGATCGATGCCACGCATCTGGCTGGTGACTTCGGTGCCGTGGAGAACTCCCGGACACCCGACGAGCCGGGTGGGACCCTTCCCTTCACAGGGCCGACGGCTTTGTGGACGTATGCCACGATCGGGGCGCTGAGCGTGGGTGCGGGCGTTTTGCTGATGGTCAGGCGTCGACGCAGCGAGAGCTGATCGACTCGGTCGAGC